>Ga0315338_1000740_pt1 | contig 59476 bp, 46 predicted proteins | sample ASW8metaG_FD_204518 | JGI IMG/M metagenome (GOLD analysis project Ga0315338, IMG submission 204518) | Ammonia-oxidizing marine archaeal communities from Monterey Bay, California, United States - ASW #8 | ecosystem: Environmental > Aquatic > Marine > Coastal | place: USA: California | collected...
AAGTTCCTTCTCTTGCCCCCGGGTTACGAGGGAGGGGTGCCGGACGGGTACTTCGTGGTGAAATCCGACACCTACCAGAACTTTTTCCTGCTACGCGGAGTGCCCAAGGACGGCGATGTGCAGGTAGCGATCGACACTCTGCGCACGGCCAGGCTCTATCCTCTTTCGGAAGCGGCCAATCCGCCCAAAATGGACTGGTTCAATGCCAGCGGAAAACCCGCCGACGCCACTTTTCCGACCGACTACCGTTATTTCGAACTGCTGGCCAAGCATTTGACCGCTGAACCAGCTCGCCTACGGGACAAGGCCATGCTCGGCATGCTGGCCCCCCTGGGGATCGTCCATGGTAGACCCTTCACGCCGGACGACCGTGTCCGCGGGATTCTGGAACGCGCCGCAATAGTCGGCAACGCCATGTCGCGCACCATCGCCTATAACTCGAGAAATCCTAATCGGGTCTACGCGGAAGACAGCAAGTGGGAGTTTATTTTCCTGACCAAGTCGGCCACGTTTGAGACGGACTCCTATCTGGATGTCGATGCCAGTGTCACCTACTCCCACCAGGCGATGTTCACCGCCGAGGGCATGGTTCAGAAAATTGTGGGCGCCGGGTCTCAGTATCTGGCCGCCTACAAGGACGGCGACGGCGATTGGCTCGATGGAGGCCAGTCCTACAGCCTTCATATTGATCCCGATGTCCCGATGGAAGACTTCTGGTCCGTGATGGTCTACGACACTGAAACGCGCTCGATGATTGTTAACGGTCAAACGCCCGGGCGGGATTCCAATGCCAAGTTGAAAACCAATACGGATGGCTCGGTGGATCTCTATTTTGGGCCGATGGCACCTGAAGGCCTTGAGAGCAATTGGGTAAAGACAATCCCCGGAAAGGGCTTCTTCCTGTATTTCCGGATATACGGTCCTAGGCAGGAGTTCTTCGACTTGAGTTGGACACTTGATGACCTGAAGAAGAATTGACGTTGACCGCCGCCATGGCCTCCGGTTTTCTCGGAGTCGTGGACGAACGTCACCGCCATCGGGCTTCTTGACTGCGTTGTAGCGGCCCCGCGTCCACAAAAACGTGTGTCGTGCCCTCTTGACGGAACCAACCTGAGGTGGTGTTGTAGCTCAGAGCTCCGGTGCCGAAGGTTAGCTTCGGCCGGGGTTCGAAGGCTCAACAGCGCGAAGCACTTGCAGAGGGTGGTCACCGAACGGTCACGGATTCCAACTCCAAGGCACGGGTAGTCGCCCCGACTAGCGGTGGGGGAAAGCCTGGCCGCTCCGGTCCTCCGGGCAACACGAACAATGTCCGGCACCCGTGGCGGGTGTTCTGGAAGCGGCGAGCTCGCCGAGTCGAAGATCGCTGGGTCTTGAAGCTGGTAGAGAACTACGAGTCGTCGATCGAAGACGACGGTGGACGTGCTCTTTCTTCGCGGAGGGGCGTGTCGTGGAGATCGCGAAGACGGCGCGTGTTTGCCAATTGCTCGCGCTGGCCGCGTTCTCTGAGAACGGCATCATGCTCAGATCCATCACCACGACGAACGGCCCGCAGCATGGCGAAACGGTGACGCGCAAGGGTGACGTGCTCCACCCGGCTTACAAAGAGCTCAGTAAGTTCATCAAGGCGGAGCTCGATGCGCTGAGGACCATTGGACTCGAGAAAGCCAGCACCGAGCCTCTATCGCTAACGGACTACGTGGAGCAACGCTACGGCGGAACGGAACCGTGAGCGTAGAGGGCGTTTCACGATAACGAGCACCAGACTCCAGGAGTTGAACGTCATCCTTCCGCTAACTGGTACGTGGAGGTCTGCGGTCTGGGGCCCCCGCGGGCTAATTTCGGAACGGGGTCAATTCACTGTCGTTCGAGCTTTTCGAGCAAGTCGAGGGCTCCAGCAAAGTCTGGCTTCAGTTCTAGGGATTTTTTGCAGCTCTGGACTGCCTGTTCCTGATTGCCGAGACGCGCATGAGCCTCGCAAAGCTCGAAAAAGGCTCCGAAAGTGCCGATTTCCCGAGCTCCGAATTCCAAAACCTCCAAGGCACCCTCATCTTTCGATTTCGCGGCCAGTTGCAAGGTGAGTATCCCCAGTGAGTGAGTGGGTTTTGTGGAGGGATTCCGGGTCCAGACTTCCTTCAACAGCTCGAGTCCCCTGCGAGTTGAAGCGTTCAGGATGTGGGCGACGGCATAGCCATGCTTGATCCGGAGCTCGTCTGGGAACGTTGTCAAAAGTGCTTCGTAAAAACGTTCGGCATCGACGAGCTCGCCCGATTCGATCATACTTCCGGAGAGGATCAATAGCTCCGACAACTCCAGGTAGTAGGCGTCGTCGGACACGAGCTCTTTCATCTTTTTCACGGCCTGTTCCAAGCCGTTTTCGTCGTACTGCTCTCGGATGATTTCAGCAGCGCATTGTTTGCTTCGGAACTTCCTTTCGAGCTCATGGACGAATCCTGTATCTATCCAGTAAACGTCGCTATCGCCCCACCGGTCGGCCAAGGGCGAATGCACGCTCTCACCTTTAGATAGGGAAGTCGGGCGTTGACTCAAAAAGAAGAAATATTTGCCGTCGGGTGTGACCGACATGCGGATGGCAAAGATGAGCTCGTTGATTTCCTTTCCAACGTTGTGCGGATGGGACCACCCACCGTCACTTCGGCGAAAGCTCACGTAAAGATCGTTGAGCCCAAAACCTCCTGGACGTCCTGACCCAAACAACAGATAACTCCCGTCCGGCGCCACAATGGCGTCGACTTCGTAATAGTCACTGTTGACCGGGAATTCGAGCGTTTCGCCGGCGAGATAGCTGCCGTTGACGAAACGGGATCGGTAGATGTCTCCTGCGCTGGACTCCGGTTGTGAGCGGGCAAAGTAGTAGACCGATCCGTCTTGCGAGACGGACGGGTACAGCTCGGAATTCGTATCGGTGTTTGCCGGTGGCGGCAATGGGATTGGATCCGTCCAGCCCGAGCCCGTCCACTCGACCGCCCAAATATTCGCATCTCTCTCTGTGTCGTCAGGAGCCGTTGGTCGGCTGGACTGGAAAAACAGAGTCCGCCCGTCCGGTCCGACCGTGAAGTCGGTAAACCCCGATCCATACGTGTTCTGAAAGGGCGCTTTCTGGGGAGAAGTCCACTTTCCGTCCTTCTCATATGTATAAAGTGTGCCCCTTTGGCTGCTGAAGAAGACCAGGACTTTGGCTTCATCGAGGAACGCGACGCAACCTTCGAGATCGTCAGTTGATACCAATCCAGGCAAGAAAAGCTTGGGCTCGGAGCCGGGAGGCTCTTGACCGAGGTACGGACCTGAGAGGGCTTCAAAACCGGCACCCTCACGATCACCCTCTTCCGTGGTATCCGTGGCACCACAGGAGCTCATCGCAACAACGAAGGAAGTCAAAACCGAAACCGCCAAGAGACGATAAATCACCCTAATCCCCCTAGGTTATGAACAGGCAGAGACGTTTTGGGTAGCCAGCAATAGTCGTACCAGCAAGGGCCCACGGCGTCTGGTACGTTCAGACCATGGTATCTCGCCATTCTCGCCATAGCGTCCCTGGTCTCGGCTTTCCAAATGTTGTGGGCGAACAATCGCGCCGCCAGGGGCGCAAGACTGAGGACGAACGCCGTCGCTGCGTTGTTTCCTGACAGCCGCTTTGGCAGCCTCGCGTCCGCAAAAACCCGTGTCGTGCCCCCTTGACGGAACCAACTTGAGGAATTGTCGCAGCTTCTCGACAATAAAGCGGGTTCGTCCACGACTCTCCAGAAAACGGGGGTCGTGGAGGGGATTACGCTGCTACACTCCGCCGCAACGCGAAGATCAGAATCTGTGACCTTGCGCGACGGAACAAGCGCATCAGGCCGGCGACGCCGCTGACTCGGTCGGCCGCCAGGGTCGTAGCGAACTTGGAATTGCTGGAGAGCTTATGAGGATAGATGCAGATAGCAAAAGCGTCGACCGCGAGGCCGCGGAGTTATCGTCGTCACTTTCTCGACGTCGGCTTCTCACGCTGCTTGGAGGCAGCGCCTTCTTGCCGTTTTCCAACTCGTGCTCGCCTGGCTCGACGACGGGCTCCGAGGCCGACGATGGAGCGCTGCACTACGCCAGCCTCAGGGACCTCGCCCTCTTGATCGAATCGAAGCAACTGTCTCCAGTTGAGCTTACCCAGATGCTGCTCGACCGAATCGCGACAGTCGATGCTCGTCTCAAGAGCTATGCCACTGTGATGACTAAACACGCCATGGCCGCCGCTCGTGTCGCCGAGCAGGAGATTCAGGCGGGAGAATACCGCGGCCCGCTGCACGGCATCCCGGTTGCCGTCAAAGACCTCTGCTACACGAAGGGCGTGCGTACGATGGGCGGCTCCGGCGTACTAGCCGACTTCGTGCCGGACCACGACGCGACCGTTGTGTCGAAGCTGGCGGAGGCCGGCGGGGTCCTGCTCGGCAAACTCAACCTGACCGAAGGCGCTACAGCTGGATACCATCCCGATTTCGACATTCCGGTCAATCCCTGGGGGGAAGACCTCTGGGCCGGGGTGTCTTCCAGCGGCTCGGGCGTGGCGACGGCGGCTGGGCTGTGCTTCGCCTCGTTGGGTAGCGACACCGGCGGATCGATTCGTTTCCCTTCCGCGGCCAACGGGACGGTCGGCCTGAAGCCGACCTACGGCAGAGTGAGTCGATACGGCGTTCTGCCGCTCGCGGAATCGCTCGATCACGTAGGGCCGATGACTCGCCGTACGGCTGACGCCGCCATAGTCTTCGAGGCGATCGCGGGCTTCGACCCAAATGATCCGACATCGCTGCGAGAGCCCGTGCCGAACATGCTTGCTGAGCTCGACGAAGGGATCGAGGGTTTGCGCATCGGTTTCGACAAAGACTACGCCGACCTGATTGAGGACTCTGGGCTTGTCACCTCTATCGAAGAAGCCTTGGGAGAACTGGAGAGGCGGGGCGCTCACATCGTCGACGTGACCGTGCCGGAGGTCCAACCCGTAGTGTTCCCAATACTGCAAGTCGAAGCTCGCAAGGCCCACAGCGAGAACTATCCGTCTCGTGCCGACGAATACGGGCCCAATTTCCGGGATGTCCTTGCGACCGGGACTGATGTGACTGAGGAGCAGTACCAGGAGGCCGTCGAGATCCGCGCCGATTTCAGCACTCGCTTCCAAGCTGTGTTGTCCACCGTCGACGCGCTGGCTAGTCCAGCGGGGAGGGTTCCGTTTCCAGTCTCACGGGAGCTGCAGTACGGCCGCATGCTTCCGCTGCAGGAGAAACTTCGATTCCCGTGGCAGTTCACGTTTCCCGCCAACTTGGCCGGCACGCCTTCGCTCTCTCTGCCGTGCGGTTTCTCGGATGATGGCCTGCCGTATACGATGCAGCTGATGGGCGATCGCCTGAGCGAAGCATTGCTCTGCCGCATCGGCCACGCCTACGAAGAGGTGACCGAGTGGCATAAGAGGCATCCGGACGCCTAGTTCGATCGCCCTCAACTCGTGACGTATTCCCAGCGCCCATCGGCGCAGCCTAGCCGGATGTCCGCCCGCGATGGCCCGCGAAGTCGTGGACGAACGCGACCGCCGGAGCGGAGCCAAGTCGTCAGCATGGTTTCAGCCGGTCGACGTTCTACACGCGGCGTCGTAGGAGGGGTCACACCACCGCGAGCACGGTGACCGCCCGTGAGCACGCGTCGATGGAGAGGGCGACGGGCGACATCAACGTCCCGTGCGAGCAACAGAATCGATGTAGTTTGCGCTAGAGTGCCCGTGTGTTTCGCTCCTTGACCATCCTTTGTGCCCTCGCCGTCGCGGTCGCTTGCCGCCCGCCCGCCGAACGTTACGAGCTCGAGGGCAGTATCGTCGAGGTCGACATCGACGGGGGACAAGTCACCGTCGCCCACGAGGACATCCCCGGATACATGGACGCGATGACGATGCCTTTCAGCGTGGTCGACCGGAAGCTCTTGCCCAACATGGAGCGGGGCGACAATCTCCAGGCCACGCTCGTCGTGCGTGGCAACGCCTACTGGCTCGAGGAAATCGTCGTCAGCCGAAGTGTTGCCAGCGGCTCTCTCCAGGCGCAGATGGCCGCCGAGCCCCAGATCGGCAGGCCGGTCCCCGATGTCGAGCTCGTCAACCAAGACGGTGAGACCATCCGCATGGGCGATTATCGCGGCAAGGCGGTCCTGGTGACGTTCATCTACACCCGATGTCCGCTGCCCGATTTCTGCCCGGCGATGAACAAGAACTTCGACGCCATCGAGGAAGCCCTCCGTGCTGACCCCGACGTCTACGCCCGGACCCACCTTCTCAGCATTAGCTTCGACCCCGAGTTCGACACCCCAGAGCTGTTGCGAACGTTCGCGCTCCAACGGCACTCCATCACCGAGGAAACGCTCGACCATTGGGAGTTCGCGACCGGAACCCACGAGAACCTGCGCACTCTCGGCTACGACATCGGCTTGGTGTACCAAGTGGCGAGCGAAGACGAGATCGTCCACAACCTCAAAACCGCCCTCATCGCACCGAATGGAACGCTCGCGGAAGTCTACTCCGGTAATTGGTGGACGACGGAGTTGGCGGTGCAGGACATGCGGGACGTCCTCTCGGCAACTCGATAGGGGAGAGGTCGCCCGCCGGACTCGCCCCCAACGAAGGACTGCTAGGCTGCGGATGCCACCGACGTGACGGCCTACTCTCCGATCTGATGTTCTCGCGCCGCCTCCAAGACGTCGTCCATGCTCGCAATATCGGCACGTCGTCTCAGCAGGTCTCGGGACAGCGCGATGACCTGTTTCTCGCGGGACGCGCGGCGGTCGGGATCGGGAATCGATTCGAGGTCCTCGACGTGCGCTGCGCCGATGACGCGACGCATCATCTTTGCGGCGGCAAAACCGACGGTGTCTCGGAAGACATCCGCCAAGAAATCGGAGAGCACGCGGTCGGTCGCGGCCGCGTCGGCGTTACCGAGTACCTCTAGAGGAAAAAGCGCCCCGGTGCGTTCGGTGTTCCACAGGTGCTTGAATTCCTTTTCGAACTCTGTCGATGTCGCGGCGGCGGTCGAGAGAATCCACTCCGCATAGTCCGTGCGGTCGTCGTCTTTCGTCGCTTGGCCCGGCTGTGCGAGGTAGGCGATCAAATAGTTTGCGAGTAACGCGCCGGTGTCGAATCCCATCGGCCCATAAAACGCAAACTCCGGGTCGATGACACGCGTATCGTCTTGGGTGACCATCAGCGATCCCGAATGCAGGTCGCCGTGCAGCAACGACTGTGCCTTGGTCATGAAGATCGCTTTCATCTCCTGGATGGCGGCTTTGTGGATGCTGTCGGCGCGGACGTCCGCGACGAGGCGGTCGAGCTGCGGGCGCGTCCACCGATTTAGCTCGGCATCGTGGTAGGGCTCGGTGAAGACACGCGCCTCGGTGACGGCGCACAATGCGTCGTTGCCGGCGAATAAGGCCATATCGGCGCGTTTCACGGACGCGTCCAGGGAAAGGTCGGAGCCGCGAAACAGTGTTTGCGCCAAGAAGCGGCCGGTGTCCTCGGCGAGTCTTGGATAACGTACACCCCGCACGAGTCCCTTGCGCAGGATAATGTGCGGCGACAGATGCTCCATCACCGTCAATGCCATGTCCCGGTCGAAGTGGATGACCGCGGGCGTCCGACCCGGCGCGCGCTGCTCTTCACGGAGTAGCGCTTCGTATTCGAAATAAGCGCGAGACAGGGGCAAGGGCCAGTTTTCGCCGCGCGCGCGCAGCCACGGCAATGCCTGCTTGACGATGACGCCGGCATTCTCGCTACGCACGTGAAACACGAAGTTGAGGTTGCCGTCGGCGATATCGCTGGCAGTCCAGGAGCTCCGCGGCTCGCCGAGGATCGCGACAACGGCGTCGATATCGCGCAAGTACCCAACGACCGACTCGGTCGTCAGCATTGCGTAGCGTTCCGGTGGCGTTTGGTCGCTCATTGGTCTCTATTGACCTTGGCCTCGCACGCGGCGACTTCGTTGTCGAGCTCCGTCAGCCAGGCGTCGCCATAGGTATCGGTGTACCAGTCCCGCATGCCGCGGGCCGCTTCGCGAAATGCCTGCTTCTCGGAAGCGGTGGGGGTGTGCAGTGTCCCGCCGGAGGCCACGAAGGCCGCGGATGATTCCGCTTCCCAGCCCTTGATTGCGTTTCGTGTTGCGGTCTTCAACCGCTGAAATCCTCCGAGTACGATTTCCTGCAGCTCGTCCGGGAGCTCCTGCCACCGTAGTTCTGAGTACCACCACAAACCGCCCATGTACGCGTGATTGTCGAGGGTGACGAAGCGAATCTGTTCATGCAGCTGCATGCTGACGATGTCGTGAATGCCGTTTTTCGTGCCGGAGACGACGCCGGTAGCGAGTCCGGTGTAGACCTCGGACCACGGGATCGGCGTCGGGTTGCCACCGAGCTGGCGTACGAGCTCCTGCTGCAGCGGCGCCGTTATCGTGCGGATCTTTCTGCCGCGAACGTCTTCCGGTGTCTGAATGGGACTTTCGGTCGTTGCGAAGTTTCGCCACCCGCCCGTATTCGAGACGGTCATCAGCCGTATGGCAATATCTTCGTCGAGCACCGCTTGCGATAGCTTGTCGGTGATCGGGCCGTCGAGCACGCACTCCGCAATGGCATCGCCACCAAAGAGGTAGGGCAGATCGAGCGCCTGGGCAGGGCCATAGACCGCGCCGAAGCCGCCGGTGGTAATCATGAAAACCTGCAGGACCCCCGCCTGCAATGCTTCCATGCACTCGCGTTCGTTTGAACAGAACTGGCCGGAGGTATAGACCTCGACGGCAATTCTGCCGTGGCTTTCACGTTCGACGTGCTCCTTGAACACCATCGTGCCGTCATAGTCCTCGTCTTCAGCCGTGCCGAGGAGCGATATGCGAATCGTGTGTTCAGCGGTCGTCGTTCTTCTCGAAGCGATCGTCCCGGCAATGCTCGCAAGAGTGATCACGGCGAAAACCGTGAGCAGAATGCGTCGCCTCATGCCCATCACGCGAAACCGAGCAGGCGAGGGAGCGCCAGCGACAAGGCAGGGAAGTAGGTGATCAGGAAAATGACCAGTACTTCTACCGCGAGAAACGGCAGCATCTGCCAGGCAATCGTCTCGATACGCTCCCGGGAAACCGCGGTGGCGACGAACAAGACGAGACCCATCGGTGGCGTTGCCAGACCAACGGTGACGTTGACGCACATGACGACCGCGAAGTGTAACGGGTGCATACCGAGGTCAATGAACATTGGCCCGAGGACCGGACCGAGCACTAGCACGGCCGGACCGGCGTCGAGAAACATGCCGACAAAAAGAAGAAAGAGGTTCAGCAAGAATAGAAGGATCAGCACATTGCTGCTGACACTCAACATCGCCTCCGCGACCCTGGCCGCAAGCCCGGAGACGGTAATGATCCACGCAAATGTTACGGATGCGCCGACGAGTAGCAAGACGATGCCGGACTGCACGGCCGACGAGACGAACACCGGGAAGATGTCGCGAGGCTTCAGCGTGCGCAGGTAAAAGACGGTGACGATAAATGCATATGCGACCGCAACCGCGGCTGCTTCGGTTGGGGTGAATACTCCTCCGAGGATGCCTCCGAGCAGAATGACGGGCGTCAGGAGTGCCGGTAGGGTATTGCGGAATGCGTCACCACGCTCGCGCCATGTGGAACGGCGGTTGGCGACAGGGTAGTCGCGGCGCCGAGCGAGGTAGCCGGTCATTGCCATCAAGCCGAAGGCGATCAAGAGCCCCGGAATCAGTCCCGCCGCGAACAGCCCGGCGACGGAAACGTTCATGATGAAGGCGTAGAGAATCATGATGCCGGACGGCGGAATAATCGGGCCGATCACGGAGGACGCCGCCGTGATCGCGGCCGAGAACGGCCTCGTGTAGCCCTTCTCGTGCATGGCGGGGATAAAGATTTTGCCGAGCGCGGATGCATCGGCGACGGCTGAGCCGGAGAGTCCCGCAAACAAGAGCGATGAGCAAATGTTGACCTGCGCCAGTCCTCCCCGCACGTGACCTACCATCGTCTGGCTAAAATTGACGATCGAGCGCGTGATGCCACCGGTGTTCATGATCTGTCCCGCAAGAATGAAGAAAGGAAGCGCCATCAGCGGGAAGGAATCCATGCCGTTGTAGAGACGTGACAACAGGGACTTGTAGAAAACCGGCTCGCCGTCGAGCGCAAGGCTCAGGCCCGGACCGATCAACAGTGCGAAGACGACCGGCATTCCCGCGGCGAGGAGAAAAACGAAAATCCAGAAGTAGGAAAGTGACATCCGGGACTAGTCGATGTCGAAAACGTCGTCGATATGTGGCGAGGGAATTTCCTCGTCTGGCGCAAACCACGCGAGTGAGTCGCGAATCAGTTGTTCGATCGCCACCAGCAAGAGCAACGCGAACGCTAGCGGCACTACCGTGTAGAACCACGACACCTGGATCGGTAGGCTGTCGGAACGAACCGCCTGGCCACGCTGCCAGAAGCCGAAACTCTCGTAAAGGAACACGGCGACGATCCACAGGATCAAGAGGTTGAGTGCGAGCGCCATGAGTCGACGCATCGCATCAGGAAACTCATCGGCGAAGAGCTCGATGCGAACGTTGGCGCCAACTCGATAGGCCCACGGGGCAACGAGAAACGCTGTCCACACCATCATCGTTTTGGACACTTCTTCCGTCCAGCTCAGCGAGTCATTGAGCACGTAGCGAAACACAATCTGCATGATGACGATGGCGACCATCGCCGCGAGAAGGAGCGCCGCGAGATTGCGTGTCGCGTTGCACAGCAACTCGTTGATGCGGGCGAGCCGGCTCAGAATGTTGCGCATGTGGTTGCCGTTGGGTCTAGGCTTTTGCGCGGCGAAATGATGGCGAGTCGCGCTAATGTGATTTTCATCGAAGCCTCAAACTCTGATCTGAGTGTCCGGGATTGTATCGTACCCGCCTGGCGCCGACGGCTTGCTTTCGGCGTCCGGATACGCACGATATGATGCCGCACACGCAAGAAATGACGAGCACCAACAATCGGCTCGGCCTCGAAGGCGAGTACATCGAGTCCGACTTGCCTTTACTCATCCGGCGCGCCGGCATGGCCGAATGGGACGACGGTGTGGTACGCATTCTCGATCGGCGCGAGCTACCGCTTGCCGAGAGATACCTGGAGTGCCGGACGGTGGAAGCGGTTGCCACCGCGATCGAGGACATGGCGATACAGGGTGCGTTCTCCTTATCCATCGCCGCCGGATACGGGCTGGCACTTGCCGCGACCAACGATGATCCCGCGGCGATCGAAACCGGAGCGGCACGACTGCTACGTACGCGGCCGACGGGGCTTGCGTTACAACGCATGCTGGATGCGTGTCTCGACCGCGCGAGCTCAGCGATCCAAGCTGGCGATGGCGCGCGCGACGCCATCGTCGAGACGGTCGATCGTGCGGCAGCGATCCTTGCGAGGCAAGGATGGAGAACGGGGCAACGTGCGGCGGAATTGCTCGAAGACGGTATGACGATCCTGACGCACTGCTTCCCGGATCGCTCTTACGCTTACCTGTTGATGGAAGCGGCCAAGTCCGGAAAGAACCTGAATGTCGTTTGCAGCGAAACGCGCCCCTATCTGCAGGGCGCGCGCCTGACGTCCCTTTGTGCGACGCAGGCTGGTTTCGATGCAAAGGTGATCACCGACGGCATGGGCGGTTTCCTGATGCGGCGCGGTGATATCGATGCGTTCATTACCGCAGCTGACCGGGTGTGCATGGACGGCACGGTTTGCAACAAGATCGGCACCTACCAGTACGCCCTCGCTGCCAGCGCCAACGACGTGCCTTACTACACGCTGCGGCAGAGTGGTCCGGACCGTGAGAGCGCGGACGAATCGGACATCGAGGTCGAGTTCCGCGCTGGCGACGCACTCCTTTATATAGGTGGCGAACGCACGGCGCCTCAGGGCGTGAAGGGCCTGTACCCGGGCTTCGATATCACACCGCCGGAACTGGTGACGGCCATCGTTACCGACCGGGGCGTATTCGAGGCTGCGAAGATCCGCACCTATGTCGATGCGACGCCTTTTGTCACCGGCGAAATTCTATGACAGCACTCTACGAGACTGAACGCTTCGATGTCGCAACCGCGGCGCGCGCGATGCTCGAGGCTGGCCTTGTGGTCAATACGTCGGGCAATGTCAGCGTTCGCGTGGGCGAGCACGTCGCAATCACACCGAGCAACTTCGCGAGTGAAGATCTGAAACCGACAGACATCGTCGTCGTCGATCTCGAAGGCAATCCTGTGGACGGTGACCTGTTGCCGTCGTCGGAGACAGGGTTACACCTTTCCTTGTACAAGGGCGACGAATCCATCGGTGCCGTCGTGCACACGCATTCCGTCTACGCGACCGCCGTCTCCACACTCGTCGATAGTCTCCCGGCGATTCACTACCAGATCGCCAACCTCGGCGGTTCCGTACCGGTCGCGCCTTATCGCACGTTCGGCACGCCGGAGCTCGCTTCGGTGGTGTCGGAGGCGATGCAAGGCCGCTTCGGCACGCTGATGCGAAATCACGGTGCGGTAACCGTTGGCGATACGGTGAACAACGCCCTACGTCGATCCATCACGCTCGAATGGCTGTCCCGCGTCTACCTCACCGCACAACAGTCAGGGTCTCCGTCACTACTCGATGATGAAGAAATCGAGCGTGTGAAGGCGCAGCAGGCGAAGTTTCGTGGAGAGCAACAACGGAGGCTCAAAGATAGGACGTCCTGAGCCGACTGGCTTCCACCCTGAGCACAATTCCCGCTACCCGCCGGGCTCCGCCTTTACGAGCCTGACGCCTCTCAGTTAGATTGCTCGCATGAGCAGAATCACGAGAAGGGATTTCGTCAACGGAACCCTGATGGCGGCGGGCGCGTCGATGCTTCCTTTCAGGGGCTCCAGCCAGGCTGCCATGGCGGCTCTTGCTCCAGGTTATTACCCCCCGGCGCGTACTGGACTTCGTGGTAGTCATCCGGGGTCCAATGAACAGGCTCATCGGCTGGCCTTAGAAGGTGAATCTGATTGGGGCTCTACGACCGATTCGAACGAAGAGTACGACCTCGTCGTGGTCGGCGGGGGCATCAGCGGGCTTTCGGCGGCCTACTTCTTTCAGAAAGAGCGCGGCTGGGACAAGAAAGTCCTCATCCTCGACAACCATGATGATTTTGGCGGCCACGCCAAGAGGAATGAACACCACATCGATGGTGTCTTGCGATTGGGCGAAGGCGGCTCTGAATCCCTGGAAGGGACGAACGAATACGGTGAAGTAGTGCTGAATCTCTTTAGAGATATCGGCATTGATCTGGACCGCTTCAAGACGTCCTATGACGCCGAGTTTTTCAAGCGGCACGGTCTTGGCCCGGCCATGTATTTCAACAAAAGGGTATTTGGCGAAGACAGGCTCGTAAAGCATCCCTTCTGCGACTATCCGGGCTTTATCGAAGGGCTCATGCGTCCCACGCTCGAAATCGATGAAGCGGTCAGGCAAACCCCGCTCAGCGAAAGAGGCAAGGAACAATTACTGCGAATCATACAAGCCGACCAGAACGTTGTCGGGGTGCCCAAAGGCGAGCTCAAGGACTATGTTCGTAGGGTTTCCTACTTCGACTATTTGAAGAACACTCTGGGCGTTGATGACCCGGCCGTTTTGCAGATTGCCCGGCATACGTCCGTCGATTACACGGAAGGCGGCACGGACGCCCTGAGCCTTCGCGAGGTTCTCACGAGCGGGCCGCTGGGCGGCGACCCCATGGTCGCTTGGAAGGATGCACTCGAGGACGGCGCCTATCAAAAATACATCAACAAAGACCGGGGAACTTACGCGGTCGAAGAGCCCTTCATCCATCACTTTCCTGACGGGAATGCCACCATCGCACGCTTGCTGGTAAGAAAGTTGATCCCGAATGTCGGTCCGGGTGCGAATGCCGAAGAGGTCATCCTGTCCAAGTTCGACTACGGTGAATTGGACAACTCCGAGCACAGCGCCCGTCTTCGGCTGAACAGCACCGTGGTAAACGTCAGACATAACGGTGAACCACAGGATTCGGGCGAGGTTTTCGTCAGCTACATCAACGACAACAAATCCTATCGGGTCAAAGCCAAGCACGCGGTCATGGCTTGTTACAACATGATGATTCCTCATATCGTCCCAGGCCTGCCCGAAGAACAGCACGATGCGTTGAAAGCCCTGACAAAAGTGCCGCTGCAGTACTCCACAGTCGGCGTGCGCAACTGGAGCGCGATGAAGGAGCTTGGGGTCGGCATCGTCATGTGTCCCGGTAACATGCACCAGGCCGTCAACATGGACTACCCGGTCAGCATGGGTGGCTATGAATTCACGAGCAGCCCCGATGACCCCTGCGTTCTCCACATGCGGTGTGCACCTCGCGGGGATACCGTCGGTGCGCCGCTCCGGCAACAGTTCAACGAAGCACGGTACCGGATGCTCGGTCTGAGCTTCGACGACTACGAACAGGAAATCAGGGAGCACTTGAGCGGTATGTTCCCGACGGCGTTGTTCGAGTTCGACAGGGACGTTGTAAGCGTAACCGTCAACCGGTGGGCCCATGGCTACTCCCACGGCGATCCGGGCCCGGTGGGAAGGCAACCCTTCGGCCGCATCACCATCGCCAATAGCGACGCGAACGACACGTCACTCGCTGACAACGCAATAAAGCAGGCCTACCGCGCCGTCAAAGAACTGGCATCTTGAAGACCAGATTCGCCGTTCGAATTCAAACTCTGGCGCTCGTGTGTTGCCTCGGAGCGCCCCTTTCGGAGGCGCATGCCCAGAGCGGCGAAGGTTACGCATCTGCCACCGAGCTTCTGGTCGCATTCGCCGGTGAAGATGCAAGGAAGCATGAGCCCCTGTTCCAATATTCGGAACAGGGGAGGATCGTTACTGTCGAGCTTCACGCGGTGGGAACTGACGGCATGACAGCCCGCTACACCGATGAGGCCAGGCCGTGGGAAACGGTCAACAACATTCTGAGAATCACGACCGCCGATGGCTACGAGGCCCTCTCGGGCGTCGTCACCTACCACAACACGGGCTACAACGACGACCATCTTCAATTGATGGCGACCGTCGTCGATGATCTGAAAAACCTCGAAACCCTCGACCCCGTTGAGGTCAGGGAGATCATGACGAAAGACCATCCGGGTCTCACCGATGAAGCGCTCTCGAGCGTCGATATCGCCCTATGGGACCTGGCAGCGCGCAAAGCCAACCTGCCGATTCATGAATTACTTGGTTCCAATCGAAGCTCGATCCAGTCCTACGCGAGCATCCCTTTCTACGACACCGTGCGTGAACATCTCGAGGCGGTGGATGAATACGCGGGACTCGGCTATGAGGTTTTCAAATTCCATGTCTGGGGCCGGCTCGAAGAAGACGCCAAGCTGGTAGAGGCGGTGAATGCGAAATATGCCGGCACGGACTATCGCTTCATGGGCGATCACGAGAGCGCCTACAGTTTTGATGACGCAATGACGCTCGGCAAGATGATGGACGGTGAGTTATTCATCTGGTTCGAAGCCCCGATCGATGACATGCTTTTCGACCAATATCGTGCGCTCCGGGACGAGCTCGAAATGTTGCTCGTTCCAACCGGCTATCAATATTACTCAGCGGACTTCTTGCGTAAGGGCATCGAAGAGAAGGCCTGGGACGCGGGTCGTTTCGATGTGACCGTGGTGGGTGGATATACGAAAGCACTCGAGCTCATGATCATCGCGGAGAAGGCGGATCTTCCGATCGAGATCCAGAGCTGGGGTCCAACACTGTCTCAGGCCGCGAACCTTCATCTGATGTTGGCGAATGACCATACCGAATTCTTCGAACAGGCAACGCCCAAAGAAGCCTTCGAGTTCGGCATGATCGATGGCGACATGTTCCGATCGGGTAGAAACGTCGCACCGGACGGCCCCGGCCTTGGCGTCGAGGTCGACTGGGAGATCCTGAGCACCGCGGATTTCTATCGATCCTCGAGCGACGCCGCCCGATAAGGCCGTCGGGATCCGTCCGCGCGGGAGGACGTCGCCGCCCGCCCGAGGGGACGCTCGGGCCGGCCCCATCCCATCCAGCCGCTTGAAACGGGCAGAGAGCCTCGGCACGGTTCTTGCTGATTAGCGTAAGCATGACGACGATACAACGCTTCGTAGGCACCGTATTTCTTATGCTCGTGCTCGTCATCGCCGCCGGCCCCGTCCGCGCGGAAGAAGGGCGAGCGTGGGGCGACATCCATGTTCAGACCCTGGACGGCGCGCGCTATGAGTTCCAGGCGGGCGGCGAGTTCATCGCGAGCCGTGCGACGGCCGGCGATTTCGAAGTGCAGTTCCGCCTCGAGTCGACGGGCTTCTCGAGCTACGTATCGATTCTGACGGCCGTGGCCGTGTTGGTCGATACGAGTCGGGCCTCGGTCGTGCTGGGGCGGGAGCCGATGCTTTCCGTGGAAGAGCAGCCGGTGGCGCTATCGCCCGGCGATGGTGTGGATCTTCCCGAAGGGGGGCGGATCGAGCGCTCGCATCAAGGGTACGAGATCTACTGGAGAGACGGCTCGAGTCTGTCCATCAATGTCGGCGGGGGGCACCTCAATGCCTTCCTGAGGCCAGCCATCACCCGCCGGGATACGCTTTCGGGACTCTTCGGTAACTTCAACGGGAGCGCCGCGGATGACATCGATGTCGTGACGGCCCTGGGCGCCTCCGGCTCGAGGATCGAAGCGCGTCTCGCCGAGCTCGCACAAAGTCTGCTCGCAAGCGACGACCAGGAATGGCTCGTGTCTGAGCCGACGACACTCTTCGAGTACGCGCCGGGGCAAAGCACACGGACGTTCCGAAAGCCGGCGCCGAAGAGGGAAGCGAGCGCCGCGGGCCTTCCGCCTAGCTGGCGACGACGAGCGGTGACAGCGTGCGAGGCGGCGGGTGTCACCGACCCAGATCTGCTGGAGGCTTGCATCGTCGATGTCGGCTATACGCGTGACGAAAGCTTCGCCGAAACCGCCGCGGCCGTTCAGGCACGGGCCCGTTTCACCGGGGAGTCGGATCTGGACAAGCGCGCTAACTAGTCCGAACGGCCTGGTCGACTCGATCTATGCTGCGGAGGACACGAAGCTCGGCCGCGCGGTAGCGCTCGAGTTCCTCCCCGAAGAAGCGTCTCAAGACTCCGCTGTCTTGGTGCGTTTCGTTAGCGGAGCTCAACTCGGAACAATGGAACATGTCGGTCTGTGTCCCGCCGCTGCCAGTCGTCAGTGACTTCCGAGCTTGCAGAAGCAGGACGACTTCACCGGTACGTCCGTTCGTCCGTTCGCGATGTCCAGGCGAGCCTTGATGATGTTGGCTTCTTCGTTCCGGCCGAGACGCATCAGGCATTCGTGGTAGCCGTGAAGGCTCCAGACGTTATCGGGGTGCTGGCACGCGCGGCTCAGCGTCTGGTCCAGTCCCAGGTCGGCACGGTATACCTCCGCGGCCTCTTGCAACCTGTCCTGCTCGAGCAACAGCGCTCCGAGCGCGTGACGCGTGGGCTGCATCCAGCCCCATGGCTCGTCGTAGGGTAGGTTATCGTCCAGCTCGACCGACTTGCGCAGGTGGGCGAACGCGGCGTCGTACTCTTTCTTGCGGTAGTCGACCTCCCCCAGCATCATCTCTCGCGCCACCGCGAGAATGTCCAGGCAGGTGTTGTTGAACACGTAGCGGCTGTCCGGGACCCGCGCCACCGCCTCGTCGAACCGCCGGGATTCCTGCTCGGCAGCGGCAACATCACCGCTCGCGGCCAACGCCACGGCCCGGGAGTAACGCATCATGGCCGTCGTCACGCAATAGAGTTCCTGGTTCTCCGGTAGAGGCTGATCGATGATCTCCTGCCACTTACCGAACCGTATGTATACATGCTGCTTCATCGAGATGAAGCCCTCCAGCCAGTCCGCCATGGGGGGAGACTCAACCTTCAGCAACTCTTCGGGCAAGGTCGAGATCATCTCGTCGGCGGTCTCGATAGCCGGGTGGTACTGGCCGAGAAACATCGCACCGTAGATCTTGAAGTGATAGTTGTGAGAGCGATAGAGCGAGTAGAAGTTCAACGGCCCTTCCTGCTCCAGGAACTTGCGGTCGGCGATGATCGCGGCCGTGTTGGACGAGACGACCCTCTCGTAGTCGCCACACAGTACGTCGATGTGGGTCGGCATGTGATTGAGGTGGCCGGCGTCCGGGGCCAGCGAGCGGAGGGCATCGCACGCCTTTAGGGCTCGCTGCGGATGGGGTGACATCTCCATCAGATGAATGTAGATGTGGAGCAGGCCGGGATGTTGCAGCGCGCCGTCGAGCGTGAGCGCTTTGTCGAGCACCTCGATCGCTTCGGCGGTGTCCGCGCCTTCCGCGATCTTTCCGGTCTCGAGATCCCACAGAGCCCAGGGGGTGCGATTCATGATGGACTCGCCGAATAGCGTCGCGACGTCGAGGTCGTCGCGAAACGCGGCGGCAACCTTGCGCATCGCATCGGCGTAACCATCGTTCCACGACGCCATGTCTTCGGCCGGCTCGCGCGCCGGATAGCGATGAGCGAGAGCACCGATCAGGGCTTTCTCGAAGGACGTCGCAACGTTCATGCGGCCCATCGCCTCCCGGGTTGCGTCGTAGGCAGTCGCCACCGAGCGCCGCAAGTCCTCCGGGTCGAAGTGCTCCCAGGGTTTGTTGTAGTTACAGCCCGAAGCATAGGCGATGCCCCAATAAGCCATGGCGCAATCCGGGTCGGATTCAAGCACCCGCCGGAAGCAAGCAACGGACTCATCGTGGTGGTAGGCATAACACCACACGAGGCCGCGGTTGAACCACAGCTGCGCCTCCGTGGAGCGAGTAGTGATGGCGCGGCCGTAGCTGCCGAGATCGTAGTAGTCACTCATGGTCTTGCGCTCCTTCAGTTCCCACTCGAACGACGAAGTTCGAGTCTATCTCAGAGCGTCCCACGCACGGGCGGCTCGCTTCCGGGGGTGCAGTGGGTTTTCAATACGATTAGACTATTGGTTCTTCCGTCCGGACGGATGCTCGGCCCTCGAGGAGTGATTTCCGAATCATGATCGGCAAGACGGTCTCTCACTACCACGTCATCGGTCGCCTCGGAGGCGGCGGGATGGGGGTCGTCTACGCCGCGGAGGACACGAAGCTCGGCCGCGCGGTGGCGCTCAAGTTCCTCCCCGACGAAGTGTCGCAAGACCCGGCTGTCGTGGAGCGTTTCCTTCGTGAAGCGAGGGCAGCGGCGATTCTGAACCATCCCAACATCTGCACCGTCTATGAGATCGGCGAGCACGAGGGCGTACCCTTCATCGCGATGGAGGTCCTCGAGGGGCACACGCTTCGCGACGAGATCTCCGGCCAGCCGATCGCAGGCGACAAGGTCGTGAAATGGGGACTAGAGATTGTCGAGGCCCTGACCGAGGCGCACTCGAAGGGAATCGTTCACCGCGACATCAAGCCCGCCAATATCTTCATCACTCGACAGGGCCACGCCAAGATCCTCGATTTCGGGCTGGCGAAGCTGCTCCAGCAGGCCACGCACGATGGCGGCCCCGAGGCTGAGACGGAGCTCGCCGTCGCGGATTTGACGAGCCCCGGGTCGACGGTGGGTACGGTGGCTTACATGTCACCCGAGCAGGCGTTGGGTGAGTCCATCGATCATCGCGCGGACTTGTTCTCGTTCGGAGTCGTCCTCTACGAGATGGCCACGGGAAAACAAGCGTTTCAAGGTGCAACGACGGCGGCCGTCTTCGACGCCATCTTGCACGGAAACCCGTCCGCGCCGTCTCGACACAACCCAGAGATCGACGAAGAGCTCGAGCGTGTGATCCATAGGGCAATAGAGAAAGACCGCTCGATGCGTTACCAGTCGGCAGCCGGCATGAGCGCCGACATGCTGCGGCTAAAAAGCGCGTCGGATTCGGACGACGCCGTCTCGGGTCGAGGGTCAAAGAGCGAGGGCTCAGAACGACGGGGCGGGTCGCGCTGGAAGGAGCTCGTCGCCGCCGGTCTCGTTTTCGTATCTGCGCTCGCGTATACGTGGTTGTCCGGTGACAGCCAGGCACCGCTTACCGACTCCGACTACGTTCTCATTACGGACTTCGTGAACACGACGGACGATGCGGTGTTCGACAGAGCCTTGAAGCAAGCTCTGACGGTGAAGCTCGAGGAGTCTCCGTTCATCAACGTGGTGTCCGATTCGAAGATCCGCGAGACGCTCGAGTTCATGGAGCGGCCGCCGGACGAGCGGGTGACGCAGCGAGTGGGTCAGGAGGTGTGCCAGCGTCAGGGCGTCAAAGCAATGATGGCGGGGGAGATCGCCGCCCTGGGCTCGAACTACGTGGTGACCCTGGATGCACTCGATTGCCAGAGTGGCGATAGTCTGGCGAGCCGCCAGGTCGAAGTGGGCTCCAAGGAAGAGGTACTCGAGGCCCTTGGCCAGGCCGTGACCGCGATGCGTGCGGATCTCGGGGAGTCCTTGGCTTCGATAACGCGCTATGACGCGCCGATCGAGGAGGCGACGACCTCCTCGCTCGAAGCTCTGAGGACCTACAGCCTGGCCGAAGAGGAACGCGCGCGAAACTCAGGGGATGCGGCGATCGGTCTCTTCGAGCGAGCGGTCGAGCAGGACCCGGGTTTCGTCATGGCCTACGCTCGCCTGGGCACCATCTACGGCAATCTCGGTGAGGTAGGGAAAACTGCTGAGTATTTGGGCCGCGCCTACGAGCTGCGCGACCGGGTGAGCGAGCTCGAACGCGTGTATATCATGACGAGTTACTACTCCTTCGTCACCCGGGAGCTCGACAAGGCGCTCGAGACCTTCGACGTCTGGAAGAAAACGTATCCCCGCGACTGGATTCCGTACAACAATTCTTCCTTTATTCTGCAGCAGCTTGGTCTCTGGGAAGAATCGCTCGATAACGCTCTCGAAGCGGAAAAACTGGAGCCGGACCATCTGTTTCCCTATGTCAACGCGTCTTCCTCATACGTGCGTCTGAATCGCTGGGACGACGCGAAGGCAACGGCGGAGCGGGCACTGTCGAGAGGCTTGGATGGACCGGTGGTCCACACGGTTCTCGCGTTCGTAGCCCGCGAGGACGGCGACGCCGAGCGACTAGAAGAGGAGCTTAGCTGGGGGGACGGGACCCGGAATCAGGCGTACCTGCGGCTAACGAGCGCGATGTTCGCCGCGAACAAGGGCAGGTGGCGCGAGGCTGACGCGTACTACTCGGACATGATCGCGGTGTTCGAACGCCTCGACCTTCCCGGATTGGTAGGGGCCACCGAAAGCGAGAGGACCGCGAATCAGAGCTTGCTCGGCCTCGAGACGCAGGCGGTCGAGGCGGCCAGAAGAGCCTTGGTGCTGCCACGCTCGGACACGTCTCTGACCTATTCGGCGCTGACGCTGGGGCTGGCCGGTCACGGCGACGACGCGCGTGCGTTGGTGAAAGAGCTGGAAGTGCGGTTTCCCACCGCGACGATGGCGACGGCGGTTCAGATTCCCTCGGCGCGAGCCGCAATCGCGCTGGGCGAGGGTGACCCCGAGAGCGCGCTCACGGCCCTCGAGGGGGGCCGCCTCTACGAGCGTGAGAGCCGCTACATTCCGTACCTGCGTGGCTTGGCGTACCTCCAGGCTTCCGATGGTGAGGCCGCGGCCGTGGAATTCATCAAGTGCCTCGAAGGGTCGGACTTCTCACTTCCGCAGTGGGCTTTCGACGGCGTCTCTCGACTCGGCCTCGCGCGTGCTCAGGCGATGAGCGGCGCCAACGACACGGCCCGACAGACCTATCTAGACCTGCTCGAGCGATGGGCTGACGCTGATGAGGATCTGCCGGTCGTGCAGCAAGCGCGCTCAGAGTACGAAGCGTTGAGATGACGTCGGTTTCTACTTCGGCTCGTACCACCCCGTTGGAAGCTCCAGCCGCTCAAAAAACGTAGGCCTTCTGCGCCATCCATTCTCCAAACCTCGTCCTCGCGGCGAAGCTCGAACGAGCTGAGCGGTCACGGACGCACCTGTCGCGAGCCGATAGGCGTTCTCTGTCTGGCGTGCCGGTGGCCTCCATTTGCGCGCCGAGGGCACGCCGCATCTTCGCAATCAGCGTCATCGCGAAGGAAATCGTATATCTCGAAAGGTCGCTGACTCTCGTCATGCTCCCATCATTTGAGCCCGATTCGAGTAGTTAGGACTGCGCGGGGGCAGCACGCTTTCTGAATTGGCTCCGGAGAAAAGTTTGGGTGTCCGTCTTAGAAAAGTGATGGACGACGGTGCGAGGAGGCACCGCGGCGTCGGCAATCAAACTCAGAAGGAGAGAGCAGGATGAATCGAAGAAACAAGAGGTTCGGATTGGTACTCGCAATCGTTGTGGCGTCCGCGCTAGCAGTGACGAGCGGCTGGGCGCAGCGTGGTGGACCACCCTCCGAAGCGGGAAACATCCGCGAGATCATTCAGGAGATCGTGGACCGCGTCGTACAGCTGGAAACGGCTCTTCAAGAAGAGGTGACGGCGCGCTCATCGGAGGACGTGCGTCTCGCTTCAGACTTGACTCAAGAAATTCAAGATCGCGTCAACTCGGATAGCGCGCTCGACGCCGACATCGGTGGGCTACAAACGGATGTCGGCGATGTTCGGAACGAGCTCGTCGGTCTTGGTGACTCGATTGATGGCTCGCCGGGATCGTTCGCTTCGTACACGGACCGTGCGTCGTTCGATGCTGCTTCCGGCGGGACCACGGACGTCGACTTCTTCGAGATCCCCGCGGGGGAGCAGTCCTTCGCGGCTTTCCCGTTTTCTTCCGGAGCGACGTTCAACAACGTCCTGGCGCGCAACCATCATCCACCGTTTGCTCCCTTCGTGTACAGGGCCCATCTGACACATAACCCCATCCGGGTGGATCTCCCGGAAGGCACGCTCGCCGTCGGAGCCCATCTCAGTTCCTTCTACGCGGACCCTGGCATCTACACGATGGCTCTGTCTACCGGGCAGGAAACGACGACGACGTCGGCTTCCGGTTTCCTCGGGGTCGTTTCGGAGAGGCCGGTCGAGTGGGTCACGATCCGGTTCTTTAGCGAGTGCGTGCCCGGAGTGGTCTATGGGACCCCGACCTGCCCGACCTTTCCCACGGGTTATGTTCCGGAGGTCGTCGTGATATCCGCCTTCACGCACGGCCCTTAGTATGGAGCAGTATTCGGCCTCCTGACTTCCCGGCACGCTTGCGTTATCAGAGCCTCGAGAATAGATTGCTGCTGGTCTCGAAGGAGGGTGTTTCGATGAAGAGCACGATGTTAGCAGTCGCGATCGCCTTGAGCGGCGCCGCGGCCGACGCGGACGATGCGGCGGAGGCGGAAAGCAAAGTCCGTGAGTACTTCGACGTATTTACCGCGAGAGATGTGGATGCCATCGTCGAGCGGATCTATTCGATACCGGTGCATATCGGGAACAGCTCCGGTCATCGTGCTTATCAGAGCATCGCGGATGCGCGCGCCAGCCTTGCCTCGCTCTTCGAGCAGATTGAAGCGCAAGGCTGGGTGCGCTCCGTCATCAAGACCGTCGAGACGTGTGTCGTGGCCGACGGGCTCGTCTTCGCCGAGGTCACCTATACCCGGGACAAAGCGAACGGCGAGGCGATCGCACCGGGGCTTCGCAGTAACGTTTACGTCCTGCAAGAGCTCGAGCCGGGTTGGCGGGTCACCGCGTTCTACAGCCGCGAGATGGACAAGGGGTTCCGCTGCCGGGACTGACCGGCGCCTCGTGGGGTGCCGAGGCACCGTCGCGAGAGACTCTCCGGGGCTGGCCTTTGCTTCGCCATATTCTCGGGCTAGAGTCGGAAGATGATGTTTTCTCCGGCGAGTCTGCGCTGGCCCGTGAGACTCGTGACACTAGCTCTCCTGACAGCGACCGGACTCGGCCTCCTTGGGCGATTCCATTGGTTTCTCGACTTGTTCTCGCACTTTCCCGTCCAGCTCGGCGCGGGCGCTCTCATCTGTGTGTGCGCCGCTTGGCTCACGCGTGACGGTCTAGCGGTGCGAGGGGCGATCGCGGTCGCCGTCGTGAACACGATGGTCGCATTGCCGCAGCTCGTCTATTGGCCGACTGCGGAGGCGCGTGGAAGCGGGCCGATCCGGCTCGTGCACGCGAACGTCAACTACAACAATCGTGAGTTCGAAGACGCGCTCGAGTTCTTTCGCGAGACGGAGCCGGACATCTTGCTCATCCAGGAAGTCAGCCCGGCTTGGAAGGCGGCACTCGAGCCCCTGACGGCCCGGCTTCCATATGTGTTCGACGAGCACTCGACCCGGCGCTTCGGCATCACTCTGATGAGCCGGTTTCCCATCGATGCGGAGACCGTTCGCTTTGCACGGCGCAATGCCTCCATCGTGGCGCGAGTCGATGTCGGCGGCCGGACCCTGCAGCTCATCAGCACCCATCCGTTCTCCCCGGTGACACCCCGACGGGCGCGTTCACGAAACACGCAGCTCGACTCGATCGCGGCCTGGGTGCGCGATTCGCAGATGGCGACGGTCGTGATCGGAGACTTGAACACGACGCCGTGGAGTCACGCGTTCCGCGAGCTCGTGGCCACTTCGGGACTTCACGATTCGAGTCGCGGCATGGGGGCTCAGTGGAGTTGGCCGGCGCCGTACTGGCCGTTTGCTATTCCGATCGACCACTGTCTCGTGTCGGAGCAAGTTCGTGTCCTCGATCGGCGCATGGGCCGCTCGATTGGCTCGGATCACTTGCCGCTCGTCGTCGATATCTCGCTGTAGACGGGAGACCTCCGTGGGCGCGGCGCGATGAGATCGGGTGCTCGGCACAGGCGTCGAATGGTGCTGCTTGTCGCGAGCTTGGTCGGTGTCGCCGGCTTTTGTGTGGGGCAAGAGCCCGCGAGCTGGACACGGGATTTTCAGTTCCACACGTTCTCGATCGTGGCGATCGATCCCGCGACCGGCGAGTCCGGAGTCGCGGTGACGACGCGACGCCCGTGCGTCGGTAATGCCGTGCCATGGGTCCGGCCCGGGGTTGGAGCGGTCGCGACGCAGGGCGGGACGCGGATCGAGTACGGGGTCGAGCTTCTCGATCGCATAGAGCAGGGACTCTCACCGCAGCAAGCTCTCGATGAGCTGGTCGCTGCGGACGAGGGTCGTGAGAGGCGCCAGGTCGGCGTCATCGACCTGCAGGGCCGCACCGCTCAGTGGACAGGCTCCGGCCAGTACGGCGAGGAAGAGCGCGGCGATTGGGTTGCGGAGCGCGTCGGAACGACCTACGCGGTCCAAGGCAACTCTCTGGTCAGCACCCGCGTCGTCGAGGCCGTCGCGGAGGCATTCGAGGCCTCATCGGGCTCGCGTCGTCACTTGGCGGACCGACTGCTGGATGCGCTCTTCGCGGGGCAGCTTCTAGGTGGCGATGGGCGGCACGGGCAATCGCAGTCCGCTGCCGTTCTGGTGGGGGACCCGCGACCGGGAATGAGCCGGCGTCCGGACGGCATCACAGTCGACATCCACGTCTGCGAGCATCCTGAGCCCTTGCGAGAGGTGCGGCGCGTTTACGACGCCGTGTCGGAGACCCTCGGCTACCGGACGCTTCGCCAGTTCGAGGGACGAGATGTGGCGCAGCTCAAGCTGATGCTTCACGCGCTCGGCTTGTATCGCGCGGCGGAGCGTGAGCTATCGCTTCAGGCGCCGGATGCCGACGTATACGATCCCGAGGCGATCGCGGCAGTAGACAAGTTTCGTGCGGACCAGGGTTGGCAGACGGCGGTCTCGGGTTTCGTGGACGGCCGCACCGTGGAGCGACTCTGGGCTCAGCTGGAAGAGACCGGCAAGGCGTCGGGAGTGCGAGAGCGGTTGCTCGAGCTCACACGCGTGCGTCGCTAGGGCGGCGATTCAAACACCGCCACTCGAGAGGCCTGGCTCCACCCGGCAGTCACGGATACGATGTCGTGAGCGTTGCTCGAACACGGCATAGACGAGGGTCGTCGCGACGATGAGCACGAACGCGCTCCCGAGTACGATACGCACAACCACGTGGCTGGCGTCCCAGCCCAGAGTGAGAGCCAGCGCTACCTTGTAGATCACGACGACGACGATCTCTCGCGAGCAGTCGAAGTTCGCTCGCCAGCGCGTCCTAGAGGAGGGGTTGTCGGATCGAATCGACGTGCTCGACAAAGACTCTCGCGATCTTGATGGCAGCTACGACAAGCTGGTCTCGATCGAGATGATCGAGGCCACCGGCGACGACCACTTGGATGTCTTCTTCTCGAGATGCGGCCGTTTACTCGCTCCTGAGGGACTCATGGCGTTCCAGACGATCACGATTGCCGACGACGAGTTCGACCGGCATCGGCGCGAGGTGGACTTCATCAAGCGGTATATCTTTCCAGGAAGCTGCATCCCATCCGTAACGGCTATCGCTCAATCGATGACGCGATCGTGCGATTCACGCCTCTATCTCGCTTACTGCGAGGGAGGCTTCGCGGAGCGCTATCTGGGCGAGGTCAGGTTGGTTCTGGTGAAACCCGCTTGGCGGCTTTGAACGCCAACTTTCTGCTCTTTCAACGGGTCTAACGGGGACCCTGGACTGCGCCCGACTAGGCGCCCGGCGCCAAGTCCACGAAGATCCACGCATGGTCGCCGCTACCGTCATAGTGCAACGTGATCATTACGTGGACGGGTCCCTTAGTGAAGGTAAAGCGGAACGGGAACGTGTCGTGAAGTTTCCCGTGCGTGACGCCTTCGCGAAATCGCTCTGCAAACTCCTCGACGTTCGTGCACGGAGCCACTTCTGTGAAGAAGTTCTTGCCGATCACCTCCGCCGCGTCCCTACCTGCGATCTCGGCTTCGGCCGCGTTGTACGCAAGGACGACGCCGGCAAGGTCGACCTGGATGACACCGAAGGGGAGCTCGTCGAGCTGAGGCCGGGTGAGTGTTTCGACCTCGTTCAACCGATGGATTGCAGAACGCCGGTCGGGGTCCAGGTCGGGTGCCTGTGAATTATCCATAGCGCGTATCATACCCTCCGAACCGTCTCACGGAGTCAAGCCTGTGCGGTCGAGCAGAGCTGCGAGGGCCCTGGGGGGCCGCAAATGACCGGAGAGATTCCGGCATGTCCAATACCTCAGAATTGAAACCGGACGCCCCCGTTGATCACGATGCCCTCCAGTGGTGCCCATCCATCGACCGTCCAGCGGCCGTCGACGTTGCGTGTTGGCCGGAGCAAGGAGTCCCAACGCGTCTGGCGCACGTTGGTGAGGTTCTCTCCGTTGACGAAGAGCCGTACCGGGCCGAAGCGACGCTCGGCGAGCAGGCCGACAATGACGTAGGGCTCCGAGTCGTCGCGGTAGGGGTTGGCCTCGACTCGCTGGCGGCCGGTGAAGTAGATCTCCAGGCCTAAGCGCACGTCTTCGTTCTCGATCATCGTGACGACCCCGGCGCTGTGACGCGGGGTGAGCTCGACCTCGACGGTGGCGTCGCCCTCGGTCTCGCTGGCGTCGACATAGGTGTAGTTCCCGACGAAGACGAAAGGCGCGCGGCGTAGCGTCGCGAGAAGCTCCACCCCGCGATTCGTCGTTCCACCGCGAAGGTTTCTGAGGAGGTAGTCATCCTCGCGTTCGACGAAGATGGAGTCGTCGATGCGCGAGTGGAAGAAGGTCGCGGTGAACGTCGCGGGTCCGTGCGTCCTCGTGACGTCGACGGAGGTACTGCGACCGCGCTCGGGGCTCAGAGGGGACGGGACTGCCAGCCGAGTGAGACCCGCGGCTTCGGTCTCCTCCGTCAGGGCGGAGGGTGCAAAGAACCCGGTCCCGATCGAAAAGCGACCACTCCACGGTCCTTGTCGCACCAGCGCGGAGACCCGGGGGCTGAAGAACGTGCCGTACTCGCTATGGGAGTCGAGCCTGCCGCTGAGTGACATCGACAGCCAGCTCGAAACGTCGAAGTCGTCCTGGACGAAAGCGCCGGGCGTCGTAAAGGCGTAGTCGAATCGCGGTACGTCCCGAGCCCGGTAAGTATCGTGCTCGAGCGCGGCGCCGACGATCCAAGTGTGACGCCCGGAGGCACCGCGCAGGGAGAGCTCTGCGAAGCTTGTCTCGTGCCGATCCCTCTCGAGGACCTCACCATATGAGTGAACGTGCCGCGCCTGCGCGAACGCCGCCCGTCCGGCGAGTACGAAACGATCACGGATAAGCGTTTGACCCGACGCGGCGACGTCGAAACGACGGGTCTCGAGAGATTCTTCGTAGGGCTCGCCGGTCGCGTCGAGCACTTCGTCCTCCATCGTGCCGCCGTTGCGGTTCTCGACCGTGGCGCCCCCGGTGAGGAAGAAGTTGCGGCCGTCGCCGCGATCCCAGAAGAGCCGTGGCCGAACGATCCCACGTGTGTATCCCGGCAGGTCGGCCCATCCATCACCGTCGACGTCGGCCTGGCGTTGGCCGTGACCTCCGCCGAGAAGGGAGTAGCTCCACGTGGGTGTGATGGGGCCCGAGTAGAACAAGATGCCGTCAGTGGCGCCGCGACTCGACGCGTTCGCGAGGAACTCGCCGCCCGCTTGCTCGCCCGGCCGTCGCGAGAGCAAATTGACGACGCCTCCCATGGCCTTCCCGCCATAGAGTGCTGACGCCATACCTTTGATCACTTCCACCTGGCCCAGGTCCATCGGAGGGATCTGAAGGAGCGCCAGGCCAGAAGGCTGCTCGCCGTAGAGAGGTAGGCCGTCTGAGAGGAACCTCGTATAGCGTCCGCGCATGCCTTGGATTCGTACGCTCGCCGCGCCTAGTGACGGCGACGTGGCTGCGACGCGGAGGCCGCCCGTCTCGTTCAACAACATCACGATGTCGCCCGGTGTCATCAACATCTTCTCTTCTATCTCTTCTCGCTCGAGCACTTCGACCCGCGTGGGCTGGTCCTCGAGTCGGCGGCCGGAGCGCGTCGTCGCGATCACCGTGACCTCTTCTTCGACGACGGGTTGTCGTTGAAGGTCCACGCGCACGCTCGACTCGGAGCCTGCGACGACCTCGACCGACGCGGCGCTGGTGACGAAGCCTTCCTTGACGATGACGAGATCCACGGTGCCGGTGGAGGCGGCGAAAGAGAGCCGGCCGGAGTCGTCGGTTTCGTAAGTGGCGTCGCCCACTATCACGACGGCGTCCGCTACCGGGACGTCGTCATGAAAGACTTCGACGATGACCTGTCCGAGCGGCTCTTGAGCGCCGGTAGATGCCGCGACGTGAAGGACGAGCGAGAGAAGAGTAAGCGTCGACGATTCCTCTAAGGACGAAAGAGCCTAGTTAGCAAAGAACGGGTCAATGCTTGGGGGTCAGCTTGAGCAAGCGTCCGGTGCTGTCGCCGTCATCGTCTTCCAGGACCCAGAGAGCCCCGTCCGGCCCATCGACGACGGTACGGATACGCGCGCCCATGTCGTAGCGCTCGACCTCGGTGGCTTCCTCGCCGTCGAGCTTGATACGCACGATCGCCCGCGAGGACAACCCGGCAACGAAGGCGTCGCCGCGCCATTCGGAGAAGAGCTCGCCGCGGTAAATCATCAAGTCGCCGGGCGAGACGACGGGGGACCACCAGGCCGCGGGCTCACTGAACTCCGGACGCGTGTCGTGGTCCGGAATCTCACGCCCGTCGTAATGGTCGCCGTTCGAGACGATTGGGTAGCCGTAGTTCGCTCCGCGAACGACTCGGTTGAGCTCGTCGCCGCCTGCCGGCCCCATTTCGATGTCCCAGAGCTGCCCCGTGAGGTCGAACGCCAAACCGAGGATGTTGCGGTGACCGAGAGACCAAATCTGCGGATAGACGCCCTCGTCATCGACGAAGGGGTCGTCATCATAGTAGTTGACGAAGGGGTTGTCGTCCGGAATGGATCCGTCATCGTGTAACCGCAAGACCTTGCCCAGGTTCGCCTGCATGTCTTGCGCGGGCGTGAACTTTTGGCGATCTCCGGACGCGATCCAAAGGTAGCCGTCGTCGTCGAAGAGCAGCCGATGGCCGTAGTGCCCGTAGCCAACGACTTTGGGATACTGACGCCAGATGACTTCGATATCGGAAAGGGTTCCGCCGCGTCTCGTCTCGGTCAGGACTGCGCGGATGACGGCGGCACCTCGGCTATCCCCGATGCCCGACTCGGCGTAGCTCAGATAGATAAGGTTGTTCCGGGCGAAGTCCGGGTGGAGCGCCACGTCGCCGAAACCGCCTTGCCCGCCATAGGCAACATCCGGGACGCCTCGGATCGCTCGTGATTTGTCACCGTCTTTCGTGACGATGAACAGGTTGCCTTTCTTCTCGGTCACCAGCATGCGGCCATCGGGCAGGAAGGCGAGCGCCCACGGCTCGTCGAATGAGGTTATGGGCTCGACCTCGAAAGGCAGCTCCGTGTTCGCATGGGCGCCGGCCGTCATCGTGAGACAAAGCGCCATCGCCGAAAGTCGTGCAGTCATCTATTCAACCTCGTGCTAGTTCGTCAAATCGTGTCGTTCCGATAGGTGCGGTGCTGTGAACCACTTTAGCGGACGGCTCGGGGCAGCGCCAGCGGTCGGCGTGGAATCACCAGATGGGCCAATCCGGAGCCGTTCGACAGCGTACGGTATAGTTTCGTCGCCGGGCGGCGGTGATCCGCGCCGGAGCCCAAAGGAGGCCTTGGAACACATGCGAGCGAGTGGGCGATTTGCGGTGAAAATGAGTCCGTTGCAGCCGTACAACACGGCGAGCGACGCCGACGTGGGTCGCATGTCGATCGACAAGACCTTCGATGGAGATCTCTCCGGTACTTCCGTGGGCGAGATGCTCTCCGGCGGGTCGCCCGCCACGGGCTCCGCCGGCTACGTCGCAGTGGAGCGGGTGACGGGTACCCTGGGCGGTCGAGCCGGCGCGTTCCTTCTTCAGCATTCCGCGACGATGACACCCGAGTCCCAGGAGCTGTCCATCTCCGTCGTACCCGGCTCGGGAACGGATGAGCTCGAGGGGATCGGCGGCGCGATGACGATCGATATCAAGGACGGGCAGCACTTCTACGAGCTCGATTACACTCTCTCGGGGACGTAGGCTCGGGCAGCGTGTGCACCCGCGCGCGTAGGTCCGAGCCGGGTTGCGTCACGGCGGAGCTTGCGTCGATGACAATACGCACATATTCTTTGACCCGGTAGCGCGTCCCTGGCGCAAGAGCCGCCACCCCCCGACGAGCGCGTCCGCTATGAGCAGAGCGATGAGTGAAGACGCAAGACGTGGCGACAAACACGGCGAGCTCGACTTGCCGCGTGATCTCGATCGCGATAGGTGGGCGCACGAGCGACGCACCGGGCAGAACCCCCGAATTCGGTCCTATCTTGGCTGTACCCGCATGATCGAAGAGGTCCTGGACAGCAACTACGTTCTGCTCAACTGCTCGCCGGAAAGAATGCGCAAGATCTGGAAGCAGGTGCGTCAAACCGCTGAGGCGATGCGCTCCGAGCTTGCGCCGACGCTCGCGGTCCGCTCGTCGATTCCGGATCTCGAGACCGCGCGCGGAAACGCGCAGGCCGGCTTCGAGAAGCTCGCGGAAACACTGCTGCAGGAGATCGAGTCCTACCCGGAGCGGGTGCAGGAGGACCAGCTGCCCGTGGTTCGCGAGCTTCTCTGCAGATCGATCGGGCAGATTTACGCGTTCCTCCGCGACAGTTTCGGGGAGGTGATGGCGGCCGACCCCCGTTCTCGTCACGAGGCGGACTACTTCTTGTCGAAGCGATTCGCGCAGGACATCGAGGCGTCGGAGTGGCTCTACTCGTCGGTCTACGAGCTGTGTGACTATCTCGATGGGCTAGAGAAGATCTCGAGCGGCTCACTCACGAAGCTCATGCAGCAAACCGGTCAGAGCAAGATGATCCCGTCCGCGCCGTCTTGGACTTCGACGGAGAGGGTGCTGACCACCCTTAGGGACGAGCTGTCGGCGAAGCTGCGGGAGGTCGTGAGTCTGCGCGCGATCCGCGTCGGCGACCTCCAGGCGCTTGACGGGTTCGCGACCGGCATCTCTTATCAATGTCATAGCTTGATCGCGGTGTGCACGCTGGGGCGGGAGGTCGTTGATCGCCTCAAGGCGGGGGATGGGAGCGCACTCGAGGCGCGCGAGCAAAGCGTCAAGGACCTGGTCGCTTGCCATGAGACGGTCACCCGGCGCATGTTTGCGCTCGCCAGCCGGGCGAGCGTCCTGCTGAGTGAGCTCAATGAGTACGTGCCCGCATGGCTAGCGAAGATTGAGAAACGCCGCTCGTTGATGTGGAGCAAGGTGCCGGACGCACAGGAAAGCGGCTCGGTCAGTGAGTTCGCAAACGCCGACTATTTCAGGCGACGTTTCGACGATTGAGACGAGGTCGATCGCCGGGGTGTAGTGCCTGGTCGAGTCGGCGCCCCGCGTACGATCCCGCCAAGCTCAAAGGCCGCCCCCTCCAGAACGAGTAGAATTCCGATCATGATCTCTTTTCGTCACGACACGCGCGATGTGGCTCACGGTGGCGTTGCCAGCGTCGGGGCAACGGGGCGGATCCGCGTTGGCCTGGCCGTGAGCGTGCTCCTGCTCGCGGCGGGCTCCACCCTCGCTCAAGAAAAGGCTCCTGACCCGCCACCCAAAGCCCAGCGAGGCAGCTTGGCCGGCCCGGACCAGGTCGACAATTTGCTCCAGCAAGACGCGCTCCCCGTCGAGCCGCTCATCGAGTTCGTCTTTTTGAAGCCGTATTTCGATTTCAAAGCGCGAGTCCGGGAGAAGACGGGCCTGAGCTTCTCGATCGACTACACGACGGTCGTCCTCGGTGCGACGCAGAGTCTTGGTGAAGCTTCCGCCGGGAGCGGCATGGTCCGATTCTACGGTTCGTGGGGCCTCGTCGGGCGAGATGGCGCTAGCAACACGGGAGCGTTCATCTACAAGATCGAGAACCGTCACGCCTATACGAATCTGGCGCCGTTCGACTTCGGCTTCGAGATTGGCTATGCGGGGTTGTTCGAGCCGCCTTTCAGCGACCAGCGGTGGCGTGCCACGAACATCTACTGGCGTCAGACGTTCGCGGACTCGCGGTTCGTCGTTCTGGGAGGCTTTCTCGATACGACGGACTATGTCGACGTTTATGGGCTCGCGAGTCCTTGGCTGCACTTCATGAACTTTGCTTTCAGTACCGGCAGTGCGTCGATCGCCACCCCGGGCGATGCCACCTTTGGCGTCGCCGGCGGCGCATGGCTCAGCGACAACGTGTTCGTGATAGCGAGTCTCGCTGACGCCAACGCCGATCCCACCAAGCCCTTCGACGGGCTCGATTCTTTCTTCAGTCAACAGGAATACTTCAAGAACGTCGATATCGGCTGGACGAGCTCGCGGGAGCGCGCCTATTTCGACAACATCCATTTGACGTACTGGCATGCGGACGAGCGTGTCGAAGCGGGTGTTCCAAGCGGCTGGGGTGTCGCGGGCTCCTTCACGCTGTTTCCGGGCGACAAGTGGATGCCATTCGTGCGCGGTGGCTATTCGAAGGACGGTGGCAGTCTGCTTCAGAAGTCGCTGAGCGCGGGCTTCGCGTTCCAGCCACATCCGGAATTCGATTTGTTCGGCTTCGGGTTCAACTGGGGCGAGCCGAACGAGACGACGTTCCAGCCCGGTCTTCGGGACCAGTTCAGTGCCGAAGCCTTCTACCGGTTTCGGCTGGCCGAGAATCTCGCCCTGACGCCGGATTTGCAGTGGATCCTTCACCCGGCACTCAATCCGGACGTAGACTCCTTGTGGGTGTTCGGTATCCGCGCGCGACTCTCCCTTTAGGAGGTCTGGCGAAGCGATGAGGCGCACCGAGGGGCCCGCTGGCTGTTTGGTCCTCGCAGCTTCATTGTCACTGTTGAGCGTGGGGGGCACATCTGCGCAATCTCCGGACGCCGTATCGAACGAAGACGTCAAACGCTTTCTCGATCCGACGCAGCTGATCAACAGCTTCGATTACAGCTTCCAAGCGAGTATCTTGCCGCTCGGTATGGAAGCGTACACGCATCGCTTGAGTCCCACATGGGCCCTGGGCCATCGAACGGCGGTATGGGCGGAGGTACCCATGACCCATTTCTCGTCTCCTGGCGAAGCGGGCTCAGCAAGTGCCGGTGATGTCACGCTCGGCTGGGGGTGGATCCTCCACGAGGACCTCGAACGACGACTCACGACGTCCATCGGCGCGATCGAGGTCGTGGCGCCCACCGGAAGCGTGGAGGACGGGACGGGCAGCGGGCGTTTCATGCTACAGCCCGTCGGCGCGATCGCTCTGAACCCCACGGACTACTTTCCTGTCTATCTGAGTGGTCAATACACGCACTCCTTCGGAGGAAGCGAGGGCGAGCCCGTACGGCGCGTCGAGCTCAGCGTGGAGACGGTCCATATCTTTCCCAAAGGGTTCTTCGTTTCGGCGGTCCCGACATTTTTTTGGGATTTCGGTCGAGACGTCGAAGTGTTCTCGCTCGGTCTCGGGGTCGGTCGGGCGTTGAGCTCCCACTTCGCGTGGAGCGCGGCCTACGTCCAGCATCTGGTGGGAGACAAGACCTTCAGTCGTGGATTCAACGCGGGGCTGAGTTTCATCTGGGGCGATGAGAAAGTCGCGCCACCGCCGACGCGTTGAGCGGTTGCACGCGCTGGGCTACCAAGTACATCGAGCGGAGCCTCTGGCAGTACACGCTGACCGCGCGAGGTCACGAGGCGCTCGACGAGGGCTGCTCGAAACGGTTCTCTTTTACTCGTAACGAAGAGCCGTCATGGTACTCACGCTAGCGGCTCGACGTGCCGGTACGTAGCACGCGAGAAATGAGGCCGCCGCGAGAACGGCAGGGGTGCCGATGAGGACGGTCGGGTCCGTCGCGCTGACCTTGTAGAGCATGCTGCTGAGCGCTTGGCCGGCGACGATCGACAGGACCAGCCCTAGGCCGATCCCCCACGACGTCAGGTACATTCCTTCTCGCAAGACGAGTCCGACCGCGTCTCGCTTCGTCGCACCCAACGCCATGCGGATCCCGATCTCACGCGTACTCTGCGCGACGCGGAAAGAATTGACGCCATAGACGCCTGCCGCAGCGAGAAAAAGCGCGAGTCCTCCGAAGATCGAGAACAGCCGCGCACCCGTCCGCACGAGCCAGAACTCGGCGCTGTTGTCGAAATGTTCGCGAAACGTCCGTGACGCGAGAACGGGAAGGCCTGCGTCGACCGTGCCCACGACGGCGCGGGCAGCCTTTAGAACCTCCGCGCTTTGCCCCGTCCGCGCCGAGGAGAGGCGCAGGTGGAGGTGCGCGCCAAAGCGGAACTCTTGACTGAATGGAACGAAGAAGAACGGCTCCGCGCGAGCGGGGATGAGGTTCTGCTGGAGCGTGGGCGTCACACCGACAACTTCGAAGATCCGCTCATCCGACGAGGTGTCCCGACCCGCGAACTCAATCGTCTGGCCTATGGGCTCTTCACCGGGGAACAGCCGATCGGCGAGCTCTTTGTTGATCACCATGACCGGGGCGGACGAGGCATTCTCCGCCTCGTTAGGCGTGAACGCACGACCGCGAAGGAGCGGCACGTCCAGCGTATCGAAGTAATTTGCGCCTACAGCGTTGAAGCTCGCCGCAACGGCCGTTGTCTCATCGTCGTCGATGTTGGCCCCGCCGGCCCGACGGACGGTGCGTCCTTGCCGCATATTGCCGAACGGGACGGTGGCGGCCACGCTCGCCGTCTCGACGCCCGGGAGTGCGCTGAGCCTTTCCTGAAGCTCCACGTAGAGGCGACGTGCTCGAGGCTCCTCATAGCCGATGAGTCCCGGGTCTAGCTCCACCAACAACGTGTGGTCGAGATCGAAGCCGGGGTCGATCCGGGCTGCTTCGACCGCCCCTCGAATGAAGAGTCCTCCTGCGGCTAGCAGGACGAGAGAGAGAGCGAGCTGCCCGACGACAAGCAGGTTACGAGAGGAGAAGCGTCGCCGCTGGCCTTGCGCTTCGCCCACGTTCTCCTTCAAATCCGGGATGACGTTTGGCTGTGAGCCCTTCCAGGCCGGGCCCAACCCGAACAGGAGCGTGCTCGCGACGCAAAAGCCGAGCATGGCCAGCAGGACGCGCGCGTCAGGCGTCGTGTTCAGTACGATCCCGAACGGAATCACCGCATCCAAGGAGCTGGTGAGCAGCCGCATTCCGCCATACGCGATCGCCAAGCCAAAGACCCCGCCCACGAGCGAGAGAAGTAAGCCCTCGGACAGAAGCTGACGCACGAGTCGCAGTCGGCTGCCGCCGAGAGCGAGCCGGATCGCGATCTCCTTCCGGCGTGACGTCGACTTTGCGAGCATCATGTTGGCGAGGTTCAAGCACGCGATCAGCAACACGATGCCGGCCATCGCCGAGAGAACGGCCGATGCCATCGTGACTTGTGATTGATCCATGGGGCGAGTGCTCAAGCCTAACCGCGACCGTGTGTGTACGAGGAGCGTCTGATTCTGATGCTCCTCGGGGGACTCGCTCTCGAACTGCGCTGCGAGCACCTCGAGATGGGAGTTCGCTTCGGTTTGCGTGACGCCCGGCTTCAGGCGGCCCACGACGAACAGCCTCGTATAGGCGCGATCCGTTAGGGATCGGGGCCGCCCGCCGAGATCGGTGCCGAGAAGCTCGTAGGCCCCGAAGGGGAGCCAGACCTCGGGCGACAGCAAGGCCATCGTCCCGGTAAAACCGCGAGCTGCGATCCCGACGATCGTAAACGCACTGCCGTTGACGTGCACGGACTTTCCCAGGAGGTCCGGATCCTTCCCGGTTTTGTTCCAGTAGCCGTAGCTGACGACCGCGGCCGGTATCGAGCTGCCGGGAAGCTCTTCGTCCGAAGTGAAGCTCCGGCCTTGAAGGAGAGGGACTCCAAAGGTTTCGAAATAGTTGCTCGAGATGAGCTCGACGAAGGAACGTCTGGTGGCGTCACCGTCTCCGAGCCCAACGATTGCGAGGTCGTGGATCGCGAGCTCCGAGAAGACCTCGTTGCGGTCCCGGATGTCTCGATAGTGTGGGTAGGAGAAGCCGCGGTAAGAGTCCGGTCTCTCCGTGCTGCGGCTGTACAGGCCCACGATCTGCTCGGGCTGCTGGATGTTCAGCGGGCGCAGGAGCAGCGTATTCACGAGGCTGAAGATGGCCGTGTTGACTCCGATCCCGAGCGCAAGGATCAGAACGGCTAGACCAGCAAAAACCGGCGTCTTGGTCGTGACACGAAACGCGTAGCGGATGTCTCGAAGAATGGTGTCCATGGTGTTTTGGGTCCTTAAAGCCGGTATACGGCCCCTGGCTCCAAAAGGTTCGCGTCCATCCGCTGAGATTCAGCTCGGCATTGTAGAATGACGGCGCTTTTGCGAGTGGAGTCGATATGAACCGATTTGCGTGCTGTTTGATGTTTCTGTTGCCGTGCGTGATGGTGTCGTGCACGCCGGACGGCACCGACTCCGCGAGGGCTCGACGCGGCACGGCTTGCGCCGAGCTATCGAGCTTCCAAGCGCCTGGACTCGTGATCGAATCGGTCGACGAGCTCCTCTCGCCGGAGCCTGAGACAAACCCTTGGACCGGTCAACCCATGCCCGCATTCGCACCTCATTGTAAGCTCGATGGGATTCTCGACGGCGCGATCCGCTTCGAGCTTCGCCTTCCGCTCCCGGATGCGTGGAACGGACGTTTCGCGATGGGAGGAGGGGGAGGCTTCGTAGGCTCGGTGCAGAACGAGCTCTTGATGCCGGAAGCGAACACCGTTCCCGCGCTTGCAGCAGGCTATGCGACCGTGGGCACGGACACCGGACATCAAGGCTCGACGATCGATGCGTCATGGGCGCTCGACAACGAGACCGCGGAGATGGACTTCGCGGAGCGAGCGGTTCACGTGGTTGCCGAAGTGAGCAAGAAGCTCATCGAGCACCATTACGGTCGCGACGTCGATTACTCGTACTTCATGGGGTGCTCACGCGGTGGCGGCCAGGGCATGATCGCGTCGCAGCGTTATCCCGAGGATTTCGACGGTATCGTCGTGGGGGCGCCCGCTTATAGCTGGCCGTCCCTTGCCGCTGGTTTTCTCCAGAACCAGCGAGCCCTCTATCCGGACCCCGCGAGTCTCGACGCACCCGTGGTCACGGCCGCGAATCGCGAACTGCTTGCGGAGACGATCCGAACGCGTTGCGATGGACTCGACGGTGTCGAGGACGGCGTCCTCACGGACCCGCGCGCGTGCGACTTCGACCCCGCAACCTTGCCGCGATGTGATCTCGATCCGTCTGCCGGGTGCTTGACCGCGCCGCAGCTCCACGCGATCCAGACCATCTATCGAGGTCCGGAGGTCGAGGGGCAGTCAATTTTTCCGGGGTTTCCGTTTGGGGGCGAGAACGATCGCAATGGCTGGGATGTATGGATAACCGGCGGTGAAGACTATGCGATGGAGGGGAGCCCGAACCTTCAGTTCGCCTTCGGCACGCAGATCTACAAATACCTGGTCTTCGATGCGCCGACGTTCGACTACTCGAGCTACGACTTCGCGAACTGGAGTCGAGACGTTTCCGCGGCCGATGCGCTGATGAGCGCGAGAGACTCCGATCTCTCGACGTTCCGTGACGGCGGCGGCAAGATCTTGTTCTGGCACGGCTGGTCGGACCCGGCGCTGTCAGCGTTGGGCACGATCGAGTACTACGATGCGCTCCGAGCGGATACGGAGAACGCCGACGATTTCTCTCGGTTGTTCATGCTCCCGGGCGTGCTTCATTGCGGCGACGGCCCCGGGGCGGACAGGCTCGATTGGTTGGCGCTCGTCGCGGACTGGGTCGAGAACGGAAACGCGCCAAGTCGTGTCGTTGCGAGCCATCTCGCTGCGGACTCGAGCGTCGAGTTCGAACGAGCGCTCTGCGCCTATCCGGAGGTCGCCGAATATGACGGCGTTGGTGATACCAAAGTCGCGAGCAGCTACGCTTGTGTGGGGCCGTAAGGCCTTGGAGCCCATGGCGGGCTTCCACGCGTCCCGTGCGCGAGGTAATCTTCGGCTCTGGACTCGCAAGCGAAGGGGAGACTTCTGAAAGTTCTGGTAACCGGAGGCGCCGGCTTCATCGCATCGCACCTCGTCGACCGCCTGGTCGTGGCCGGGCACGACGTCGTCGTCGTGGATGATCTGTCGACGGGCGCGCGGGCGAATCTCAACCCGGCCGCAACGTTCTATGAGCTGGATATTGGCGCTGACGATCTCGATGACGTTTTCGAGCGAGAGCGCCCCGATGTCGTGAGCCATCACGCTGCGCAAATGGATGTTCGCCGTTCCGTGCGCGAGCCGCGCTTCGATGCTTCGGTGAACGTGCTCGGCGGCTTGAACGTTCTCGAGGCGACCCACCGCGCGCAACCCGAATCCTGAAACCCGCTCCTCGAATGACACCCGACACCATGCGCCGCATCGATTTGTGGATAGGTGTACCCGCGTGTTTCGTCCTGACGATCGTGCACCGGATTCTTGGGCTCTTCGCACGCTCGAGATCGAAGGATTCGCCCCCGCCGCGAAACATCCTTCTGATCCAGCTCGCCGAGATGGGCACGATGGTCGTCATGTATCCGGCGATGCGCAAGCTCAAGGAGCTCTATCCCGACGCGACGATCCACTTCTTGTGCTTTCGCCACATTCGTCCCAGTGTCGAGATCCTAGACGCTGTCAGCCCCGAGCACATCATGACGATTGACGAGGGATCTTTTGGGTCCGTCGTCCGGGACACCGCGGCGTTTCTATGGCGTGCGCGGCGGCTCGGTATCGATACGACCATCAATTTCGAGACCTTCGTGCGCTACAGCACGATCCTCAGCTATCTCTGCGGCGCTTCGGGCCGCGTTGGTTTTCATCGCTTCAACCTCGAGGGGGTCTATTGCGGCGACTTCCTGACGCATAAGGTGATGTACAACGCGCATATCCACGCCGGGCATACGTTCCTCGACCTGGTCCACGCGCTGGGCGCGCCCCCCGCCCGGATCCCATTGGTGAAGCGTCCACGCAAGGATGACCTGTCCGTTCCGAAGCGCGAGCTCTCCACCGAGGCGCGTGAGGCGTTGTGGTCGAAGCTAAAGGGGCTCGACCCGAGGCTCGATGCATCGAAACGGCTCGTCGTTCTCAACCCGAACGCGAGCAATCGATTTCCGATGCGTCGCCTGCCGCTCGAAGACTTCGCCCGCCTAGCGGCGCTCCTGGTTCAAAGTGACGACGTCTACGTGCTCGTGATCGGGGTGGAAGAGGAGAAGCCGGATGCTGCTTACATTCGCGAGTCAGTGTCGTCCGACCGGGTCATCGACCTTGCCGGCAAGACCTCTTTTGCCGAGCTACTCGGCCTGTTCGGTCTTGCTGACGTCCTCATCACCAACGATTCCGGGCCCGGCCACTTCGCCTGTCTGACCGACATCCATGTCGTCGTCTTCTTCGGCCCTGAGATCCCCGAGCGGTATCGACCACTCACGGAGCATAGCGACGTGATCCATGCCGACTTCACCTGTAGTCCGTGTATCGGCCCGTTCAATCAGCGAGTGACACCGTGTAACGACAATTTGTGCCTGCAGTCGATGAACCTCGAGGTCGTCGCGGACCTCGTCAAAACGAGGTTGTTGGAGCGGCACGCTTGACTCGAGCGACGCGGTCTCTCTAGCGGGCGGCCAGGTCTTCGACCCGGTGCAATGTGCCCGCCCGCATCACGTGGGTGATGGTACGCAAGTTCTTCACATCTTCGAGCGGATTCTCGCGGACGACGATGAGGTCCGCGATCTTCCCGGCTTCGAGGGTGCCGATGTCGTCGCGGCCCATCGCCCGCGCTCCGTTTCGAGTCGCCATGACGAGGAGCTCTTCCGGTGCGAGACCGGCGGCCTGCATGGCATCGAGCTCACGGTAGATGGCAGGTCCATGGAACGTCCCCGGGTTTCCCGCGTCGGTGCCGACGGCAATGTCGATCCCTGCATCGTGGACGCGGCGGAGATTCTCTTCCTTTCGCTCGGAGGCGGCATCGAGGCGTTCGCGATAGGCGACGAGATCGTCATCGTAGGCGCGTACGCTGGGATGGTCGACGAGGTCCGGGCTCGTCATGATGATGTCCCGAGTGCGGGCGTCCATACAGCCGTTGGGATCGTCGATCTCCGGTGGGGCGACGCCTTTGAGTCCCTCGAACATGCGTAGATAGCCGCCGCTCACGAGCAGGGTCGGGGTATAGATCGTTCCGCGCTCTCGCGCGCCTGAGAGAAACGCGTCTTCGACTAACTGGTCATCCACCCCGTGTACGAGCAAAGACGCACCGGCGTCGAGCGCGACCATCGCCTCTCGATGACTGGTCGCGTGGACGATGAGCGGTAGCCCCGCTTTCGCTGCCTCGTCGCCGACGGCGGCGACGCGCAGGTCGATCGCCGCTTGATCGTCGGTGGGTACCTTCAGGAACCACACCTTGATCGCGTCGGCTCCGAACGCGGCCATGTAGCGCACGGCAGCGCGTCCCGACTCCTCGTCGGCGAGATAGAAATATTGTTGTTCGGCTGGAAGGTTCATCGGCGCCGGGGGCGCATGGGTAATCCGGGGTCCGGCGGCGCTCACGTGTGGCGCGAACGGGTCGTGCTCGGTGGCCTCGCGGAGATCCATCGACCACGGATAGCCTCCGGTGTCGAAGACCGCCGTGACGCCGGCGCACAAATACGCGCGAAAATAGCGCTCCGGCTCCGTCTTCTGCCGCGCCATCGTCTCCGGATAGGGGAACTTTTCCGAGAAGACGAGAGAGCTCGGGCGCCCGTCGAACCAGCCCGTTTGGCCGAAATGCACGTGGGCGTCGACCAAGCCTGGGAGTATCCATGCGCCGTCGAGATCAACGGTCTCGGCGTCGTCCGGAGCGCTACACGTCTGCTCGTTGCCCACGCAAACGATCGTCTCTCCATCGACGACGATGCGCGAGCCGGCTTGCACGGCCGCTCCGGTCCCGTCGAACAGGCTTGCGCCGTCCAATACGATCGCACGCGTGGCTTCCGTCGGCGGCCCGGCGCACATCGTGAAGGCCGATGAGGCGACGAGCAGCGAGGCCAAGAGCAGGCGAGAATGCGGTGCCATCTTCATGGCACCGCATTGTAAGGCGTGGCGCTCGAAAGGCGAACCGTCGAGGAGCTAGCCGTCTCGTCGTGCGGACGTGTCCCTCGGACGCCCGGGGCGTCGCGGGGTCGAGCCCGTCTTGGACTTCTTGCGGCGCCCGGTATTGGCCCAGCGTTTCGGCCGTTCGGTGCGTGGGTTCTGGTCGCGTCGTCCGCGAGAGGCTCGCGGTCGCGGCTCGACGTTGCGCGTGGGCCGCGGCTCGAAGCCGGCGATGGTGGCCTTGGGCACGGGCCGCTTGAGAATCCGCTCGATGCCTTCGAGCAACTTCCGCTCCTCGGCCGAGACGAGCGAGATCGCTTCGCCCTCTTGTCCCGCACGGCCGGTGCGACCGATGCGATGGATGTAGTCCTCGGGGACGTAGGGCAGGTCGAAATTCACGACATGGGGGAGTTGCTCGATGTCGAGACCGCGGGCGGCGATATCGGTGGCAACGAGCACACGGAGCGCTCCGCGCTTGAAGTCGGCGAGCGCTCGGGTGCGGGCGCCCTGACTCTTGTCGCTGTGGATGGCGTCCGCGCGCACTCCATCTTGCCGGAGTCGTTTCGTGAGGCGGTCGGCGCCTCGCTTGGTACGCGTGAAGACGAGAACTTGCTTCCAATCTTCGGAGACGATGCGGTGCGTGAGGAGTTCGGTCTTTCTAGATTGATCGACCAGATGCACAACTTGAGACACACTCTCGGCCGCCGGTTTCTCCGTCGCGATCTCCACTTTTTGAGGTTCGTCGAGAAAGTCTGCCGCGAGCTTCTTGATCTCCGGCGAGAGGGTTGCGGAGAACATGAGACTCTGACGTTCCTTCGGGAGAGTGGCCAGGATCTTACGGACGTCGTGGATGAAGCCCATATCCAGCATGCGATCCGCTTCGTCGAGCACGAGGATCTCCACTCTGGACAAGTCGATGGTCCGTTGTGAAATGTGGTCGAGCAGGCGTCCCGGTGTGGCGACGACGACATCGACGCCTTTTCTCAGGGTGTGCGCTTGCGGGCCAAATCCAACGCCGCCGAAGACCGCGGTGGAACGCTGCGGCAAGTACCGTCCGTAGGTGTTGACGCTCTCGCGGACTTGATTTGCGAGCTCTCGAGTCGGTGTGAGGATCAGGGTACGTACGAAGCGCCGTTTCTGGGTTGTCCCGTTCTCGTTGAGCCGCTGCAGCAACGGCAACGTGAAACCCGCCGTCTTGCCGGTGCCGGTTTGGGCGCGCGCGATGAGGTCGCGTCCCTCGAGTACGGGCGGGATCGCGAGGTTTTGAATGGGAGTGGGTTGCGAGTAGCCTTGCGCCTTCACGGCGCGGAGGAGGGGGGTCGACAGACCTAGCTGTTCGAAAGACAAAATACGAGTGCTCCTAAAACGGCCTATCCAACGGCGCAAGCGCCGGGCCGATCTAGGCAGAATCTTTAGTTACGTTGACGTTCGGGGGATGCCAGAAAGGTTACCGCGGACGGGTCTCGAGCCGATCGGCTTGCCGAGAACAAGTGAGTATAGCACGAACGAGCCGCGCACGGCGTCGTGACGGGTGACGGTCCGGTCCTGCGCGCGCGTCGTCAGTCGATTCGAAGCGTTTCCGTAATCGCTGCTCTACCCGTCCGACGTGCGGCGAGGCCGCTCGCGATGACACCGATGGCGGCGAGAAGCAACGCCGAGCTCACGAGCGTCCCGACGTCCATCGGATGTACACCGAAGAGCAGACTCTCGACGAGCCCACTCGAAAGCCACAGGAGGGGGACAGCCGCCACGAGCCCGAGAAGTGTCAGCGAGAACGCTTCGCGAAGCAGCAATGTCTCTCCCGCCCAGCGAGAAGCCCCCAGGGCGAGACGTATCGCGATCTCCTTTGCGCGTCGCGCGGCGGAGAAAGACAAGACGCCGTACAGGCCTACCATCGCGAGGAGTGTCGCGGCGCCGCCAAATGCGCTCGCGAGCGTCGCGAGCATGCGCTCATTGAGCAGAAGGCGGTCGAGCTGGTCATCAACGCTCCGTAGCGAGAGGATCGTTACGCCTGCGCCCGCGGACTGAATCGCGCTTCTGATGGACTCCACCGAAGAGGCGACGGTGGTCTTGGTCCGAACATAAAAGGTCGCTTCGTCCGCCGGACGTTCCCAGAAGGAGAAAAAGATCTGGGGCGCTTCGTCACGCAGCCCGTAGTCGTGGAAGGACTCGACGACACCGATGATCTCGGTAGACGTCTCCGTATCCGGCCTCGCGCCAATTCCGAGCCGTGCGCCGAGCGGGTCGACCTCGGGAAGAAAGCGTCTTACGAACTCCTCGTTGACGATCGCGGAGCGAAGCGCCCAACCTTCGGAGACGTCTCGGCTGTCGAAGGCACGACCTCTCGTGACGGTGGCGCCCAGGGTTCGGAAGAAGTCGGGCGAGACCGCGTTCATCGCGAGACTCTCGTCCGTGCCGAAGCGTCGATGCGCGTGCACGGTCACCGGGTTGTTCCACCCTCCACCCGATAACATCTCCCACGCGGCGACTCCGGCCTCGGCAACGTCGGGGGAGGCTTCGAGCTCGGCGAGAATGTCTCGAAAAAGCGACCTCGACTCTTCCGCTCCGTAGCCGTCGGCGGAAGGAGCCACACGAAACATCGTCAAGTTGGTCGTCGAGAACCCGGGGCCTTGCTGGCGCAAGCTGCCGAGCGTGCGGGCGAAAAGACCCGCGCCCATGAGCAAGACAAGGGCGAGCGCGAATTGACCGACGACGAGCGTCCTGCGGATGCCCATCGCGGACGAAACGGAGGGGGAGCTCTGCTTGAAAGCACTCGTCGGCTGGATCGAGACGGCGTAGAGTGCGGGAGCCACTCCTGCGACCAAGGTGGTCAGGCCCGCCGCGCACAGTGCGAATACGAGCACGCGCCCGTCGATGTCCGGTCGAAGCGCGACCGTCGCACTACCGAGCTGTGGAAGGAACGCGAGGAGCACACGACTCACGACCGGCGCGCATAGCAGCCCGACGAGGCAGCCACCACCGGCGAGTAGAGCACTTTCGGTCAGGCTCTCGACGAGGATACGAGCCCGAGACGCGCCGAGCGCGGCGCGGAGCGCAGTCGCCCGACGGCGGGTGAGCGCCCGAGCCATCGAAAGGTTGGCCACGTTCAGGCACGCGAGCAACAGAATAAGTCCCGTCGCGGCCGCGAGAACCCAGAGAGGCTGCTCGATCCTTTGTCGCAGAGCCGACTGCCCGCGTCCGCCGGGAAGGACGCGAAGCTTCGAGGCCAGGTACTCGTCGAGCTGCTGCTCGGTGATGTGAGGCCAGCCCTCCCGTCGGGTATCTTCTTCCAGATAGCCGCTGAACCACGCCGTAAGCGCCGTCTCGGCGCGGTCTCGACTGACCCCGCGCTCGAGGCGACCGTACACGTGGGCGAAACGCGTATGTGACTCTTCGAGGCCGCTCCAACCCGGGGTGGCGTGCGCCTTCATCATCATGGGTACCCAGATCGCGGGCGCCATGCTCCAGTCGACGCCGTGGAAGCCGCGCTGCGCCACTCCTATGACGGTCATCGGAGAGCCGTTCATCCGTAGTCGCCGGCCGATGACGCCCGGATCCGCTCCGAAGCGGCTCTGCCAAAAATCGTGCGAGAGGACGATGACGGGATGCGCTCCGGGATGACGGTCGTCGTCGTCACCGAGCAGACGACCGAGGGCGGGCCGTACTCGCAGCGTTCGAAAGTAGGAGCCGGAGACGAGCTCGGCGACCACGGGCTCCAACCGATCGCCTGCGGTTACGTGGACCTCGGCGGGCGCCCGGGCGAACAAATCGGCAAAAACGTCGTTATCGTCGCCGAGCTCGCGGTACAGAGGGTACGGAATGAGACTTCCGAAGCCGACGCTTCCCATGCCGCTTCCGACGAACCGTCCGTTCCAATCTAGCTGGACGAGCGTTTCCGGCTCCGGTACCGGAAGCGTCCGGAGCAGCGCTTGATCGGCGAGCGAGAATATCGCCGCGTTGACGCCGATGCCGAACGCGAGCGAGAGCAGGATCGTTACCGACGAGCCGGGAGCCTTGGCGATGAGACGCAGTGCGTAGCGGACGTCGCGTACGATGTTGTCGAGCCATACATGGCGCGTCGACTCGTAGAAACGCTCCTGGCTTCGAGTGATGTTACCGAATGCGCGCCTCGCTGTGAGCGCGGCTAGCTCGCGGTCGAGACCCTCTTCGTCCACGAGTCGGTCCGTCTCGATCTCGATATGAGACCGGATCTCCGCGTTGAAGTCCTCGTCGCTTCTGCTCGTCTTGCGAAACATGCGCTCAGTTCACGACGCCGTCGGAGGCCAGAACCCGTCCCATGGCTTCGACGAGACGACGCCACTGGCTCTCCTCGTGCGCCAGACGTCGGCGCCCCGCTGCGGTGAGAGCGTAGAAACGCGCGCGGCGGTTGTTGTCGCTCACACCCCATTTCGCGTGGATATAACGCTTGGCTTCGAGACGCTGGAGCGCCGGGTAGAGCGAGCCGTGGTCGACGAGCAGGACGTCATCCGACGTTTGCTGGATCGTACGGGCGATGCCTTGACCGTGCCGCTCGCCGAAAACGAGCGTCCGGAGAATCAGCAGATCGAGGGTGCCTTGAAGGAGCGCGATGCGGTCGTCTTTCTCGGGTATGTTCTTTTGGGTCGACATCCGACCCGAGTATGCTGGGCTACGGGTAGAATGTCAACCCATGCGTGGGGCGCGGCGGTGGCATAACATGACGGTCGGAGTCCTAATGATGAGCGGATGGCGGCACGATGTCCGGTACGCCCTGCGATCTGCACGGAGGTCGCCCGGCATCGTCGTGTTGGCGGTGGTAACGCTCGCCGTCGGGGTCGGCGGGACGACGGCGATCCACGGCTTCGTTAGCGGCATCTTGCTTAGCCCGCTTCCGTACGACGATCCGGAACGGCTCGTTGTCATCACGCGCAACCACCACGGCCAGGGGTTCAGCGGAATGATGATGCCGCCCCGAGATGTGGTGACCGTCATGGACGAGAACCGAAGTCTGAGCACTCTCACCGGCTACGCCTATCGCAGCGTCAACCTGAGCGGCGGAGACATCCCGGAGATGGTCCGCGGCGGCCGCGCGCTTCCCGGATTGCTTGCGACTTTGGGGTTCCGACCTGTACTCGGCCGCGGGTTCGACCCGGACGAGGTCGAGCGAGGAGAGAGGGTCGTCATCTTGAGCGATGCGCTCTGGCAGCGACGCTTCGGAGGCGCAACGGATGTCTTGGAGCAGGACCTCCGGATCGATGGAGAGGCCCACCGCATCATCGGGGTCTTGGCGCCAGAGCATGTACTCGCACCGCGACCCGTTGCGCTCCTTACCTCGATGAGCGTCGGAGCGCTTCGCTCCGGCGATACAGGAGCGGTGTGGTTGCTTGGGCGACTGCGGCAGGAGGTCTCGGTGTCGGCGGCGCATGACGACGTCAACGGCGCGCTGGAGCGCTGGGAAGAAGAGAACCGCCCGCATATGGGAGGCTGGCGAGCCGACGTCGAGTCCGTTCCCGCGAATATCACCGGAGGCGTACGGCGCACGCTGCTCGTTCTGTTCGGCGCGGTTGGTCTCGTTCTTTTGATCGCGTGCGCGAATGTCGCAAACCTGCTCCTCATGCGCGGGATCGGACGCACGCGCGAGATGTTCGTCCGCGCCTCGCTCGGTGCCGGTCGCATGAGGCTGATACGCCAGCTGCTCACGGAGGGCGCGCTCCTTGGACTCGTCGCGTGCGTGCTCGGAATCGCGTTCGCATCGGTCTCGCTCCGGGCGCTCCTCGCGTGGATCCCGGCCGGGATTCCCAGGATCGAAGAAGTGACGTTGGACGTCGGCGTCCTCGGCTTTGCGGTTACGGCCTCGCTCGTGACGGGAGTGTTCGCGAGCCTGGCTCCGGCGTGGTCGGCGTCGAGGGTCGAGCTCAGCGGCGTACTCGGCACGGTCGTGACGGGTCGGCGGTTCGCGAAAGCGATGACGGTTGTGCAGGTGTCATTGGCCTTGGCGCTGTCGATCGGAGCGGCCTTGTTGCTCGAGAGCTTCATCCGGCTCGTGTCAGTCGATCCAGGCTTCGACGCGGAAAGCGTCGTCACGATGAACGTGGCGCTTCCGGCGCACCGTTACGACGACGCGTCCGCTTCGAGCATGGCGGTCACGAATCTGCTGGACGAAGTGGCAGCGGTGCCCGAGGTCGCGATGGCAGCGGCGTCGACGTGGACGCTCATGAGCGGGAGCTGGGGGCGGGCACAGATGAGCGTCGAGGCGATATCCGGCGACGCCGTCGAGCGAGAGCAGTGGCCGACGATCATGGGGGTGACGCAAGGCTATTTCCGAGTCGTGGGACTCCCACTTCTACGCGGTCGGGACTTCGAGCGTGATGAGCGCCGGCCGGAATCGTCCGCCGTCATCGTAACCGAGGGCCTTGCCGAGAGCGCTTGGCCGGGAGTCGATCCCATCGGAAAGCGCATCAAGTACGGCGGACCCGACTCGGAGCAACCTTGGTTCACGGTCGTCGGGGTGACGGCGGACGCGAGGTTGGTTGGGCTCGCGCTGGAGTCGCAAGACGGCTTGTTCCAGCCGCTTCTCTCTAGCGACCGCGCTCAGTCTTTCGTGCAGCTCGCGGTACGAACGCGCGGTGGTCCAACGGAGAGCGTTCCGTCGATAAGGGACGCGGTTTGGCGGGTCGACGCGGAGCTTCCGGTAAGTGACGTCGAGACCATCGAGGCTCTCATCGCGCGGAACGTGTCGCAGCCCCGCTTCAACGTGGCCGTTCTCGCGGCCTTCGCGTGGGCGGCGCTCCTCATGGCGGCGATCGGCATCTACGGCGTGATCTCGTACGCCGTGACTCAGAGGCGGCAAGAGATCGGAGTCCGACTCGCGATCGGGGCCGAGCGACGAGACATCGTGGGGATGGTCTTGCGTCAAGGATTGACGCTCGTCGGCGCGGGACTCGTTCTTGGCGGCGTCCTGGCTTTCGTGCTCGCTCGCTGGCTGCAGAGCTTCCTGTACGAGGTCAGCGCGACCGATCCTTCCGCGTTTGCCGTAGGCGCGGCGGTACTGGGGACGATAGGTCTCGTCGCTACGGGGTTGCCGGCGGCCCGAGCGGCCCGGCTCGACCCGTGTACGATTCTCCGAGGCGAGTAGGAGGTCATTTTGATATCTCGCTGGATCTTGGGATGCGTTCTTGCGATGGGGGCAGCGGAGGCCTCGGCGCAGGCGATTCCACCGGATGAGTACGAGGCACGTCGCCGGACGTTACTCTCGCGGTTTACCGACGGCATCGTCCTCCTTCACGCTCGATCGACCGCTGCGGACTTGACGGACCATGGCTTCAAACAGGACGCGGCATTCTTCTACTTCTCGGGTTTGGCTCATCAAGAGGCGGCCGTTCTAGCCCTGGATGGAACGACGGGACAGGAAATACTGTTCGTTCCCGAGCCCCCGCGCTCGTTTGGGATGAGCGTCGATGGGGTTGGCTTGGTGCCGGGGGCAACGACTTCGTTCGATGAAGTGCAGCACTGGCGTGAGCTGGTGCCGTTCTTGCGGAAACGGCTAGCGAGCGAGGCGCGAAAGCTGTATCTCGATGAAGCTCGCCGCCCCGTGGCGCCGGGAAATCCGGACGGCATGCTACCGATGGCAGGGGAGAGAAACCTTTGGTGGCGATCGGTGAGCGAAGCGCTTCCGGACGCGGAGCTCGTCTCTGCCGCGCTCGTTATCCGGGAGATGCGGTGGAAGAAGTCGGCTGCGGAGATCGCGGCACTTCGAGAGGTCGCACGAGCGTCGAGCGCCGCGCTCCTCACGGGGATGCGGGCCGTCGACCCTGGCGTGCGCCAGCGCGTCACCGAGGCGGCGGTCGTCGCCGGCTGCATCGAGGCGGGTGCCGAGGGCCCATCGTTCTGGCCTTGGACGATGTCCGGCCCGAATGCCCATGCGGCAACGCTCGTCCGCTCGTTCTACGACTACGAGCATCTGAACCGCGCCATGCGTCACGGCGAGCTCGTTCGTATGGATATCGGTTGCGACTGGTACCACTACGAAGGCGACGTCGGAAGGACGGTGCCGGTCTCAGGGTCGTTCTCCGCCGCGCAGGCCGAGGCATGGGACCTTCTGATTACCGCCTACCGCGCCGGGCTTGCGTCGATCCGAGCAGGGGTTTCTCGGAGCACGTTGGCCGAGGCCAGTCGGGAGGCAGCACGCGGCCGGGCTCCGTCGCTGACTTCCGAGCATGCGCGCGAGCTAGCGCGCCTGATGGTCGATAGTGAAGACGACGCGTGGCATGTCCATGGAGTCGGACTGGAAGCGGGCGAGGAGCGCATGTCCGTGCTCGTCGACGGCGCGGTCATCGCTTACGAGCCCGGCTTCTCGGTGGGAGAGCACGCTTACTACCTCGAGGACATGATTCTCGTTACCGCAACGGGCCACGAAATTCTCACCAAGGGCTTGCCTTACACCGCCGAGGAGATCTCCGAAGCGATGTCCGGGCGCCGCTAGCCGCTCGCAAGAGCCGGTTCACGCAGGCGCAGGGTTATTTGCCCCAATCCGCCTCGAGCCTCGTCCATATGCACCGGTCGTGGCAGGAACGAACATTGCTTATGTAGAGCTGTAAGTTCTGGAGGACCTTTCGATGAAAGTCAAAGACATCATGTCCGAAAGCCCGGTGACCGTGGAGCGCAACGACGCGCTCTCCATCGCCGACGCGTTGGTGCGAGACCGGGACATAAGGCACTTCCCGGTGCTCGAGGATGGAAAACTCGTCGGGATGGTGTCGCAACGAGACGTCTTGCACGCCGGACTGTCGTCCGTCATGGGCTACGGAAGCAAGGCGAGCGAGGCGTATCTGGAGACGGTACCGATCAAGGAAGTCATGACGGAGGACGTCGTCACCGTCTCTCCGGACGATGAGATAGCGCACACGGCCAAGCTGATGCTTTCACGCCGCATCGGATGTGTACCCGTCGTCCAGACGGGAGAGCTGGTCGGGATCGTCTCCGAAGTCGATCTCTTGCGTTGCATCGCGGAGGGTGAGCCGTCTTGATGGAGCGGCGATGAAACTCGACAAGATACTCGTTGCTTTCGACTTCTCACCCGCGTCGCGCAAAGCCCTGGATCAGGCGAAGGCTCTGGCGCGAGGCCGCGAGATACGAGTCCGGATCGTACACCGCCTCAGTCCGTCCTTGGCTGCCGTTAGACCGCTCGTCACCGCTCACGAATCGTGGGTCGAGATTGGACAGTTTCTCGACACGCATAACGGGCAGGAACGCGACAAGACCACGGACGAGCTCGACTGGATCGTTGAGAGCGCCGGAAACGACGTCCTGGTCGAGCACGTCATCGCCGAAGGTGTGACCGCTGTCGAGGCCATCGAGGAGCAAGTGAGGTCGTGGGAGCCAGACCTCGTCGTCGTCGGCAGTCATGGCGCGCGAGGGATAGGACAGCTGTTGCTCGGGAGCGTTGCCTCGGAGCTCCTCCATCGATTGGATGTCGCGGTGATGCTCGTGCGCGAAGAGTCGCGGCTCTTCGAGGCCGGTTCGGTCGGTCCCATCGTGGCGCCTGTGGATTTTAGCGACCACTCTCAACGGGCCCTCGGATTCGCACGTGGGCTCGTTGACCTGTACGACGGCTCTCTGCATCTTCTCCACGCGGTGGAGCTTGCCCACACCCCGTTCAAGAAAGGTGGCCTCACGAGTCGGCTCGACTCGGAGGCGGGCTTGAGGGAGAAATACGTCGCGGCGCTCGAAGGCATGCTGGGAGGTTCCAAGGGCGAAGTGTCCGTCGAGGACGGTTCCGCCGCCGGAACGATTCTTTGGGCACGTGAGCGACAAGACGCCCAGCTCGTCGTCATGGGGAGTCGCGGGCTGACAGGGCTCCCTCATCTCCTCGTTGGAAGCGTGGCTGAGAAGGTCGCGCGTTTCTGCGAGGTCCCCGTGATCATCGTACGTTGAGAGGCTTTTTAGTGAAAGGAGCGACGCTTTGTTGGCGAACCCAAAAATAGTCATCGTTGGTGGAGGTTTCGCGGGGCTCGAGGCGGCCTATCTAATGCGGATGCGGCTCCCTGAGGGCGCGGATATCGCGCTGGTTTCTGACAGCGACCGCTTCTTGTTCAAGCCGAACACGATCTACATTCCGTTCGGCGCGGATCCCGAGAGCTTGTTCATTCCGATAGGCGACGCCCTGGCGAAGCGTCATATCAGCTTCTTTCGCGAGCGCGTCGTTTCGGTCGACCCGGAACGTAAGCACTTGTCGCTCGCGACCGGGACGAATTTGCCCTACGACTTCTTGGTACTGGCGACCGGCGCGGACATGCGCTCGGACGAGATCGACGGGCTCGGGGAGCACGCGGAGACCATTTGGACTCCGAAGGAAATGTCACATCTGGGGACGCGCCTTCACGAGCTTCGCTCGAAAGCGAAGAGTGGCGCGCGGCAGTCCGTTCTCTTCCTCGTGCCACCGAACAACAAGTGCTCGGGGCCGCTATACGAGATGGTTTTCATGCTGGAGACGTGGCTACGTCGAGAGGGGGTCCGTGACAACGTAGACATCTCCTACTCGACTGTCGAGAGCAGCTTCATTCAGGCGTTCGGGCCGAGGCTCCACGAGGTGGTCGTCGATGAGTTCGCACAAAGAGGTATCCGCGGCTATCTCGCCGAGACTTCCACGAAGGTCGAGGCACACAGCGTTTCGTTCGCGAACGGCACCGTCCGTGATTTCGACCTCCTCATCTCGGCTCCGCCCTATGTCGCCGCAGTTGACTACCCGTCGCTGCCGACGGACGCGCGCGGGTTCCTACGGACGGAGCTCGAGACGCGCCAAGTCGAAGGGTTTCCGGATATCTACGCGCCGGGCGACGGCGGCGATTTTCCGGTCAAGCAAGCGTTCCTCGCGTTCCTGCAGGCGGACGCGGTGGCCGACCACATCTTCTCTCGCGTCAGTTCTAGAGCGTTTCGAGCGCCGTTCGATCCCGTCAGCATGTGTGTCATGGAGATGTTCGACAAAGCGACCTTCGCGCAGGTGCCGCTGCGGCTAACCGGAGATATGGACAGGCCGGTCGAGGTTCGCCCCGACGCCGATGGCGACTATAAAGTGGGGGTCTCGCCCCTTTGGCGCCTGGGGAAGAAGCTCCTCGGCGTCTACCTGCCCATGCGGTTTCGTGCGGGCGAGCCATTTCACGCGGGCACGGCGTGGCAACTGATGGACGTTGGGCTCAAAGGCATGTCCGGCGTCCTGGCGGAGTGAGCTTCGATGCGCATGAACAAGATCCTCGTACCCACGGACTTCTCGGAGACGGCTATGCACGCGCTCAGCCAGGCGACGCGCCTAGCGAAGCATTACGACTCCGAGATTTTTCTCTTCCACGTCGTCGAGCCCTACGGCGAGCCTCCGCCTCACATGGCGGCGCGGGTGTCGGAATATGTCGACCACATCAAGGAATCGGCGGAGACGGAGTTGTCGTCCGTAGCGGCGCGACTGGAGGCGGAGGGCGTCGTCGCACGCGTTGAGATGGCCACGCACGTCGCTCCCGTGGAGGCGATCGCAGACATTGCGGATGCGGTCGATCCGGATCTCGTCGTGATCGGAACTCATGGGCGCCGTGGGTTCAAGCGGTTCCTGCTGGGAAGCGTCACCGAGAAGATCCTGCGGACGATCCCCGCGAGTGTCATGAGCCTGAGCCTCGAAGCTCCGCTCGTGTTCGACCAGAACGTCGACGCTCCGGCGGGTCGCGTCCTCGTTCCCGTGGACTTTTCGGAGTGCTCGAAACATGCCCTCGACGCTGCGTTCTCTCTCGTCAAAGGGGGCGGCGAGGTGGTCGTGGTCCACGTCGTTCCCGTGCCTCAAAGTCCTGCGCTGTATCCCGGCCCGCTCGTGCCCGTCACGAATGTTGACCCGGAGTTGATGCATCGCGCCCGGAGTCGCCTGGAAGAGTGGGTTGACGGTCGCGAGGCGCGCATCGAGCTTCGCGTCGGCGAGGCGTCGTCGTCCATCGTGGAGCTCAGCGACACCCAGGCCGCGAACATGATCGTGATGGGAACGCGAGGACTGACGGGGCTCGATCACTTTCTACTGGGCAGCGTCGCCGAGAGAACGGTTCGGCGTGCGACGGTACCGGTCCTGACGGTGCATTGAGCCGCGCGGCCGGCCGGAGTCCAGAGGGTGGTGCTAAGATAGTCGCCGCGCTCGGGAGGACCCATTTGCGAACCGCGGCCCAGCTTTTTTTGATCGAAAAGACCGGCACTCGTTTCTCGACGTCGCGACCCGCTGGCCTTTGGACACAACACCCCCGACTCTCTGGAGCCACCACGTGAGGATGAACGGAGGCATGCGCAGATGACGGCCCGACGCGGATGGCACGCGCTTTCGCTTACGACACTCATTCTCTCGACCTTCGGCTGCGCTCAGACGGAGACACCTGAGCCCGAGGCGGTTTCGCAAGACGGCTCGAGCTACGACGCGCTGGTTGGCCTTTTCGCGGAATGGCGGGAGTTCGAGGCGCCCCGTTTGGTGGACGGCGTTCCGGACTACTCCGTGTCGAACATGAGTGCGCAGCACCGTGAGCTCGAAACGTATCGCGGGCGGCTGAGGGCGATCGACGTGACCGGGTGGACAGTGTCGCAGCAAATCGACCATCACCTCGTGCGCGCGGAGATGAACGGGCTCGACTTCGACCACCGCGTCCGAAAGCCTTGGGCGCGGAACCCAGCCTTCTACGTGACGATCTTTCTCTCCCAGAGCGATGTCCCGGCGCATGAGGGGCCGGTCGCCCATACGTGGATCGACTTGTGGACCTACGACTACCCTTTGACGGAGAGCGCGGCGTCGGAGCTCGCGGAGAGGATCGGTCGTATCCCCGCCGTCCTCGACCACGCCGAGAGAAACCTCACCGGGGACGCCCATGATTTATGGATAGGCGGTATCGGGGCGATGAACGGTCAGCTCCGTGATCTCGAAGCGTTCGCCGGGCGTGTTTCCGGCAGGAGCGCGGAGCTCGACCGCGCGATTGCTGACGCGCGCGATGGAACCGCGCAGTTTCTCGAGTGGTTGAACGAGGAGCTTCCGCAAAAGAATGGGCCTTCCGGCGTAGGGAAGGACAACTACACGTGGCTGCTCAACAACGTCCACCTCGTGCCGTATAGCTGGGAAGAAGAAGTGACCCTCATGCGGCACGAGCTTTCGAGGTCGCACGCGGCCCTTCGTCTCGAGGAGCATCGCAATCGTGACCTTCCGGACCTTACTCCGATCGCGAGCGCGGAAGAGTACGACCGCCGATTCGGAGAGTCGGTCGACGAGCTTCTTTCATTCATGGACGGAGAAGCGATTGCGACGGTCCGCGACTATGCGGCCCCGGCGCTCCGTGCGAAGCTCGGGCGTTTTTCCCCGGCGAATGGGGCGCGCGGTTTTTTCAGCGAGGTCTCGTACCGCGACCCGGTTGCGATGCGCACACACAGCTACCACTGGGTGGAGCTTGCAGCGATGGAGCACGAGCCCAACGACAGCCCGATACGGCGTGTCCCTTCACTGTTCAACATCTTTGATGCTCGCTCGGAAGGCCTCGCGACCGGGATGGAAGAGTGGCTGATGCACGCCGGTCTGTTCGATGAGAATCCCAGGGCTCGAGAGCTGATCTACATCATGCTCGCGCAACGTGCGGCCCGGGCACTTGGCGGACTGTTGATGCACGGCGGCGAGTGGGACATCGAGGAGGCGGCGGCGTTTGCCTCCAAATGGACACCGCGTGGCTGGATGCCCGCCGACAGCAATACTGTCATGGGCGAGCAACATCTTTATCTGGCGCAGCCCGGCTATGGAACGAGCTACCTCATGGGTAAGATCCAGATCGAGCAGCTCCTCTCGGAGCGAGCTGTCGAGCTCGCTGATGCTTTTACGATACGAGGATTCATGGATGCGTTCGGGGAGGCCGGGGTAATACCGGTCTCGCTCGTCCGCTGGGAGCTGACCGGAGACGGGGGCGAGGTCCTGCGGATGACCGAGGCGTCGAGAAACTAGGCCCATCTGAACCAACTGAACCAACTAATAGGGAGGAAGACGTTTCATGCATGTCGTCATTTTCTTGAGTTCACTGCTCGCGGTCGGCTCCGCGCCCCGCCAGGAGAGCGAAGCCGGAAGCGATATGACCCCGTCACAGATCCATATCGGTCACGTCATGACTTCGATGAACGGCACCCCGGATCGCGTTGGTTTGATCGACGCGCTGACGACTGAGGCGGAGATCGCGGCGCAGCACGCGACGCTCGCCGCGAGCGACCTCACGGATCTCGACGCGATGAAACGGCACACGAAACACGTGCGCCACGCGCTCGACCCTTCAACGGAGGAAGGGGGGCCGGGTAAGGGTTTCGGCGTTATCCGAGCCGCGGACGGCGTGTCTACGCACGTGAAGCTCGCGGCCCGCTCGGACGGTGCTGCGGATCGGACCAAAACCCACGCCGTGCACATTGCGACGAGCGCCGACAACGTTTCCATGTGGTCGAAGGCGGCGCTTGCAGAGGCGGAGAAAGTTCTCGCTGCCGAGACCGCGGAGGCTGCCTCGGAGTCCATGACCAAGATCGCGACCCTTATGGAGCAGCTCCAGAGCGGTACCGATGCGAACGAAGACGGGAAGGTGAGCTGGGAGTCCGGGGAGGGTGGGATCGCCCAGGCGAGACAGCACCTGGAGATCATGACTCAGTGACGTTTCTCGCGGCGCTCGCGCTCTCCGGACTGGTCGCGGTCCAAGTCGACTTTACCGGCCTGTGGTACCGCGACGATGACAAGAGCGACGCGGCGAAGCCGGCCATCGACGAAGCCGTGAAAGGCCTGATCGAGAAAACCAGCCGTGGCCGCGCTTCAGCCGCCGACGTCGATCCTGCGACGCTCGCGCGGATAAACGAGGTGCTCGACACGTTCATCCAGTACGCCGACGAGCTAGACCTCGAGCGAGACCGGCGAGAGCTCGTCGTGGACGATGGAAGCGAGCGACTGCGGATCTACTACCTCGATGCCGAAGAACATGCGCGGCAGATGCCGGATGGCACGCGTCTAGAGACGACGGCCACCGCCTCCGGGCGAGGCGTCGAGGTCTACATGAAAACCGAGCACGGGGCCGAGATCTACGAGACCTACCGGCTGTCGAGCGATGGCAATACGATGCAGCTGACCGTCCGCCTCGAGGACAAGCAGCTAAAAGAAGACCTCGTCATCCGCAACGTGTACGTCCGAGGAGAGTAGAGACCGAGCGGTCCTAGGAGTCGCGCTTCTCCTCGGGACGGAGCACGGACGCGAGCCACACGACGGCCGCAAAAAGGACGCCCAGCATCGAGAATCGAAGGAGGGTTGCGACGAGCTCAGCGTTGAGCGCGGGAAACGAGAATTGGCGTAGCTGCTCGACGCGTTCGGTCATCCAGTGCCATGCCGAGTGGGTGATGAGCGCCGAGAGGTAGATAACGCCGATGCGCTCGGGTACGCCGAGCCGGAATGCGAGGCTTAGCAGCGGGATCATCAGCAACAGAACGAGAAGTTGCCCGAGCTCGACCCCGACGTTGAATGCGAGAAGCGACACCGTCAGGTGAGAGCCGGCGAACTGAAGCGTTTCTCGTAGCAGGAAAGAGAAGCCGAATCCATGCACGAGGCCGAAGCCGAACGTGATCACCCACCGGCGCCTGAGCTTCGCCCCGACGATATTCTCGAAGGCCATGTAGAGGATCGAGACGGCGATCAGGCTTTCGATCAGCGGGGGAAACCAAAGCGCGTTCGGAGCGTAGCCGAAGGCTGAAACGACGAGTGTGATGGAGTGTGCGATGGTAAACGACGTCACGATCCACACGAGCGAGCGCAGGTCCCGAAACGGGATGATGAGACAGAAAAGGAAGAGCAGGTGGTCGAGCCCGTCGAGGATGTGGAAGAAACCGAGCGCAACGAAACGCGACGCCACCTGGTACCACTTCGGCTCGAGAGGAATCCGTCCGGGGTTCCCCGGGAAATCGAACGCGTGGACGTCGCCGTCGGCGTTTATGAAGCGAACGATATTGATGACGCGGATGCCCAGGCGCTCGAGCCCGGGATTCAAGGAGAAGTTCGAACGCTCGGAAGCAATCGGGTACTCGAAATGCACGTCGAGCACGCCTTGCTCCCAGTAGAGGTCGGTGTCGGCCGGTAGCGGCGGGCCGCTCAGATGGGCACGAGCCGTGTTGTACGCGTCGAACGCGCGGTTGGTGGGAAGGGAAACCCGGGTCGCGATGATTCTCGGATCCGTGACACGGGATGTACCCTCGTAGATCTCCATGTAGTCGGAAATCCACAAAATCGCTGCGTCGCGCAGAACGGGCTCGGCGTTGGCCAGATCGAGGAAGCCCAGCTCGCGCGTGGGCACGGTCATGTCGCGCATCGCCTCGAGCGGGACGCGCACGAGCACCGCGAGGGTTCGCCCTTCGGGGTGTAGGAACACGCGAACACGCACGTCCGACGGGATCTCGTGGCCCGTCGCCGGCGGACACAGGAGGCCGCCCAGGATGGTGACGAGGAGTAGGGTCCTACGCAGCATTGGCGGGCTAGGATAGTTTGATGGGTGATCACATGACAAGCCCGGGCCGACTGACATATACTCGCGCGGATTTCGACGGGCGGTCTCGATAAGCCCCGGACGATGAGGAGTGAAGGATGAAGATCTTGACGAACAGAAGAAATCTTTTGGTAGCCGCGGCATTCGCCGTTGTTCTCATTGCACTCGCGTGCGGCGAAACGATGATGGACTCTGCCGCCGTCGCGGCCGACGTCGAGGCGCCGATGTTCGAGGTCGACCCGATGTGGCCAAAGCCTCTGCCGAATCACTGGATTATCGGCTCTGCGATCGGCGTTACGGTGGATTCCCGTGATCATGTATTCATCATTCATCGACAGGGAAGCCTCAATGCGCGGACGGAAGTCGGCGCCGATCAGTCGCCTCCGACGGGCGCCTGTTGCTCGGCTGCTCCTCCGGTCCTCGAGTTCGATCCCGACGGCAACCTCGTCGGCCACTTCGGTGGGCCTGCCGATGGATACGATTGGCCGGAATCGAACCACGGGATCACCGCCGACCCCGCGGACAATCTCTGGATCGGCGGAAACGGTCGCGACGACGCTCATATGCTGAAGTTCACCCGCGACGGGCAGTTCCTGAAGCAGTTCGGCCTTCCGGGCGCACGTCGAGCGGACAACTACACGGACGATGAGCCTGCGTGGGTCGGTAACAGTCACGACAAGGAGAGTTTCGGACGGGTCGCCGAGGTTGCTTTCAACGCCGACACGAACGAGGCATTCGTCGCTGACGGATACCTGAACAAACGGGTCGCGGTGCTAGACGCGGACACGGGCGAGTTCAAACGCTACTGGGGAGCCTACGGCAACGAGCCTG
>Ga0315338_1000742_pt1 | contig 59449 bp, 57 predicted proteins | sample ASW8metaG_FD_204518 | JGI IMG/M metagenome (GOLD analysis project Ga0315338, IMG submission 204518) | Ammonia-oxidizing marine archaeal communities from Monterey Bay, California, United States - ASW #8 | ecosystem: Environmental > Aquatic > Marine > Coastal | place: USA: California | collected...
GATCTTGAGCGAGCCAGATCAAACTACTGAGGTAGTATTGCCAAACACTACTCGGAGTTCCTCAACTTCGATAGTGAGCGTTGAGCCGACCACTACGTCTAGCTCCACTCCCGCTCCGGTGACTTCCGCTGGGCAGAAACGCATGATGATTTTTCGAACGGACTTGCCTCCCGTGCTTGACGGAGTGCTTGACGATCCTGTTTGGACGCAAGTCGCGCCTATTGAGGATTTTCATCAATACGAGCCAATCGACCATGGTGCGCCAACTGAACGGACGTTGGTTTATCTTACCTACGACGAAGACAATTTTTATGTTGCCGCACGGATGTGGGATAGCGAGCCTGATCAGATCCGTGCACGGCAGCTTGCACAAGGTGGAAGCGCTCGCTGGGATGATGGTTTTGGCATTTACCTGGATCCTTTCAATAATAAGCGGACCGGATATATGTTCCAAACAAACCCGAATGGGGTGAGAACGGAAGGTACGTTTGAGACACCGACGCGACTTAATCGCGATTGGGAGGATATTTGGTACGTTGAGGCACGTATCAACGATGAGGGTTGGATTGTCGAAATGGCAATTCCTTTTAAAACTCTGAATTTTGACCCCGGCAATCCGGATTGGGGATTTACGCTAGAGCGTCAAATAGCACGGAAGCAGGAGAGCATATCCTGGTCTTCTTATAACCGACGCGTTAACCCGGGATCTGCAGGTCTACTGTCTGGGTTTGTGGGCCTGCAGCAAGGGAGGGGGTTAGACTTGGTACCGTCAATCGTTACCGCGAAGTCCGAGGACTTCACAGACGGAGTCACTAGTTCTGAGATAGAGCCAGCACTCGATGTTTTCTATAATTTTACGCCGTCGCTGACAGGCGTGCTCACGCTGAATACGGATTTCTCGGCAACGGAAGCTGATGATCAGCGGGTTAACCTGACTCGCTTTGGTCTCTTTTTCCCAGAAAAACGGGATTTCTTTCTTCAGGACGTTGATATTTTTTCCTTCGGCGACCTGAGGCGGAATGGCATGCCGTTTCACTCTCGTCGTATCGGGCTTAGTGCGAGCGGGCAGCCCGTGGATCTGGAGGTTGGTACAAAGCTCACTGGTCGCGTTGGCCGATTTAATGTTGGCGTACTCGGTGTGCAGCAGGATGGTTTCGAGGATGTAAACAGTAGCAACCTGTTTGTGGGACGAGTGGCGGCCAATGTGCTTAGTGAGTCGAGTGTTGGCCTCATTGTGACTGATGGTGACCCGAGATCAAATCTCGATAACTCGCTCATGGGAGTCGATTTCCGTTACCGCAATACGAGCCTTTCCTCAGGACGCAGTCTTGAGGGTGGATTTTGGTATCAGAGTTCCGACACGCAGGGTGTTGATACTGAGCAAGACGCTTGGGGAGTTAGCCTGTCTTCTCCCAACAACAATCAGGGTTTCGAAGGAGATATTGCATTCCAGCACATTGAAGAAAATTTCAATCCTGCTCTTGGATTCGTTAATCGAAGCGGAGTAGAGTTCACGGACATCGGTGTCGCCTACAGACACCTTCCTGAGCATCGATGGGTCAGAGAGCTAGCGCATAATGTGACGGTGCGTAGTTATGACAGGATTGATGGCGGCTTCGAGAGTCGTTTCATGTTCCTTGAGCCAATTGAACTTGAGACGAACAACGGAGATCAGTTCGGGATGCAAATGACCTACGATCGTGAGGTGCTGCTTGAGCCATTCGAAATCACTGACGATGTGGTCATTGTGCCCGGTGACTACGAATTTTCTACTTATGGAATTGAACTGTCTGGAGCTAACGAACGTGTTATAGCTCCTAGTTTTGAATATTCAGAAGGGGAGTTCTACAACGGCGACCGGATTGAGGTATCGCTTGGCGCTGAGTGGAGACCGAATCGGCGCCTGTTGCTAGCACTTGATTATGAGTATAACGATATCAAGTTGCCGCAAGGTGATTTTATCACTCGCCAGATCCAGGTTAATGCCAATTTTTCCTTCAATCCACGCTGGTCCTGGTTAAACCTGCTGCAGTATGACAACGAATCTAAATCTGCGGGACTGAATAGCCGTCTCCGCTGGAATCCTCGTTCCGGACAGGATCTATACATCGTTTTAAATCATGGCTTCAGTGCATTGAGAACTTTCTCTGGGTTGGACTCCACTCAATCCGAGTTCTCAATAAAATATACACAAACCTTTCGTTTCTAATTGCCACTCAAAAGTCTTCCACAAAGACTACCTCAAGTAGGCGAAGATTTGAGAGTGACTTTAGTTGGTTTTTTCGTTTGCTTAATCTTGTTGATTTTCTTGAATTCTCTCGAGGATTTCTGCTGCGAGTTGTTGTGCCTCGATAATTTGGGAAGGAGTCATTTGTTGTTCTACGTTTGATCGATTATTAATCGCAGTTTCCTGGCCAGATACTGCAGCAACATTGAACCATGCATAAGCTGTTACAAGATTTCTAGGTACACCCTCACCGCTGCCATACATCGCTCCAAGATTAGATTGGGCTTCTACAAGCCCCTGATTAGCAGCAAGTCGATACCATCTCGCCGCTTCTGCATCGTCTTCAGGCACACCCTCTCCATAGTCATAAGAAATTCCAAGATTGAATTGGGCGTCTGCCACTCCCTGATCAGCGGCTAGGTGGTACCACCTCACCGCCTCAACATCGTCTTCAGCCACACCCTCGCCATTTGCATACATCAGGCCCAGATTGTGTTGAGCGGCTGCATCACCCTGGTATGCCATTATTAGAGTCTGCGTAAAGTCAGGAACTTGCCCAACAGCTATAACAGACGTCAGGAAAAAGTCTAATAGGAGGCACTGCCCAAGTAGGCGAAGGTTAGAAGGTAGTGCGCGTGTTCTTCTCATCATAATTAAATTTTGTTCCGGCTTTGGTTAAGCGTTCTTTGGGCACATCAATAATTTATATTATATTAAGTATCAATAGTTTAAAAATATATTTTAGTAAAAGAGACGTACTAACGTAATATGCAATGGTTTCTATGTAGGGTAGGTATTTTTTTGATCGAGGCAAATTCGCTCACAACTCGAAAAGGGGAAACTGGAAATGAGTATTCAATTATTTAGGTATCTTGTAGGGTGCTCAAAGAGAACAGTCTATAGAAGTTTCAAAATTCTATTGATTGCATCAACAATTTCTCTATCAATCCAACAAACAGCAAATTCTCAAGACGAAAAACTCGGGGTCAGTTACAACGCTGAGCTTGGGAAAAACCAGATTTGGTCGTTAGACATCACTACTGGCTCGGGGGATCAAAAAACATTACTACAAACCTTTGCCTTTCGAAGCGGGTCTTGGGCGCCGACTAATTCTTTTGTGAATGAGGTAACAGGAGAATTGTGGCTCTGGGATGCCGACAACACATACACAGTTTACGATGTAGCAAATGATACTCTCACCCAGGGAGTCGGAGAACACAGTGCAATCGCGAGCATGCAGCACACTTTTTTTAAACCGTTAGCAGGTGGTACCGCGGCTCTGATATCAGGAGGTGCTGATTTGGATGGTGATGGTGATGCTGACGAAGTGCACATAGGCACAAATTCGTTCATCACGCGAGAGTTTGGTGGTAAGCAGGAAATTTACGCGACGAATGCAGCAGGTAATGCGATTGACCTTAACGTTGCAAACGGGTCAGACCTTCTTGTAAATGGTGCGAGCGTTATGGGATCGATTCGCGGACTAACCGCCTTGTCAACTGCGTTTTCATCAGTGCCGAATGACTCCGAAGAGTCCCGATACCAATGTGGAGTGGGTTTTGGAGCCTATGATGGGAAAACGGCAATTGCGTCTGGTTGTGCTATGAGGTTGCCCAACTTCGCTATACGTGGCCAGCGTTTTAATGTGTCTGTAAATGCTGCAGCTTCTTTTTTGCCTTCAGGCTCGGACTATTTAGGCAGTATGCCTAGCACAGCGGTCAGGGCTGGAATGAGTGTTAAGTTTGGTTCGTCCACTCCCAATAACACAGCGTTCAGATCCTCTACAGGTAATAGGAGTGCTACCTACTTGCGTGAGCTTTCTGTTGCCCGTCGCGAACTTGCTGATCTCCAAAATCAAGTCACAGAATTAGAAACTCTCAAGACTGAGTTTGCGGAAATGAAACTGATGATGGCTAGTCTTACGAGTATGCAGACCGTAGCCATGAGATAACGAAAAGCGGCATTACATATACAGCTTTGGTCGAGTGCTTCTTCGGGAGGATCAAGAAAAAGGATTTATCGTGACCAGCATTAATTGCGATATGGGAGAGAGCTTCGGTCTTTATCGTCTAGGAGACGATGAAGGCGTTATGCCATTCATTACGGAGGCCAATGTCGCCTGTGGTTTTCATGGCTCTGATCCAAATCATATGCGTGCCACTGTAGAGTTGGCAAAAATTCATGGTGTCAAGGTAGGAGCTCATTTTTCATTACCGGATCTTTCTGGATTTGGCCGACGGGAGATGAAAATTGAACGTGACGAGCTCGCCAACATTATTACGTATCAAGTTGGCGCATTGAAAGCATTTCTCGATATAGCAAATATGGAACTAAATCATCTTAAACCCCATGGGGCGCTTTACGATATGGCTGCGAGGCAGGCGCATATTGCTCATGCAGTTGCTGATGCAGGTACCCATTTTAGAGTGCCTGTGTTCGGTTTGTCTGGTACTTTGCATGAGGAGATTTATGTAGAGCGGGGTCTTGCGTTTAAGTCTGAGTTTTACGCGGACCTGGATTACGATGCAGACGGAAATGTGGTTATAACAAGAGAGCACCATGAAGTAGACCCAGACGATGCGGCAGCGCGATGTATTCGTGCTGTTAAGGAAGGGCTAACAAAAACAATTGATGGAATAGATATACCTGTGCAGGCCGAGACCGTTTGTATTCACTCGGATACGCCGAATGTTGTCGCAATTGCGCGCGCTGTGCATAGAGCATTAAATAACAGCCAAGTTTAGTAAATGGTCAATCATATAGGCGCTCCTCTCCATAATGTAAGAGGCGGTCATTCCAAGCAGGACACGTACACAGTTCCGTCAGTGATGCGTTCACCGAGCGTCTCGTTAGATAGAGGACTGTAGTTGGGTTGGATAACGGAGACGTTATTTGCATCCAATAGGTTCGCTGCTATCGACGCTTTGACACCAAAGTTAGTATTCTCCGGGATTGCGTCATAGAGTTCCATAATGTACTCGTAGCTCAGTTTTTCTACGGCTACCCCGATAGCGTTCCCGAACTGGTCAATAATCGGGCCACCACTATTGCCGGGCTGCAGCGCAGCATCTATCTGAATATTGGATTCATTGTCTCCGATGCCGCTCAAAGAACTTACTATGCCGGCAGTAACCTTGACAGAGCTGCTTATCTCGTCTCCGAACGGATACCCGGCGACGTAGATATTTTGTAAAAGGGTAGGTGTTTCTCGGCTAATTGGGAAAATGGCCGATGGGGTCAGTTCTGATTTAAGTAAGGCCAGGTCATTAACACGATCTACTGCAATCACCGAAACCATATGGCGATCGTCATTAGTATTGACCTGGACTTCCCGGCAGCCATCAATAACATGCTGGTTAGTGAGAATATACCCATCACGGCTCACAAAAAAACCAGTCCCAGAACTTGTTTCAATGTTATTGGTTTCGGGAGAAGCGCTACCACGCAGGGTTATGAGTCCCTGATTGAAGAGCAGTCGACAGTCGGTGGCATCGCTAAAACGATCTTCGCCCAGCAGAGTTTCGGCCATCGCAGATCCCTGGAAGCGTGGGTCGTCGCACTCCCCATCGTAGATCCACTCGCTTGAGTCATTCCCAAAATCAATGTTATTGGTTTCGGGAGAAGCGCTACCACGCAGGGTTATGAGTCCCTGATTGAAGAGCAGTCGACAGTCGGTGGCATCGCTAAAACGATCTTCACTCAGCAGAGTTTCGGCCATCGCAGATCCCTGGAAGCGTGGGTCGTCGCACTCCCCATCGTAGATCCACTCGCTTGAGTCATTCCCAAAATCGGGTGCCTGCGCTAGAGCGTTATACCCAATCAGAAACCCAGCCAGGCCTCCAAGAAGAAGGTTTATATTTAACAGCGTACGAAAAATAGAATTAATCCCATAATTATGTTTTTCAAATATCAATCACCTGAACTGTATCATTTTAACAAAACCTATAAATATTTAGACAGGTAGCTTATTCTGAATTAATACTTTTAAGCTCTGGGCAGAGCCCTTCTCGGGGTGTATCAATAAATTGGAGAAGAATCATCGCTAATCGTAGAGATATCTTGAAGACCGCAGGAAGTGTTGCGGGCGGAGCCCTGCTGGTGAGTTATGGATTGATTACAGGAGCTCAATCACCGCGTCGAGAGATCGTGTTGAACGGTCGGCGCATCACAACGGTCGATATTCATGCGCACTGTGTATTTCCGGAGGTTGCGGACGTTGTCGCTGGGACGGCGTTAGCCGATGCGCCGTTTCCTTCATGGCAAGTACTTGGCCCGAGCCGCCTGGAGGAAATGAACGCGCGTGCTATTGATTATCAGGCGCTGAGCATGACGATAAACGGACATTGGTGGTATGAGGCAGACCGCGCACTTGCGGCTCGCATTGTCCGGGCTGCAGACGAGGCACTGGCGGTGTGGGTTAATGAGCATCCCGACCGCTTCGTTGCGTTGTCATCGGTCGCTTTACCATATCCGGATCTGGCGGCAGAGCAGTTAGAGCACGCAGTCACTCAGCTGGGGGCTCGAGGTGCAGCAGTCGGTGGGCAGGTACACGGCGAGTACCCTTCCTCAGAGCGCTTCGATGTATTCTGGGCTAAGGCCGCGGAACTCGATGTTCCCGTCTTTATGCACCCCGCACTTGGTGCACCCAACCTTGTACTTGAAAATACGTTCGCGGGCCGTGGGGGCCTTGGTAATATCGTAGGCGGTCCATTTGAGACGACCCTGTTTCTGACCCATATGATGTTTGATGGGACGCTGGACCGTTTCCCCACCCTCAAAATTGTTGGCGCGCACGGGGGAGGTTATCTGCCCTCCTATCTGGGTCGCACCGAAGTCGCGTGCTCACGCTTCGAGGAGGCTAATTGCCTTAATACCAGGCAACCGAGCGAGTACCTGCGCGACCAGATCTATGCCGACTCGATGGTGTTCTCGGAAGAGGGATTGCGGCACCTGGTCGCAGAAATGGGTGCAAGTCAGGTGGTTTATGGAACGGACGTTCCCTTTCCATGGCCGGAAACGATGAATCTAATCATCGACTCTCCCACGTTGAGTGATGATGAGAAGGAGGCTATTCTGGGCGGCAATCTGATTAACCTGCTTCGCATCGACGTGTAGCACCAGAACCCTCAGAAGAACGAATCAAGGCCAGGTTGGGAGAAAACCGGCGAGCTTCTGTACTCAACTCACCAGCGTTGACAATTGTCTGGCAATGCTCATCCATAAATCCGTATTGCTCACTAGGTGTCTAAAACTCAGGATAGTTAGTGATACGAGACCGATAACATAAACGGGGTGAATTACTCTGCGGGTGACATAGTCATAGATCATCGCAAGAAATACAGGCGCGAGCCAGATAATGAGAAACAGCGGCATGAGGTTTAGATTAGGGCGTGGATTAACCGGCATTCGCAAAACAGCCGCGATCAGAAGCATTACTGTGGCGAGCAGCATAAGTCGCTTATGAATTTCTGTCTGTCGTCGATAGGCAATTGCGGCTCCAAAGAAGATCGCAAAAACGACTGTGTTTGTAAACGGAGCAATTAGCCCGCTCTGGGCTACTTCGGGTGGACCCTCAGCAATCCCATTTGCCAGTTCGTTGAAGGTGGTTATAAAACCAACTATGACGACTAAGATGCCATAGGCTATACCGATTTTGCCTACCTTGCGGTGCAGTGCAATATGACCCTTCGATGCTAGAAAGGCTTGTGCGGTGAAAAGCGCAATCCAACCCATGAACACAACCCCGTGAAGATGGACTATAGGGCGCGAAAAGCATTGCTTATAAGCTAGCCTCGGATCCGCACACTGTGCCTCAAGAGTTCCCGCGATGAGAGGGCCGTAGTACGTAGGCCAGAATCCTACAAGAGCAGTGATCACCATCAGAGCGCTCAAGATCATCCAAAACGTCGTAACCGCGTTTCGCTGTATTAGTGCTCTTTTCATACTCCTCCCTCTAAGGTTTGCGATAACTAATACTTCACTGCAACTTACTAACGAGATGTGATTTTAGAGAACTATCCACATATTATATTTTCTATGCTTTATACCACCACTTGCAATTTTATTTTGTGGCTTCAAACCGGTTACTTTAATCGTTAATATTATTCTTATAATATGTGGTTACGTGTCAGGAGTAATACATACTTTTTTGTGATAAGTAGTGCAAAAGCAGATAAACGTACTAAGAAAATCACTAAAGCAATTGCTAATCAAACAAATGAAATGAGGAAAGTAAATAAAATTGCTGAAAACTTAGCAGAACAGCAAGTGGTAAGGAACGAAGCGATCAAAAAGCAATAAATAGGATGCCTGCCAGCTTGCTCTTCCGTGAATATTTCTAGACTAGTATGAGTTCTAGGGGGCGGTAGGAGGCATGAGTCCTTCTTCAACAAGCTTTTCGCGCCCAGCAGGACTAATTAGCATTTCAATGAAGTCCTCAACAGCCGGAGAGATATCGCTGTGATGCCAAAGCGAATAGTCCGTGGCTAGTTCGAATTCTTCTGGAAACGGCCCGGCCAGTGCGTCACGGTTGGCTTGCAGGATCTCGCTGGTTTGCGTTACCCCGATGTCGACCCCTTCTTCAAGCACGAGGTGCATGGTTTCAACGCCGTTCCGGGCAAGCGTGGCTTTTGCGAGGACTTCATCCCTGATTCCTAGTGACTCGATTACCGTCATGAAGTGAGTTCCTACGGTTGCCCCGCGGGCTGGATTTGAAAAAGCTATACGCTCGGCTGCAAGCAGAGCAGCTTTCAATTTTTCCGAGCTGGATATATCTGGTTTCGCCGATTCTGGAGGTACCGCTACACCGGCTACGGTAGTACCTAGCGCGATGCTGGTTCCGGCTTGGAGAGCGCCCCCGCGTTCGGAGTTTTGAATCCGAGCTGTGCTCGTGATCAGTAATACTGCTTCGGGATCAGACAGAAAATTCTGTTGCGAAGCCCCGGCGGAATCAAAGACAACGCTGGTTGTATTACCCGTCGTTGCTTCGTATTCAGCAGCAATGGCAGTGAGGGAAGTTTTCACGACTGCTGCTGCATAGATCGTCACGTTTTCGCTATTTATCGTTTGTGTATATGCAGTGCCCGCCGCTAGCGCAGAACTGAGTGTAAAGGCGAAAAACATTTTTCTCTTCATTGGTATCTCTATATAGGCTAAGGCACGTTATCTAACTGGTTGCCGGCAATCCAGACTGAGTGGATTTGGCGTGTCGCACGAATATCATCGATAGGGTTAGCATCTAAAATAAGCAGATCTGCCCATCTACCAGGCTGCAGTATGCCTATATGCTGATCGAGCCTCATGGCTCGGGCCGCGCCACCGGTGGCCGCCACAAGAACCTGTGTCGTTGACATCCCGGCTTCCACCATCATCTCGAGTTCTGTGTGCTCAAAGTAACCCTGCCATTGCCCTTGATTCGTACCAGAATCACTTCCCATTGCTATGACTACACCAGCATCAGACATTGTTTTGAGATTCTGGGATCCTTGCTCCAGCCCTCCCTTGTCTTCTTGCCTCTGTGGACTCCTACTCGTGGCCTGATGATCGGCTCCGGTGACTAAATCAATATCTCCTTGGTAGGCGCTGACCCTACGCAAGAAAAACGGATCGTCCAAAAAGGCTGGCCGCGTTTCATAAACGAATCGTGCTAAATCTCTTGTTAAGGTCGGGATATAAGGAACGTTCTGTTGGAGCATCTTCTCAATCAATGATCCATCAACCGCCTGATCTCGGACGCTGTGAGCTATAACATCCACACCTGCATCTAAGAGACCATGCGCGTCTTCCAGATAATAAAGATGTGATGCAACTCTGAGACCACGTGAATGGGCCTGATCAATAAGGGCGCCATATACTTCGGGCGTCATGTCATTTGGACTACCAGTAATATGAATCTTCACAATATTCGCGCCCGCGTTGGCATAGCCGTTCACTCTCATTCGAGCTTCTTCTGCCGTGGCTAGATTTTGCAAACTATCCCCTGCAACATAAACTCGTGCTCGATCTAAAGCTATTTGCTCCTGCTCATCATTCAGACTTGCTGCTACTACAAGTTCTTCATCAGAAAAAACCCCGAGCACGACAACTGTGGTAACACCATAGTCAGCGTAAAGTCGAAGTTGTTCAGCTAATTTGGTTCTAATAGGCCGCTCGGACTGGTCTTCGTTTAGGTGGCCGTGGGCGTTTATGAACCCAGGTAGGATAGTTTTCCCCGAAAGATCTATGTGTATCGCATCGTCAGGGGCGAGGACATCGTTCACGGTACCGACCATCTCGATTCGGCCATTTCTGATGACTAGCGTCGATTGTTCGATGGGCGCACTTCCTGTGCCGTCAAATAGACGTGCACCGGTTAGTACTGTTACGGTCCCGTTAGGGGTTTGCGCATACGAAGTTTGAAAAAAAATGATAGCGATAACTAGTAGCGTGCTGGTCAGCGTTGTGCTCAAAGGGCCCGATATTCGAATCTTCATAAACTTCTTCCCTATATTGTGGATCTTGTTTTTTTTCCAATAGCAAAGCTAATAATTAGAAAAACAATTCCAAGAAAAAACCCCAAAAAACCACTGATCATGGTAACGATTCCGCCACCTATTACTGCGCCTGCAACTTCCGCTCCCCCACCGGCTTGGGTGGTAACTTGCGCGGTGAATATCATTGAGGATATCGGCAGTAAAAAGGAAAAAATTGAAGCATGAATCATTAATCGTTTCCAGGCATGTGCTACGGATTCAGCCCTAACTGCAATAAAAACTGAGTACGCCATTGCAATAAAGAATGCGATGGAACTAGGGCCAGATGCTTCCTCGCCAGCTCCGATGCTTATGCCTACCAGGATCATAAACAGAATGGAGACTATGAGCCCACCTAAAAGACCGGAAAATATCTTCATACAAATTACCTTTATCGAAGAGGGTTATTAATCACTCTTAGGAATGTCTGTTCTAATGCAAAGATTTCAGTGTCTTGAAATCCTTGGCCGTTAGCAGTTTTAATTAATGGGTATGCCTCGCACGGATTACTTGCAATACGCAGGTTATAGTCATTAAAGCTTTGTAAATTCTTGTTGTTTAAACCGCTAGAGAAATCTTTTATACACTCAATGGCTTCATTATCAACAGATAGAGCCCACTCATCAATATGTCTATTGAGGCTCTTCTTAAAATCTTCAATCGAGTTGTAGTTAAATCTTGGTGCCTCGTTTAATGTATGGCCTTGGGGAGTAGTGCAGCCTCCTATTGCGAACACACTAGAAAATATTGCATTGATTGCCAAAAAATAAGGCTTTGATTTTTCTCTCAACTCACTCTCCCGGCCTTACTGAGATTAGAATCTAGTTGCATAAGTCAACAAACCCGATAAAAAACCATCTCTGAAGTAGATATTCTGATCGAACTTTGCTCCAAATCTAAAATTTTTAAAAACTCCTAAAAGGGCTACCGAGTGCCCATCAAGGCTATTTCCCCGATGTCCGTATTCAGAAATATAGGCAGCTTTGATGCCCAGTGCGAAGTTTTTTGAGATTCGGTGTCCATATTCCATGCTCATGTTTAGCTGTCTTCCTGATGGTTCAAGATCGATAGCGGCTTTATCGTATGAAATATTGCCATTGAAAGAACTTCTGTTAGGTATATCAATAGTTAAGTGGCCGCTATTCACTCGACTTGGCTGTACAACCGACAGAGTGACATAGTCATTGTCGTTAAGCAGTTCAGCCTTATTTAAGATAACTCCAAAACTTGTACTTGTAACTGAGCTAATGCTATTCACTAAGGTTGAGGCAGACCCCGTAGCATCGGTTCGGCTAATGGTTGCAACTCCTCTCACACTAGCGGCATCACCGATAGTTTTTTCTCCATTAATAGCTATATAAGATGTGTTTGATGTGATGCCATCAAACGCAAGTGCCGCACTGCCAATTGTATTGAGCATTGAGCCGCGCTCAATGGAATTGCCGAGTAAAACTGAAAATTTATCATATTCATTTATATCGGCTTCGTAAGAGATAGCATAAGATTTTTTTGCGCGCACTGTATTGTAATAAATGTCATTAATCTGGTAGTTATCATTCATTGGAATAGTGAAACCATACAAAATTCTGGATTTTTCCAATTGATAACTACCGCTTAATCCGACGCCATAATTTCTATCATTTAAGAAGGGTGTTAAATACATACTTTCATCGGTAGAGAGGGCATTGAATGAACCCATAAAGCTTTGTAGGGGAGTTGCAGGTGCGCCGTAAGTGGCTGTTATGCTATGCCCGCCTATTTCCAGTGCCTGGTCATGCAACCTGCCACCAAAAGAATCCACATCTATGGTCTGATGTATATTTAAACCGCTACCTAAATAACCCAGCGTCTTCTGTAAATTAACCACAGAGATTAGGTCGAGCCGTGGTCTTATATGTTGGGAAAAGTTATACGCAAACTCGCCATTCATGCTATCAAAGAAATAACCATGTACACCTATGAGACCGGTTTCTAATGCATCGCCTAGAGAAGGGTCTGTTGTGATATAAGTTTGCTCAAGGGTATGGGACGTGCTTGTACCTACGTTCTCCCCAATTTTTATAGATCGAGAATATAGAGAGTTAGTGATTGGTTGAAGGGCGGCATAGATATCCATAATGCCATGTCCATAAGTTTCGCTATAACCATGTTCTACGCCGTTTACAAAGGTTGTTGCGCCTGTGTGTTCGAAAAAACTGTTGTCCGCAGATGCCAGCAATCGGTCGGTTAATTGCTCTGGTGTATGGTTTGGGAATGCTTCTGCAAGAAGAGCGATTGCACCTGAAATTTGCGGGGCTACATAAGACGTTCCGGAACCTGTTGTCATGTAATACCCTGTATGTGCAGCTCCTTTAACCTCCCATCCATCACCGCCAAGACAGTATTGTTTAGTCTGGCCGCACGGGGCTGATTTTAAGGTGTATGTTTCTGAGCCGGCAGCACCAGCAATTTCAATATTTATGGCAGTGATCCATGCTTCACTTAATTCTGGGAACAATTCTGGCAACCCTGAATGAGCATCCGAATCAGTCAACGCATTATTGTTTGATATTGCAAATACCACTACACCGTGGTTTTGAAAGTTATTTAACGATTCAACATATGCCTCGATTGATGAGATGCTTGATGTGCTTCCGCCATTCGTGAAGTAAGTGGCTATAGCGCTAGCATTAGATACGCTGTTTGAGGTGGCATAATTTTGCACAGTATTAATCTGGGCATTAGTTGCCCCCCAACTGTTGTTTTGTACAACAGCAGCCGATGCATGATCCGTAGCGTTTGCCCATTGCGCTGGAAAATATGTTTCGCTGCCTTTTTTAGTAGGATCTGAAAAATGCAGATCTGCGTTATATGCTACGCCCACAGAAATACTTCCATCAAAATCTCCCGCAGCAATACTAGAGACAGTTGATCCGTGAAAAAGAATGTCCGTGGCGGTAACTAAATCTCCATAGGTCGTGATAGTTTTGTCGCTCATTTCGGAGTGATCTGTCGCGAAACCCGTATCCATGACGGCGATTTGCTGGCCTTCTCCCGATAGCCCATATCCAAAAGCTTTGTGCAGGTTGATAGCTTCATAGGGGTTTTGGACGCTTGTGGCGTCATTGCCATTAAAATTATCAAACTCAGAATTTGCCGCCCAGGTGGAAGCGACTGAAGCTTCATAAGTTAGGGTTGTACCAGAATTTAACGCGTATTCATTGATTGTTATCGTGACTGATTGGATTGATTGAACCCGAGCGCCACTCCCAGAAATAGAATTGATACGTATGATTGCGCTCTCTACGCTATTCTCGTATGCGCTATCGTTCAAAGGAACAAATCCGGTTATACCCGTTGTTGATCCTGTGGGGATCGTAATGTCTGAGATTGAGCTGTAATCTGTACCTTCAGTGGCAGTCCCCGCAGTTTCCAGTCCCACTAATACTGTTTCAGTTGCCGCTCTAGATAGGGTTACCGTTAAGGTAATCGTGTTATTAGAACTTTCGTAAATAGATGAGGCGCTCGCTGTAAGGCTGGCATAGGTAGTAGGAGGCGAAGCTGAAGTCGCAGACGTAGGTAAGATGTTTGATCCTCCCCCTCCCCCTCCCCCTCCACAGGCAGCCAAAAACGCAACGGATAGGAATACTGAGAAGCATCTCATCTCTGTCAACTATACTAGCGTTATGGTTTTTAGAGGGCACTTAATATTGGTTTTGATCCTGCTAGTGGTGGCATGCGCTCAACCAGCAGAAAATTTAGATGCGGCTGATACCGATATTGACTTAGTGCGTGGAGAGCTTATAGCTCTATCCTGTCAAGCCTGTCATTCCTTCGGAGCAGGGGAGGAGCACCTGCTTGGGCCGAACCTCTACAAACTGTTCGGACGCCCAGTTGCCAGCGCCCCAGATTTTGAATATTCAGCTGTGTTGCGCGAGGCAGAGTTTATTTGGACCCTGGATGAGCTCGATTCGTGGCTTTCTAAGCCAGAGGAGTTTTTACCGGGAAACAACATGGTATTTGCTGGTTTTGACTCGGAATCGGATCGCAATGATTTGCTTGCGTACCTTGCCCAGGCTACGTCTGAGGGCATACCTTAGGATTATCAAAGATATAAAAATCACTTATATTCCATTTAATTAAATTGAAAACATAATGTATTTTATAATTTAAAGCAGACTTTGTATTTGCGTCTTTAATGCGATTGAGGATTGCTGATATTTGAGAAGAGTTTTAGTACCCGGTTGTTTTAGAACGGTTTTTAGAGGATCCTGCCCGGCTATTTCGTAGGTTAACAGAGATGAGCGACCAAATTTTCGATGTTGTGGTTATCGGGGGTGGACCGAGCGGTTATCCAGCAGCAATTCGTGCGGCACAGAACGGACTATCAGCTGCCTGTATTGATGAGTGGGAAAATCGGGATGGGAGTCGTGCTTTTGGTGGAACTTGCTTGAATGCAGGTTGTATTCCATCAAAGGCGTTACTGGAATCTTCAGAGCTCTACCATCGCGCTGCCTCCGAGTTTAAATCGCATGGTATCGGTGTTAACGGGTTGACAATAGACGTTACCACGATGCAGTCCCGGAAAGAGCAGATTGTTAAGCAATTGACGGGCGGTATTGAGGCGCTTTTCAAATCAAATGGCGTTACCCCGTTTAAGGGACATGGCCGATTACTAGCGGGAAATCAGGTAGAGGTACATGCTGCTGCTGGTGAAACGTTGGCTATTTCTGCAAAGCACGTAATTCTTGCTAGTGGGTCGATCCCGACCGCGCTTCCTATCGCTCCATTTGATAATGACCGCATTGTTGATTCCTGGGGAGGGTTAGAGTTTGACACGGTACCTGCTAGGTTGGGCGTTATTGGTGCAGGTGTTGTTGGTTTAGAGCTTGGTAGCGTTTGGCAAAGGCTCGGCGCGAAAGTTGTGATATTAGAGGCACTAGATGATTTCCTATATATGGCAGATTCGCAGATCGCTAAAGAAGCCCAGCGCAGCTTCAAGCGCCAGGGGCTCGATATCCGGCTTGGAGCAAAAGTTACCGCTGCTACTGTGAAAGATGATGCTGTAGCCGTAAATTACGAAGATAACAATGGGACTAACAGTCTTGAGGTCGACAAGCTGATTGTCTGTGTCGGGCGGAGGCCGTTTACTGAGGGTCTATTAGCTGGAGATTCTGGTGTGGTGTTGGATGATCAGGGTTTTGTCCAGGTTGATGAGCACTGTAAGACAAGTGCACCTCAGGTGTGGGCGGTTGGTGATGTTGTGCGTGGCCCCATGCTTGCTCACAAGGGCACCGAGGAAGGAGTCATGGTAGCCGATATCATTGCCGGAAAAGTTGGCGAGGTAAACTACAATGCTATCCCGTCTGTTATTTATACCGCGCCTGAGATCGCATGGGTGGGCAAGACTGAGGCTGAAGCACAAGAAACTGGTAGAGATTACAAAGTCGGTACTTTTAGTTTTGCCGCTAACGGTCGTGCCAAGGGCATGGAACAGACCGAGGGCATGGTTAAGCTAATTACGGATAAGTCCGATGACGAGTTACTTGGTGTGCATATCGTAGGTCCGATGGCAGGGGAGCTTATTGCTGAGGCGGTACTGGCTATGGAATTTTCGGCCACCGGAGAAGACCTACAACGCACGATTCACGCCCATCCTACCTTGAGCGAGGCAATTCACGAGGCTGCATTGGCCGCTGACCAGAGAGCGATTCATGCCATCAACCGCTAGGCCTTTTTCGAAACTAACTCCCACACCTGGTGAAATCCCGTTATCATAGGCACTGACAGGAGCTAAGCGCTTGCTGTCATTGGAGTTACGGAGTGAGTTTTCTGACTGACGAACCCTTGCGGTGGGTGGTGTCTTATGTCCGAGAACTGCCAGTTCAGGTACAAGCAAGGAGCATTGTGAATGGCTGGCCATAGTAAATGGGCCAATATCCGTTTTCGGAAAGGCGCCCAAGATGCCAAACGGGGCAAGATTTTTACGAAGTTGATCCGCGAGATCACCGTGGCTGCCCGTGGTGGCGGCGGCGACCCTAGCTCTAACCCACGTCTGCGTACGGCTATTGATAAGGCGAAAGCGCAGAGCATGCCAAAAGACAATATTGATCGAGCGATTAAGCGAGGTACAGGAGATGCTGATGGCGCAGTTTATGAGGAGGTGCGCTACGAGGGTTATGGCCCGGGTGGCGCTGCCGTTATGGTGGACTGCTTAACTGACAACCGCAATCGAACTGTCGCCGATGTTCGACATGCCTTTACGAAGTTTGGTGGAAATCTAGGAGCGGATGGATCAGTTGCTTATCTTTTCGAGAAGACCGGTTTTCTCAGTTACTCTCCTGGTGTGGATGAAGATAAGGTTATGGAGGCGGCAATCGAGGCGGGTGCAGTAGATGTAGTCTCGCATGACGATGGTTCGCTGGAGGTGCTCAGCGCACCAGGCGATTTTGATGAGATAAGGGAGTGCATGATCGCGGTCGGTGTCAAGCCGGAGCGGTCTGAAATCACTATGCGTGCGTCTACCCAGGCGAGTCTCCAGTCAAAACAAGCAGAGAGCATGCTTAAGTTGTTAGATGTTTTGGACGAACTGGATGATGTTCAGCACGTTTATTCCAATGCAGATATACCCGATGACCTTTTTGAGGAGCCTGTATGAGTGAGGTTACCCGCATCTTAGGTATCGATCCGGGTTCCCGGACCACGGGTTATGGTTTTATAGATGCACGCCGACGGGGGAACGAGACTAAGCTTGTCCATTTCGGCGCGATTCATACCGCTGGGGAGCACAGTGAGCGTTTGCGGCAGATTTTTGAACAGGTTGGGGGCTTGGTGAAGGAATACCACCCGGATGAGGTGGCGATAGAGAGGGTGTTCGTTCACCGGAATGCAGATAGCGCCCTAAAACTCGGGCAGGCGAGAGCAGCCGCTCTATGTGCTACGTTCGAAGGGGATCTTCCTGTTTTTGAATATGCTGCTCGGCACATCAAAAAAGCTGTGGTTGGTCGTGGTAGTGCCGATAAGACTCAGGTACAGCATATGGTCAGATTGTTGCTTGGCCTGCAGGCAGTGCCCCAGGCGGATGCGGCCGATGCTTTGGCTGCAGCGCTTTGTCATTCTCACGCTCGAGGCACGCGTTCTCTGCTTGGGGAGGTGGCCGTCAATTCATGATTGGGTTCTTGAAAGGAACACTCATTTCAAAACGACCTCCGGAGCTTGTTGTAGACGTCGGTGGTATCGGATACGAACTGCAGGCCCCTATGTCTACGTTTTATCAGCTACCTGAATCCGGCGAACCTCTGACATTACTTACACATCTTTTAGTACGCGAGGATGCACACGCGCTCTACGGATTTTCGACAGAAGCCGAGCGAGTATTGTTTAGGAACTTGTTAAAAGTCTCTGGTGTTGGCGCTCGTATTGCACTGGGAATCCTGTCTGGGATCAGTGTGGAGGGATTTCGTCGCTGTGTGTTAGATCGAGACCTTGTTACGCTGACACGGATTCCCGGTATTGGTCGCAAGACTGCCGAACGTTTGTTGGTTGAAATGGCAGATCGAGTTGATCAGTCAGGTCTTAGCGATTTGGAGGGCAAGGAGACAGCGAGTGGAGTGAAAGGAGAGGCCCATGGTGCACTGCTTGCGCTTGGTTATAGGCCTGTTGAAGTTACACGAATGCTTGCGGATTTAGATACGGCTCAACTGAGTTCAGAGGAGCTAATACGCGAAGCACTCAAGCGTGTGCATGCAGGATAGATGAATGAGTGAGGAGGCCCAAATTTTGACCGGAGCTAGTAATCACGACGATATCGCTTTCGATCGTGCTTTACGTCCTAAACTTCTGGAGGAGTATGTTGGTCAATCCAGTGTTAAACGGCAGATGCAGCTTTTTATCACAGCAGCTCGCAATCGAACTGAGGCATTAGATCACACTCTGATTTTTGGCCCTCCAGGGTTAGGCAAGACAACACTTGCACATATCGTTGCTAATGAGCTTGACGTAAATCTACGCCAGACCTCAGGCCCGGTACTTGAGCGTCCAGGGGATCTGGCAGCGATACTCACAAACTTGGAGCCACGAGATGTTCTATTTGTTGATGAGATCCATCGGCTCAGCCCGGTTGTAGAGGAGGCGCTCTACCCAGCCATGGAGGATTTTCAGCTCGATATCATGATTGGTGAGGGGCCGGGCGCGCGTTCCATAAAACTAGATCTACCGCCGTTTACTTTAGTAGGCGCCACTACCCGGGCAGGATTGTTAACCTCACCTTTACGAGACCGTTTTGGAATCGTACAACGATTAGAGTTTTATAACTGCGATGAACTTACGCAAATTGTTCACCGTACTGCTTCTTTGTTGAACTTACCGATTGATGATTCTGGTGCAACGGAGATTGCAGGCCGCTCTCGTGGAACACCAAGAATTGCAAATCGTCTTTTGCGTAGAGTTCGTGATTACGCAGAGGTAGAGGCGGAGGGCAGTGTTACGGAACCCGTAGCTCGTGCAGCGATGGATTTATTAGAAGTGGACCCTCACGGCTTTGATTCAATGGACCGCAAACTTCTGATGACTGTGATTGATAAGTTTGAGGGAGGACCAGTTGGTATTGAGAGCCTGGCAGCTGCTATCGGTGAAGAGCGAGGTACACTCGAAGATGTTGTGGAACCTTACTTAATCCAGGAAGGGTTTTTGCAGCGGACATCACGAGGTCGGATAGCTACGAACAACGCCTATCGGCACTTTGGTCTTCAGGTGCCGACATCCAGAGAGGGCCCGGATTCTCCCGGGCTGTTTGACTAAGTAGCAGGCAAGTCATGATGAGTTTTATTTTACCGGTGCGAGTTTATCTAGAGGATACTGATGCTCAAGGCGTTGTTTATAACGCAAGCTATTTTCGATTTTTCGAGCGGGCAAGAACAGAATGGCTCCGAGTTAAGGGGATTGACCATAGTGAATTACGTGAGTCGGCGGGGATCTTATTGGTTCTTGTGGGGATTGAGGCAAGTTTTCGGGTTCCGGCTAAACTAGGTGATTTGCTGCACGTTAGCGCAGAACTCGCTAGAGTGAGCGGGGTGCGTTTTGTTTTTAACCAGAGCGCTCGCCTGGAATCACCGGATGGAGAAATTTCATGCCACGCTGTTTCTGAGGTTGCATGTGTGGACGCAGAGACAGGTAAACCACAACGGTTACCAAAAAATATTATTGCCAATTTGAGAATTGATGAGCCTGAAAAATGAACACAGATTTATCATTAATGACCCTGATTTTAGACGCGAGTTTTGTAGTGAAAGTCGTGATGCTGATTTTGTTAGCAGCATCGGTTGCTTCTTGGGCAGTCATTATCGAGAAAAGCCGGCTCTTGAAACAGGCGACAGGGGCAGCGGATGAGTTTGAATCGGCCTTTTGGTCTGGAGGCGATCTTTCAACCATGTACACGGAAATTGTACATGATGGTGTTGAACAACTCGGTATGGCGGGTATTTTTGAGTCAGGTTTCCGTGAGTTCGGAAGGCTTAACGAACAGACGGCCATCAATGCGGAGCAGATCGTTGAAGGTTCTCGCCGCTCCATGCGTGTTTCTCAAATGCGTGAGGTTGACCGTCTGGAACAACATCTCGCCTTTCTTGCGACTGTCGGTTCAACAAGCCCTTACGTTGGGTTATTCGGAACGGTGTGGGGGATAATGAACTCTTTCCAGTCGCTAGGTAACATGCAAAGCGCTACCCTCGCTTTAGTAGCTCCTGGGATTGCTGAGGCCTTGATTGCGACGGCTATGGGATTGTTTGCGGCTATTCCTGCCGTCATCGCTTTCAATCGATATGCAGATAAAGTGGGGCGCCTCGAGGTTCGGTACGATACCTTCATGGAGGAGTTTTCCTCAATTTTACAACGCCAAGCTGCTCCTCGAACTACGTCGACTAAGGGGTCAAGAGCATGAGTCGTATGAGGCAACGCCGGTTGATGGGGGAGATTAATGTAGTCCCGTACATTGACGTCATGTTAGTACTGCTAATTATTTTTATGATTACAGCGCCATTGCTGACTCAAGGGATTAGTGTCGAGCTTCCTCGGGCAGGCGCTGAACCATTAGACCCTGAGTTGATGCGGGATAATGAACCTTTGGTGTTAAGCATTAATCGGGAGGGTGAATTGTTTTTGAACGTTGGCGGTGATGAAGAAGTGCCGATAGATGAGCAAACGGTCCTGACTCGAACGGCTGCGGTGTTGCGACGGAATTCCCAGACACCCGTACTGGTTAAAGCAGATCAAGCGGTGTCGTACGGGCGAGTGGTGACTGGAATGGTTATTTTGCAGCGGGCTGGGGCAGAAAAGGTGGGATTCATCACTGACCCTTTGGCGTTTTCAGAAGATCAACCCTGAGGAGATGCAGCGAGAGTATTTATGGGGCTTTTTCTGCAACAGCATCGATTTGCTGCACTGCTCTCCACAGCTTTTCACGTGGTATTGGCGGTTGCGTTGACGGTTGGGCTCAATCCATCCGGAGGTCGCCGGGCTGCGCTGCCAATTGAGCAGATGGCACTTGAAGCTACGGTGGTTGATGAGTCACTGATCCAGCGGGAACTAGAGCGACTTGAGCAACTAGATCAGGCTGAAGTACTGCGACAGCAGCAGGCGGAGCGCCAGGCTCGCGAACAAGCAGAGGCAGCACGCCGACAGCTTGAAGAGGAGCAGCAGCGTTTGGAAGCGGCGCGTCAGGAGCGCAACGAAGAGGCCCGCCAGGAACAACTTCGTCTCTCGGAGCTACAGCGACAACGCGATGAAGCTGAACGGGCGAGAATTGAGGAAGAAGCTCGACTTGAGCGATTACGACAGGAAGAGGAGCAGCGTCTTGCGCGGGAGCGGGAAGCTGAGGCAGAGCGACAACGTCAGGAAGCTGCAGCTGCGCGCCAGAGAGCTGAAATGGAGGCTGAATTACAACTGGCTTTAGCTCTTGAGGATGAACGCCGGCAGGCAGAGGAAGCAGGGCTTCTTGATGAGTATATTCGCTTGATTGAGAATCGGATTCAGCAGAATTGGATATCTCCGGTAAGCTCACACGTTGGGTTGGAGTGTGTTGTAAACGTTACCCAGATACCTAGTGGAGATGTGGTAGATGTTCGTGTGGGGCGTTGCAATGGTGACGAGGCGGTGGTGAGATCTATTGAGGCGGCAGTTTTACGTTCATCGCCGTTACCACGGCCGCCTATATCTTCGCTATTTGAACGAAATCTCGAAGTGGTATTTAACCCGGAAGGGTAGTGAAGGAACATGATTGTGCGGATGGAAATCTATCGATCCTGGGTTGGTGCGCGAGTACTCACCGGGATTATTGGCGTATTGATCTTATCTTCGGCAGTTGGCCAGCTCAGAGTTGAGATTCGCCGCGGGGTGGAGCGTCCTGTGCCCATGGCGATTGTGCCATTTTCCTGGGAAGGTTCGGGCGTGGAGGCGCCATTTGATGTTGCGGGCCTAATCTCTGCGGACCTTGGCCAGAGCGGTCGGTTTCAGCCAATGGACCTACGCGACATGGTGTCACGACCTTCGTTGCCAGAGGATGTGAGTTTCCAAGACTGGCGGATCGTGGAGGTGGATTACCTGGTTATTGGCAGAGTTATTGAGGATGTACCTGATCGCTACACTGTAATCTTCCAGTTATTTAATGTCTTACGGGGCGAAGAAATTTTGGGTTTCCGTTTAACGACGACAGGGACTGAGTTACGAAGGGACAGTCATCGCATTTCAGACATGATTTTTGAGTCATTAACCGGGATTCGAGGAGTTTTCGGAACTCGGATTGCTTATGTGACCGAGCGGCAGGAAGGAACCGAGCAGCAATTCCGGCTTATTGTCTCCGATGCGGATGGTGCAAATGCTCTTGAGGTGGCAAGGTCATCAGAGCCCTTAATGTCACCTTCATGGTCACCTGATGGGCGAAAACTTGCTTATGTATCGTTCGAAGGAGCTCAATCGTCAGTCTATGTCCAGACGCTACGTACGGGGGCTCGAGACCGTGTATCAGCAAGGGCAGGTATCAACGGCGCGCCCGTATTTTCTCCAGATGGGCGAAAATTAGTACTCACATTGTCGCGGGATCAGGGCAATGTTGATATTTACATGCTTGATCTAACAACTCAGGTTTTAATTCGATTGACGCGACATCTAGCTATCGATACCGAGGCCGTCTGGGCTCCAGATGGAGAAAGTATCTTTTTTACCTCTGACCGTGCGGGGGGGCCTCAAATCTATAATGTACCTGCGCGACCAGGCGCACGCGCGCAAAGAGTGACATTTGAGGGGAGTTACAATGCCAGACCACGTGTGTCGCCCAGTGGAGACCGTCTTGCCGTTGTGCACGAAGATCGAGGTAACTACAGGATAGCTTTAGTTGATCCGGATACCGGGTTGACCCAGGTGTTGAGTGACGGGCGATCAGATGAATCGCCTAGTTTTGCGCCAAACGGGGCGCTTATTATTTATGCTACACAAGAAAATGGGCGGGGCGTATTGGCCTCAGTGAGTGTTGATGGGCGAATACACAGACAAATTGCTTCGGTAGCGGGACAGGTTCGGGAGCCCGTATGGTCTCCATTCCCGAGAAGTTAATTTAATATAAATTCTAGTATAATTGTTTATCTATCTGTTTTTACTAATATAAGGATTAAGAAATGATACGGTCATTGATGACTTTGCTCTCCCTGGGGGTGGTATTGGCTGGTTGTGGTGGTAATAGCGCAACAGTCCCGAGTTCCACCGCAGCTTCGGGACCAGGTTCAAGTTCACCGGGTGGCGGCGGGTCTGCGGGCGCAACAACGACCGGTATAGGGGGCCCTGGAGGGTTAGGTGCTTTCCAGGAGCTTCCGGGAGAAGGAGATGGGCCACTGTCTGGATTGGTTGTCTACTTTGATTTTGATCGTAGCGAGATCCGCTCGGATTTCAACGAGATGTTAGCTGCTCACGGTGATTACCTGGCTAGCAATTCCAATGTTCAGGTTAGATTAGAAGGGCACACTGATGAGCGCGGGAGCCGGGAGTACAACATTGGGCTTGGTGAGCAGAGGGCTCAATCAGTACGGCGGGTGTTACTCCTGCAGGGCGTTTCGACTGGCCAACTTGGAACAGTGAGTTATGGTGAGGAGCGGCCGGCCGTGCTCGGTAGCAATGAAGAGTCCAATAGTCTGAATCGGCGGGTTGAATTGGTATACCCTTAAAAGAGGCGATAGGGAAGAATCTAAGACGAGGTAAGGGGTATGGCGGCAAGAGCAGTGCAGATACTGGTTCCTCTAGTAGCGCTTATGCTTGCAGGGTGTGCCACGACCATACCCGTAGGAGATCCGGTATATCTAAAACTCACAGATCTAGAGGCTCGACTTATCCGCATGGAGCGGGTGATCGAAAATCAGAGCCTGATTGAATTAGCAGCTCGGGTCGAGCAGTTGCGATCGGAAAGCCAGGTTATTCGGGGTGAGATTGAGACATTAGCATTTCAGACGGAGGGCGCAGCTGACCGGCAACGGGAGCTTTACATTGACGTCGATACCCGTCTGCAGGAGTTACAGGAGTCGCAGAGACTTATAGCAGGTGCCATGCCCTCGCCGGAGGCGGGAGCTAGCTTGTCAGATGAGGCACAGCGTCCTGTACTGGCGGGGAGTGAGCAGGATAACTACCAGTTAGCTTTTAATCTTCTAAGAGATGGTCGCTACATGGAATCTGCGTCAGCGTTTGATCAGTTTTTGACGGTGTTTTCTTCAAGCCCTCTTGCAGACAATGCGCAGTACTGGTTGGCCGAGACGTACTACGTGCAACGTCAGTTCGCGATGGCCTTACCAGCTTTTCAGGAAGTCGTAGATGAGTACCCGGGGTCTAGCAAGTTGCCGGATGCGTTACTTAAGATCGGGTTTTGCAGTTACGAGTTGCAGCAGTTGGAAGATGCGCAGGCTGCCTTACAGCGCGTCGTGAGAGAGTTTCCGACCACGACGGCAGCTCGTCTTGCAACGCAGCGGTTGGAGCGCATCATTCAGGAGCAAGGCTGAGCCAAATCACTTTGCCCGTTCTGCATCTTCCCTGGCGTATGAGAGCTCAAACCTAAATGCTCTGTTGGGTTGTCCTTTGTGATTAGCTTCCCATTTATTTGCAGGTTCGCCTCCGCAGGATGCTGTGGAGTAATGCGCCCAGATGATAGCGATGCCTAGGGCTGTTGTATTGCTGTCCGGAGGGCTTGACTCGGCAACCCTTTTGGCTATTGCCCAGGAGGAGTCCTTTGATTGTTACGCTCTGAGTTTTGACTACGGACAGCTACACAGAGCGGAGCTTAAGGCTGCGTCGATCATAGCGGAGGTCTTGGGGGCGAAGGAACATCGAGTGATGGAAATCCCTATTGGCACACTTGGTGGTTCTGCTTTGACTGATGCCTCCATACCGGTTCCTGATGAAGGCGGGGAGGGTATCCCGGTTACATATGTCCCAGCACGCAATACGGTTTTTTTGTCTCTGGCTCTTGCTTGGGCCGAGGTACTACAGGCAGAGGCTATTTTCATTGGAGTGAATGCTATTGATTATTCTGGATATCCAGACTGTCGGCCAGAATTTATAGCCGCCTTTCAGTCGCTTGCTAGATTAGCCACTAAACAAGCTGTGGCAAACAACTCTGTCACGATAAAAGCGCCATTGGTTGATTTAACAAAGGCGGAAATTATCACTCGAGGAGTTGAACTCGGTATTGATTATTCGTTGACGGTCTCTTGCTACCGTGCAGATGGGACTGGTCGGGCATGTGGACAGTGTGATGCTTGTCGCTTCCGGCAAGAAGGATTCGAGCAGGCTCGTCTTCCTGATCCCACGAGGTATTGGGGGTAGGTTGTGCTCTAGCTCCTATCGGGTATGATCCGGTCGCCGTTTTAGTGGCCCTTAAGTACGATACTAAGAGCATTTTGAGGATTTGTTTGGGGGTATAGCTCAGTTGGTAGAGCATCGGCCTTTTAAGCCGCTGGTCCCAGGTTCGAATCCTGGTGCCCCCACCATCCTCGGTTCTTATAATGATTATTTAGGCGCCACTGAATTTGCGTGCCGTTATCGAAAGGGCTATAAAAAACACCTAATAACATGGTGACTTTGGGGATTTCTAGATGAATGCAGGACGAGCGTTAATTTTTTTATCGGTGGTTCTCCTTTTCGTCAACGCCGCGCCAGTGTATTCGCATCACTCCGAAGCGTCCCAATTCGATCGGGATGACCCGGTCAGTGTGGAGGGGGTTGTTTCGAAACTAGAATGGACTAACCCACACGTTTGGTACTACGTCGTAGTGACGGACGAGGATGGCGAGGCGACGACTTGGGGTTTTTCGGGTCTTCCCCCAGGAGTTTTGCGCAGGAGGGGAATCACGAGGGATACGTTAAAGGTGGGTGATGTAGTTCGAGTGACAGGCAATCGTGCTCGGGACGGTTCGAACAACGCGAGTGGTTACAATATAACGTTCCCTGACGGGCGAAGCGTGTTTACCGGTTCGGCCGATACGTCTCAGCCTCAACCCTAGCAGTATCAGTGTCGGGATGATCACCGATAGTGGGGACCTAGTGATCAGGAGGATGCCAGGCTGCGGAGATGCCAAGCTATGAAGAGTTTGTTTTCAATGTTGTTTTTTTCTGTGCTAAGCGGCGTGGCGGTCTTTTTTGCGGCATTGGCACCCAGACCTATCGCCGCTCAGGAAGAGATTCCAATTTGGCGCTGGGTTCCGGGATATGAAATCTTAGATCCGCTAGATGTAGACGGTTACGTTATTCCTCGCGAAGAGATACCCAGGACCGTGGATGAGAAACCGGACTTTACCGGGGTGTGGGCCGGGCCGGGTTTTACCCACAATATCGGCCGGTACGATACCGACGCCGCGGATCCTGTAGCGTTGGCACGCCTCGACCCAGATCTCTTTCCTCCGTTTCGACGCGGAGGGGAGGAATTCATGTTACGAGAACCCGTCGGTGATATTCGTGTCGATGATCCTGTGGCTCTCTGCTTTCCTGATGGAATGCCGCGCGAGGCGTTCACATTCTATCCCCAACAATGGATTCAGACGCCCCGTCATGTGGTTATTATCAACGAATTCATGCATTGGCCCCGCGTCATTCCATTGGGGCCACCGAATCGTCCGCATGATTCGGATGTGGAGTTGACGTACATGGGGGACTCGATCGGTTGGTGGGAGGGGGATACGTTGGTCATCGATACGATCGGATTGAGGGAATGGCAGTTTGATTCTGCCCAAGAGCCTAGCCGTTGGCATAGCGACCAACTACATCTGGTCGAGCGGCTCAGCTATACGGATTCCATGACCGTGTCGTATGAATTCATGTTCGATGATCCGGTGATCTGGACGAGACCGTGGACTCAACAATTTAGAATGAAACTTCATCCGACCTGGAAGATCCTCGAGTTTGTATGCCAACAGAACGATAGATGTTCCGGGGGGAATTGTGAGCCAGCAGATGTGCAGTTGCCTTGATCGCTTCACGGAGAAAATTGAATGAAGAGTTTTGATTATTTGGTAAATCGTAGGAAGTTCTTGCAAAGCGTTGGAATCACAGCGGGAGCATTGTCTGTTAAACCTGTTGCTTGGGCGCAGGGGCGTAAGGAAGTCTCGATTGCAGGTAAGCGCATTAAGACTGTTGATATTCATGCGCATGCTTCGATACAGGATGTCGAGGAAGTAATCCGGGGAACAGAGCTTGAGAGGCGAATTGGTGGGCCAAGACTCCTTGATCCATCCCGTTTAGTTATGATGGACGAGTGGGGTATTGATGTTTCCGCTATAAGTGCGAACCAATATTGGTGGTACCGGACTGAGGATCGATCACTAGCAGCCGATGTTGTTCGCGTCCAGGATGAGGGTTTTGCAACGTGGTGTGCAGAGTATCCTGATCGCTTTGTCGCCCTCACATCCGTTGCGCTGCAGTTCCCAGACCTTGCTGCAGAACAATTGGATTACGCGGTTAATGAACTTGGTTTCAGAGGCGCATCAATGGGCGGGCATGTGAATGGCGTTGTGCCTGCAGGTCCAGAATACGATGAGTTCTGGGCTAAAGCAGAAGAGTTAGACGTGCCAATTTTTGTTCACCCCGCCGGTTCGGGCAACATAATCCAAGAGGGCGCACTGGACTATGCTGGGGATCTAGGAAATATTATAGGTAACCCGCTTGAGACTACATTTTTCATATCAAGGCTGATACTTGATGGAACTTTTGACCGTTTTCCTGGTTTGAAAGTATGTGGAGCTCACGGTGGCGGGTATCTGCCGTCTTACTTTGGCCGCACGGATGTGGCTTGTGATGCGGCTGGTGGTCCTTCGATCAACGCTAGTGGAGAGTTCATCGGTAATGCACCTATTCAAGCTGATGATTGCCGTAACCAAAAACCCCCCAGAGAGTATTTGCGAACCCAAATATTTGCTGACTCGATGGTTTTCTCTGATGAAGGCTTGCGGCATCTCGTTGCGGAGATGGGGCCAAGTCAAGTCGTTTATGGTACCGATATGCCGTTGGGTTGGCCTGATACGATGGATCTGATTATTAATTCTTCTTATCTAAATAACGCTGAGAAGGAGGCCATACTCGGTGGTAATCTGGTTCGGTTGCTGCGAATAGACCGGACGATTTAACTCCAGACCCCTGCTCAGGTGCGTTATATGGTGATTTGCAGCCCGATTTAGTTGGGTAGAACTTGAAAAAAGTCATTATCGTTGGAGCCGGGCCCGCCGGGAGCGCTCTGGCCTTTCTTCTTTCGAGAAGAGGGGTGCCCACTACGTTGATTGAGAGGCAAAGAGACTTTTCGCGAGAGTTTCGGGGCGAGGGATTAATGCCAAGTGGTTTTGATGCGCTTTGCCAAATGGGTCTGGAAGGGGATGTTGCAACGCTACCCCAAACTAAGATTAAAGGTATAGACATATACCAAGAAGATAAATTCCTTATTCACGTTGAACCAGAGTTTTTTCGTCAAGACCCAGGGATAAAGTGGGTTTCACAACCAGCTTTGCTGGAGATGCTAGTCAGTAAGTGCGAAGAAAATTCTGATTTCAGTTTTTTTAGAGGCTGGCGGTGTACTGGCATAGTTGAACAAAATGGGCGAGTAAAAGGGATTAAGGTAGTTCAAGGTAGTGAGGTTAGAGAGATAGAGGGAGATATTGTTATTGGTGCTGATGGGCGCACTTCTGTTCTTAGAAGGTTATTAAATCCAAAGCTTCATATTTACAAACAAATCATTGATGTGGTTTGGTTTAGACTGCCTCGCCCGGATTTTCTAAACCCAGGTATTGGTTTGGTTAGCGTGTCACCGGGTAATGCGTGCCTTTCATTTCCAGTTTATGGAGATCAATTGCAAGTAGGTTGGCTGATAAAAAAAGGTCATTTTGGGGAAATTAAGCGACAAGGGAAAGAAGAATGGTTTCAGAACTTACTCAATAGTCTGCCAAAGCATTTTGCAAGTCACTTGGAAAAATATCATGACAAAGCTTCAGATTACTTTGTCTTAGATGTCGCCTGTAGTCGTTTGCAGAATTGGCATCATCGAGGTGTTTTGATGATTGGTGATGCTAGTCACACAATGTCTCCCGTAGGGGCGCAGGGTATTAATTTAGCATTGCGAGACTCTATAGTGACGGCAAATGAACTCATTCCGGTTCTGGAAAGCGATAAAGAAAACACGAATAGCATAGATATGGCTTTTGAGAGGATTCAGTGCGAAAGGATAGAAGAAGTGAGACGCATACAAAAACTTCAGCAGGTTCCACCGAAGCTAATATTTCTTCAGAACTCCCTAGCAAAATTATTTGTGAGCAATTTACCTTGGTTATCTAGGCGCAATTTGGTAAAAAGACTGTTCTCTCGGCTTGGGCGTGCTTTTGCTTTTGGTCATTCAGACGTGACGTTAAGAATTTAGAAGCTTAGAAATACGTTGCTGAACTTTCTTTATTGTGGGTCGCACTCAAATGACATGATTCGTTTATCTGGAACCCAAACCCAAGCAGCATTCCAAATTGCTGGTTCAGTTAGGGTTTGTGGATCAGTAATCACATTTTCATAGTCCAGACGATTGCCATCTTCGCTAAGCGAGAAATGTTCCCGCATTCGCACCTGTTCGCTCATGGGTGTGCCAGCATCGTCCATATATGGAAAATCAATGCGCCCAGTTTCAACTATCAGAGAATCACCCTCCCAGTGCCCAATGGAATACCCGTGCGGTGTCTCAGGCGCATCATCCGGAATTTCACTAGCAACCATGTTGATAATCCGTACAGCTTCCCACTCCTCAATTCTTAGGCGAATTTGATCACCTTCATCAATAAACTCTATAGGGTAGGGGCTATACATGGCGTTCGGCATGCCTGGTGGTACGCATTGGAGAGCTAGCATATCAGTGAGAGGGTCCCAAGCTGCTATGGCAGTCTGCGCTGCGGATGTAAACATTAGAGGGCTCCTGAGTTGCATAAATTCGCCAAAACTCCAAACACGGAAAATACTTCGGCCCAGACTTGTTTCAGCGGCGATTGCCCGAGTTTCTGCTGGTGGCTCCGACCATCGCCATGGGCGTGGGCGTTCTGTTAACAGGCGTTCTTTGCCATCCGGCATGAGAATATTAGTGATCAAAAGTGATTTATAGCCCAATTTTGATGGGTATCCCGCAACCCGGACCCGATCGCCCACCCTGAGGGTGTCGTGCGTTATACCTCTTCGCTCCACAGCGTTTGCAGAGTCACCAGCAAGCTCCCAAATTTCTTCCTCTCCGGACTCATTCTCTACCAGCATTGTCACACTGATATGGGGGTTTCTTAGCTCCAGCCCCATTACCACCCCTTCTAGGTCCATAAAAGTGTCCATATAAAAGGCGAACAACGAGTGATGTGCAAGCGTCGTGTTAGCTACAGCAACAGTTAGACCAACAAGGGCACAGTTTAAAAAATTCTTCACAAAGTGTGCTGGCATGATAAAAGTTCCCCAATCTGGGATTGTCCTCAAGAACAGACTCCACATGATTCTACTACTACTAGGCAAAGAGAGGAGGGTTCTGACTTAATACGTGAGAGACTAATAACTTCATCCAAGAGAATGGTAGTCTAAGTCTTTAAAGGGGAGCCGAGGAAAGAGGATGGACCGACGTAAGTTCCTGAAATCCGCAGCAGCAGCGCCAGCAGCAATTGCTGCTACGCAGACCACGGCGTTTGCAGCTGGAACAAGACCTTCGCTAGATCATGCTCGACTGCGTGGCCGTAACGAAGATCGCTCGACTGTCGTTTGTCAAAACGGCATCGTGTGTGCAAGCCAGCCACTTGCGGCCATGGCGGGAATTGACATTCTCAAGGCCGGCGGCAATTGTGTTGATGCTGCGATTGCAACCAACGCGATGCTTGGACTGACCGAGCCAGGCAGTGATGGTATTGGCGGTGACCTATTCGCCATCCTTTGGTCCGAACAAGATCAGCGGCTCTTTGGACTTAATGCCAGCGGGCGGGCGCCTTATGCATGGAATCTCGATGAGGCGCACGGGTTGGGACTTAATCGGATTCCTCGCGAAAGCCCTCTTTCATGGACTGTTCCAGGTTGTGTGAGCGGTTGGAGTATGTTGAACGAACGTTTCGGGAAACTGAGTCTAGCGCAGTGTTTGGAGTCTTCAATTGGGTATGCGACAGACGGATTTCCGGTTTCACCGGTTATTGCGGCAACCCAGTTCAGTAATTGGGGTCAGAATGGAGAGTACCCCCATCTTGCCGACGTTTATCATCCAGATGGAAAGATACCAAGTTTTGGTGACGTTTTTCAAAATCCGCTATTGGCACGCTCCTATAGCCAGATAGCTGAGGGCGGTGCGGTGGCTTTCTACGAGGGTGAGATTGCTGAGCGCATCGTTGCAAAGTCTAAAGAACTCGGCGGATATATGAGTCTGCGTGACCTTGCAGATCACCGAGCTGATTGGATTGACCCGGTAAGTGTTAGCTACCGGGGTTTTGACGTATGGGAGTTGCCACCCAATGGGCAAGGAATTGTGGCTTTGCAGATGCTCAACCTGCTTGAGCACTTTGATATTGGAGAACTTGAGGCCAATTCAGCTGAATATCTGCACTTAGTTGTGGAGGCTAAACGGCTCGTTTATGAAGACCGGGCCCGTTACTACGCGGATCCTGATTTTGCGCAAGTCCCGATCGATTGGCTCATCTCTAAGGACTATGCGGCAGAGCGGGTGGAACTAATCGATACCTCGGTTGCCAGCCAGCGCGTGGTGCCTGGCGATCCTGAGTTGGACTCCGACACGATATATATGACCGCTGCAGATAGTGACGGCAATATGATTTCGCTGATTCAGAGTGTCTACTCAGACTTTGGTTCAGCAATCTGTCCTGACGGGGTCGGCTTTGCGATCCAGAATCGCGGCCAGGCATTTTCTCTTGATCGAGAACACCCAAACCGCCTAGAGCCTCATAAACGACCGTTTCATACCATAATTCCAGCGTTCTTGACCGAGGCTGGTCGACCCGTGATGTCATTCGGCGTTATGGGTGGTGACTTTCAACCGCAAGGACACGTGCAGGTTCTAATTAACATGATTGATTTTGACATGTCTCCTCAACAAGCTGGGGACCAGCCACGAATACGCCATATTGGTCGCTCGTCGCCGTGGTTGGGGAGATCGAACGATCCTGGTGAGCTTGTTTTCGAGAGAAATATGCCGGTGGATGTGAAATTCGCGCTGGCGGAGATGGGCCACCGCATTCGGCGTGCTCCAGGTGTGCATGGTGGTTATCAGGCGATATGGCGTACCGACGATCCGCTCGTGTACTACGGTGGCTCTGACCCGCGTAAAGATGGAAGTGCATTAGGTTATTGAAGCTCTCTTTCGATTATTTAGTTTGCCTAAATTCAGTAGTGCTTGGTTGGAGTTAGTGGGATTACAGTGAATAAGTTTTTCTTAATATTACTCGTGGCTGGGTTTACTGAGTGGGCGTACGGTCATCACTCTAACGATTATCATTTCGACAGTGAAATTGGCGTAACAGTAGAGGGGACCGTGACGGCTTTCCGGTTCATTAGTCCTCATGCCCGACTTATTTTGGATGCGGTTGATGAGAACGGTGAGATTGAGGCATGGGATTGCGAACTGGCAGCAGCTGTCGGGTTGCGACGACGTGGATGGACGCAAGACGTATTTCAGCCGGGAGATGAGATTATTATACGGGGTTTTGCTGCACGCCGAAGCGACACTGAGTGCTATTTTCAAACAGCAGAATTTAATGACGGTAGGCGCATCACTATGAACGATACGTTCGAAAGAGAGCTTCAGGCTCCTGTGCGCTCAGTTACTTCGACATTTAGCAATTCTAATACCCCGAACTTCAGCCGTGTCTGGAGGCGTACACGGACAGGGGGAGGGGGTCCTAGGCTCGGTGGACCTAACCGACAGGCCTGGGTGCTGTCAGAGCAAGGGCGTCGTGTCTTGGAGTCATACGACCCCGTATTAGATGATCCGGCCTTGATCTGCAGTCCGGTTAGCATCAGGCGCCTGTGGGGCAATAACGATCTAACGTTAATCGAACAAACGGGGAATCTGGTGACAATTATTCATGAATGGATGGACGCAGTTCGTTACGTTTATCTTGATATGGACGGGCACCCAGCTGACTTAGAGAGCCGTAGGCTGGGGCATTCGATCGGTTGGTATGAGGATTCGGTGCTGGTCATTGACACCATTGGTTTCGAGGCTGGCATGTTAGCCCAACATCCTGGGCTACCGCATAGCGATCAACTACACGTCGTGGAACGCTTGGTGCTGAATGAGGAGGGTGACTCATTTGAGTTAACTATGTTATTCGAAGATCCTTGGTACTTTACTGACCAGCTAACAGAAACAAGGATCTTTGAAATATCTGACGAGGTACCGCAACGGTATAACTGCACCCATTAAACTCAGTATTCCATTGGTGGTAGGGAAGCAACATAGGCGGATAGATTTAGCATGTCTTCTGTCGTGAGATTTTCAACAACTGGCGTCATTAGGGCAGAAAAGGCGCCTTGCCGCGTGCCCATTTGAAAATCGTACAGTTGCCTAGCAACGTAGCTGGGAGAACGTCCTCGCAGTCCTGGGACAAAACCAAGACCCTCCAAGTTTTCGCCATGGCAGATAGTGCACTGGAGCGTTCGTGATTCGCCATTTCTGGCCAAGCTTTCACCTTTCGCAATTGAACCAACGGGGACGTAAGCAATGAAACCAGATCGGGGGTCGCGGAGTAACTCGGTATGCTCAGTATTTTCTGGGGTTTCTACAATGCGCTGACCAATCGGCTCGGTACCGGCTTCTTCTCCTTCGAGTCTCAAATACATACCGCCTGAGATACGGGTTTTTGGGACAGTATCCGCCTCAATGACTCTGATCCATTGTGTCCAAGGCATTGAGCCGAAGTACTCGGCTGCAGCCTGTATTTCGTCCTCAGTCATCATTCTTGAGATGGCACCCATGGTGTTGGTGTTGTGTTTTCTTAGCTGCGCGCTTTTTCTTAGGCCATCTCTAAAATCGTGTAGTTGTTGGACGAAATAAGTTTCAGGAAGACCTGCGATTCCCGCATTTTCAGGGCGGCCCTTGCCGTTCGGATAATGACATCCTGAGCACGCCCAAACTTCTTGTTCGCGACCAAATGCGACAATATTCGGCATTAGCGGATGATCTTGTGGGTACCAATCAGCGGGCGCGTAGATGTTACGGATCTGGCTGATGGTGAAGGTGTGGTCGGAGTCAGGCAGGCTAAACAACCTCTCAGGATCAATTCTCGGAGTAGTGATTGCGTAGCCCCACACAGGTTCTGCCGCGGTGTTTTGTGCCAATCCTTCACTCGGCGGGATCGCAATGAGCAAGTAGGCGATCATTCCAAAAGACGCTTTTATTTTAAAAATATTGTTAAATTTCAGATCCATGAGGAGCGACATTTATTTTTCCTGCTTATTTCTGATTGGTCTATTTAATCTGGAAAGTTGTTTCGGCAAAGTCTTCTTTGCGTATTAGCCCATGGACTCCTTTGGTCCGGTCTACTACTTGCGATATTTCAAAATCAGTTGCGGCGCTCAGGTAAGCATAGGCCACGGCTCGTTCAATTCCCACGGACACAGAAAGAAAATTAACAGCTTCTCGAACTGCTTGTTTCATGGCTTCATCAAGATCGATATTCAAACCTATTGGAATCCAGTAGTCCGCTGATTCAGCGAATGGATGGGTGAAGGGGCTACCACCTGGAATACTGGCATCGCCGGCCGGAAGTAATGTGAGGCGAAAAGTGCCTCGCAGCGGGGCTTCCAGAGCTGTTAGGGCTACCTCGCCATCGCCTTGCGCGTAGTGTGGATCACCCACGTAAAAAAGAGCCCCTGGGATTTGAACGGGCAAGTATAGCGTTGAGCCAACACCTAGCTCATTGATATCGAGATTGCCGCCGTACGTGTTCGGAGGGACTGAGTTGACTTTGTTTTGTGTATCAGGAGCAACGCCCATAATTCCCATAAACGGGGCGATCACAAAGCGTATGGTTTCGCCACTCTGGTTGTGCAAAATCGCATACCGTTCACCATGGGCCTCTTCAATTTCTGTGAAGATTGAGACATTGTTATACAGCTCAGAATAATCTGAACTGTCGCTCTGTGGGGCGTCATTTTCTGGAAATTCTCCCGGAAGCGCTCCCTTTCCATGTCGGCTTGAGATGACTCCATATGGAACGCGGGGTGTAAGGTTAAGGGTCTCAATCTTGAGAACATCGCCAGGTCGAGCACCTTCGATAGCGACCGGTCCGGTCACGACATGAGGCCCATCCTCATCGAAATCATGAGCCAGTGTCGAGGCCGCAATCATAACGGCATCGCGAAGTACCTGATTTGATGAAACACCATACCGAGCAAAATACATCAACGGGTTGCGACCTTGGTCTTCAAGGATGCCCTCGTGTGAAACGGTGTCAAAGGTGACAACTGCTCCGGAGGCTACTGTGAGCAATGGTTCGGTGCTGCGATTCGGCAACGATCCCCAATGAATAGTATCCGGTGTTGAAGGGATGTAGATACCACCGTTTTCGGGTAGCTCAAACAAGGCTTCTCCAAGCGGTTGCAGCACATCACCTTGCAAGTCTTGCGGGCTGGTTTCTGCCCCCAGAATTAGACCAATGATCGTGACCATTGAGATCACGATTTTTTTATCCACGAGGCCTCCCATTTGTCGACGAATCGCGGTTAGCGCTGAGAGGTTTTATCATGGAGCCGGATTTTGTTTGACAAAACGTTAGCTCCTTACCGCGCCAATTCAGTTTCATATTCTGATGCCCGGGTTTTAGCACCTCGCACAACGTTAATGATTCCGTAATTTTGCTCATGACATGCAAACTCGAATAAACCCGGTGGCTCCATCCTGGGCCAAGGGACCTCGACAGTCCAAGGAGTTTCCCAAGTTGTTGGGTCTGTCATTGTGGCTTCCCACAGGAGTGTATCGTCAGCAACTCGGGTGAAGCGCTCAACAAGATTTAAGTTACCTAATGCGCCTTTCCATTTACGGTTTTGGTGGAAGTTTGTAGTCTCAACTACCAGCGTGTTTCCTTCCCAGTGTGCGCGTGAATCCCCAGACCAATTACGAACATTATTTGGCGCATGTGCAGATTCATTTAAGTGAAAAATACGGACGTCACTGTTTGCCTGGGTAATTAGTACCACGTAATCCTGAGTTTGTATGATTTGAGCTTGCCCAGTGTTTTGTACAAAGGGGACTTCCGGTGGTCCGTCATTCCCTAAGATGCAGCGCTCGTACAAGCCTCGGGATTCCAGAGTATGGCGCCGCAATTGCTCTTGAAATCTTTCCTGTCCTGCGGGTGTAAGGGTAGGGATTCGACCATTGGGTGGGTCTACAACTAGCGATGTTCGTCGATTCGGGCGGATAGGACTTTGCCAGTTATCCATGCCAAATTCAGTCCAATCGTAATGCACCGTTGCTGGATCAACGGAAGCATCTGTGAGTACTCTCTGCTGAAAAGTCTCAATGGCCTCTTGGTGTGTGTACAGAGGTTTTCCAGCGAGCGCTTCAGGTCGTTCCAAGGGAGTGTAGGCCACATTTTCCCAGTATCCATTTAGTTCTGGATCACCCCAAGGTGTTCGGGGAGGCTCGGGGTGAGGGAGTGTAGGATCCCAAACGCGCTCTATAGCTCTTGCAATAGACGCTTCAGCTTCGTCTTGGAAGTAGGCGTAGGTGGATTCGGCAGTTTGTGGTGAAGCAGCTCGAGCTGCGTCCAGGGTTTCATCTGAGCGCTGATTTACGAGCGCTGATGGCGGAGGGTCATCACCATCGCCGCGGTATCGGCGCAATTCATCCAGGCTTTCTTGGGAGCTAGACGGAGTGCCGAATTGAGCGTAAGCCGGACTGCCAGCGAGGCCAAATAGTATTGCAGTGACCGTCACCATGTTTACGAGCTTTCTGGATAAAACGTACATTAAAGAATCCTCCTTCCCTCTAACGCCTCATTTGGCATCTATATGGGTTGGTTAGTTTCATCCTCCCCCAATTCTGAGTCGAGGTGAATGAATGTAATTGTAGTGGACCTCGGTGCCCTCGTCGTCTAGCAGGGTCAGTGATTGTTGAAAAAAAGTTGGGGGAGGGGCGGTTTCGGGCACAGTTGCTTCCGCTATGTAGAGACGACTTTCATGCAAATAAATTCCAGCATACGTACGAGATTCATCGGCGTTGGTAATTTGTAATTGATGTCCCTCAACCCGTTGTATGTAGTGCCATGCGTCATACGTTATTTTGCCACCTCGCTTGCGGATATTCGACGCCGCGTAGGCAATTGATGCGAGTACATCGACGGCCCAGTAGAGAGATCCATCATCTGCAGAGGTTTTGTTGCTGCGCTCAGAATGTATTCGTTCGGCATCCGTGTAATCAACTACCGTAAGAGAGTAGTGGATAGGCCCATCTTTATAGGTGTATATGTTTGCTGGAAACTCTACACCGTATTCTGAGAGGTAGGAAATTCTCTGTACCCCAGGTTCGCCCGGCCCATGCATGCTAAACCGATCCTGCCTGTTGACGTATTCGGTCATGTCTTGCGCGAACACGGAGCACGAAAAAGACAGGAGTAGCATTACCAGGATGAATCGAGCGACGCGCATGATAGTCCCCCAAGCGTCCATTTCTTTTAATTTTGCCAAAAGAAGTCCCTGATGTCCCGCATGCTTCCAATATAGCAGCAGAAATAACCAGATTTACTAAAAATGCAGAATTGGAACATAAATCTAGTGGCCTCTGCCTAGTTATAAATAAGGATGGAGGAGTATTTTTGGTGAAAGGCCTGGTTCAGAGGGGTCGGGGCAACTTTTCAGAGTATTGAGAGGCGGCATTTGATGTAGACATAGTCTCTCGACAGCAATTAGTTGTAAGTCCGCCTTTGAGCCTGCGCCCTAACCAGGACAATCTGTCATCGTGCTCGCTAATAGCTCGAATTGTTGGAGTGTTCTCAAGTGCTCCCGCCTCAGTGGGAGCAGCGCGCAGTTTTAAATGCGCAAATACGCTGCGGCTGCCTCGCCCAACGGCTTGCACAGAGGGTTTTGTGCCTTGTCGCTGAGAAAAGACTGCAGGGAGGAGTTTTAAGCGCACCGCACCACGCACATTGCCACCAATGGCAAGAATTCTCGCGTTCTCTTCATCCATTTTCATGACGATATCGCAATGAGAGCGTATGCCGTCACCAATTCTTTCTTTCCTTTCCGCGATTGAACGGTACGCTGATCGGCGTGCTGAGCAGAGTAGATCGCCAGGTTCAATCGGAACTTCTCCAACGTCATATGCCACGAATGCCGCTAGTGAGGCATCATCATCACGGGCCTCAATAGCCTGATCAATGTAAGCATGGTGGGCGATGGATCGGTGAAACTGGTTTAATTCGCCTATGCCACTCTCACACATAACCCAGGAAACGAAGGCAGCGGACCAAGGATCCCGCCATCTTGCAGCGACACCGCTTGGACCATTCCAGACCGTATTCTGGCGTCTTAGAATCCAATCGCCGTCTGAGGTAACAGACCAATAACCGGCAATGGAATCAGCAACGCGTGCCGATTCCTGAGGGTTTAGTCGGGGTCCCCGGTACCGTCTGCGATGTATGCGGGACTCCGATTCTGTGACAGTTGTTTGATCCAGGACTAAAAAGCCAAAGAAGCCCCATTCTTGGGCAGCGATATCAACAATGCGTTGCCGAAGAGCTGCGTTTGGTAGGCTTTGGCAAGTACTTTGTGTGATACGGATATTTCCTGGGGTGCCATCAACACGTGCTGATGGTGGCAGCACTTCTAAATAATCGGGAGATAACCGATCAAGATGGAACTGCTGCGCGTACACCACAGGGGCTGTGGCTAATGCGGTCAGAAGTAAAAAAATTAGCTTAAACACGTATAGTAAGTTAGAAATTATGTTTGATCCTAAGGCTTGTTAGTTTTTAACATATCTTCTCAGAGCCATTCCGCGTGTGAGTGATCCGTAAATATTTCCATCAACATCTGCGATTACGCCCTCCTGAGATCCATTGGGATCAGGATCATCAATGAATCCCGTAACCTTGCCGTCTGTGGCGTTTCCGATCCTGATGCCTTCCTTCCAGCCAGGGTTGGTATTCTCGTCAGAGCTTGAGTCAGTTACATAAAGAATGTCGTTACTGTCGATATGCATCCCACTGGGCCGGCCGAATTGTTTCCATTCATCTATAAAGTTTCCGTCCTGGTCGAAGATTTGAATCCGGCTGTTTCCTCGGTCGCCGACCAGCAGTCGGCCGCTGGAGTCCATAGCGAGTGTGTGCGGCTCCTCAAATTGACCAGGCGCTGTTCCTTTTGCGCCCCATGTTTTGATGAATGTACCATCTTCTGAAAATTTCATAATACGGGCGTTTGACTCTCCACCATGTCCATCTCCGATGAAGATATCGCCGTTAGGTGCGATGAGTACGGCCGATGGTTGATTGAACTCATCTAATCCATCTCCAGCAATACCAGGTTTGCCTAGCGTCATTAGGAGTTCGCCATCCGAGCTGAACTTAAATACCTGGTGACCTTTACCATCCCGCCTCGGATCTACGCCGTCTGGACCCTCTGCGTCAGTTACCCATACATTTCCTTCAGGATCAATATGGATGCCATGAGGGCGAACAAACATGCCTGCACCGAAACTTCGTAGCAGATTGCCCGACGCATCGAATTTCTGAATAGGAGCAAATATTGAGTCAAAGCACCAATTGTCGCCGCACCGATCAAATGTCCAAATGCTACTGCCATCATTATCGAGCGCAATTCCAGCTGTTGAGCCGATATTCCTTCCATTTGGCAATTTGAAAAAGCTCTGATCCATGGAATAGAGGTCAGAGCGAGCATTGACTTCTTCGTTGATTTGGGCAAAGACCCATCCGCTAAAAACTATGGATACGCCGGCTCCGGTCACAAGCCATCTCACGTAACTTATATATTGCATGGCAACTCCCAATAGTTTTTCTTTTGGCCTTTCAAGATCTTTGGTTATCTTTTGCGTAAATAATCCAGGGCCAAGCCGGCCATGGCACGAATGCCCACAACAAGACTATCCTCATTTGCAAAGAAATAAGGTGAATGATTTGACGCTGCATCGCCTTGTTCGACTCCGTCAGCATTTACTCCCAGAAAAAAATAGAACCCTGGAATCTGCTCCTGAAAATAAGAGAAATCCTCCGCGGCCATGATCAATGGGATCTCCTGTACCTTCCCAGGTCCTGCAGCCCATTCCAACGTTGGTAACATTTTATTAACAAGGCTCGGATCATTTCTGGTAACCGGGGAATAACTGTCAATAGTAACTGTTGCTGTTGCTCCCGCACTTGCCGCAATATTCTCAGCGGTCCTGTGAACTCGCTCCAACAAATCTTCCCGCATGGCCCGGTCAAATGTCCTTATGGTTCCCGTCAATTCCACATGGTCTGGAATGATGTTTCCGCGGACACCGCCGTGGATGGAACCGATGGAAACCACAGCAGGTGCGTTCGTGACGTCTAGTTGACGGCTCGGAATCATTTGAAGGGCGGTCATGATTTGTCCGGCAACAATAATAGGATCCACCCCCAACCAAGGACTTGAGCCATGAGCTTGTCGTCCTTCTACCACAACCTTAAGCCAATCAGCTGCCGCCATTGTACTGCCAGGGCGATAACCAAGCGTACCGGATTCCCTTGGCCAGACATGAAGACCGAAGATTGCTTCCGGGCGATCGTTTCCACTTAATATTCCCTCATCGATCATGAGTTTCGCGCCACCCTGTTCGCCCACTGGAGCACCTTCTTCGGCGGGCTGAAAAATAAATTTGACCGTACCATGGATATCTTCACGCATTTCCGAGAGAACCTCGGCAACCCCCATGAGGATGGCAACATGGGTGTCGTGACCGCACGCATGCATAACGGGAACTTCTTGTCCGTTGTATTCGGCCATGACCTTCGAGGCAAACGGCAAATTAACCATTTCCTTTACTGGAAGCGCATCCATGTCAGCTCTTAACGCTACGGTGGGACCTGGCTGCCCACCCCTCAACGTACCTACAACCCCAGTGTGAGCTATGCCAGTTTGAATCTCATCAAACCCCAGGTCTTCAAGGTGGGTAGCTACTAAGTTAGCCGTTTCAAACTCTCTGTTCGAGAGTTCTGGATGTTCGTGAATATGCCTACGCCACGCGATGACCTTTTCTTCCACATCATCTATTGCGGAACTCAAAGTCATATTGGTTTCGTTTTGAATCATATTGGTCTCGTTTTGAGCAAAAACAATACTGCTAGCTAGGGATAAAAGGCAGGCAAGACGAGAAATCATGGGAACCACTTTTTTCTTGTTGGAATCAAGGCCTCTGCAGTCCTGATTATAATATATCTGTATCGTATATAGGCCCACAAAAAAAGTTCATAAACGTTTCGAGAATGTCTATCGCTGCTGATGCCACTGCAATATCGCATCCAAAAGTTCCATTAACTCAACGATACTTTAATCCGGGTGGGTGTCGAAAAAATACACACTAACGCCTCGAAACTCTGCCTCAACGGTTTTACCGATCTACGAGAATGCTCTAGAACCCGTTGTGCTTTATGGCATCAGCAACTAGGCATTAGAGGAGGAGATAAGACCTTTTATCGAACATCCTCAGTTAAGACAGATCACATCATTCGGTCGACAATCTTTTTGCTCTGTTCTTTAGATAGTTCTAGAGAGCGGCTGCTTATTGCGCCTCCATCAGTGAGTATGGGTTCCGCTGCATCGAGCGATAGGCGATCCTTTACGTGCAGGAAAAGTCCTGTATAGATGGTATCCCCCCAAAGCATGGCCTTCTCACACGCGGCCTTCCAGTCACTTGGATCGTGGCCTTCATCTTCAAGCTTTTTGATGCGAGGTTTGAAAAAAGCGTTGGTGTTGTCATGGTTAAATGTAATGCACGGGCTAAATACACTGATAAGTGAGAAACCCTTATGCTCAATGGCCTGTTGCATAAGCATGGTTAGGTGTTTTGTATCGGAGCTGAATCCCCGGGCGACGAATGTTGCGCCGTTCATGATCGCTGAGGTTATCGGGTTGAACGGAAATTCGATGCTTCCATGTGGAGAGCTTTTGGTTTTCATGTCTAGTGAACTGGTAGGTGACAACTGCCCGGTTGTGAGACCGTAGATTTCGTTGTCCATGACAATGTAGGTTAGATCAACGTTGCGGCGTGCGGTATGGGTGAAGTGGTTACCACCGATGCCGTAGCCATCGCCATCTCCTCCTGTCACGAAGACGGTCAGCTCATGGTTGGCCATTTTTGCACCAGTTGCCACAGCAAGTGACCGGCCGTGTAAGGTATGCATTCCATAGGAATTGAAGAATCCAGGGAAGTTTGAGGAGCAGCCGATACCGCTAATAGTAAGAATTTCATGCGGTTTGAGCCCAAGATCTAGGCAGGCTTTTCGTAAGCTGTTGAGTACGCCAAAGTCTCCACAGCCAGCACACCAATCCGGGTCTACCTTGCCTTTGAAGTCATTAGCCGTTTGTGGGTCAAGAACAAGCTGTCTGGTATCTATTCCATCCATTTCGGAGCCCTCTAAACCATTATTTCCTGAAACGGGACAGAGTGAGTAGTGTTGCCCGCGATCTGTTCTAAGACCCCATCAACGATGTGATGGGGCATGAAGGGTTCGCCATCGTACTTGCGGATATGCCCGTCGATAGCGAGGCCTGTTTCGCTACGTAAATAGCGATGAAACTGTCCCGAATAATTGTTCTCAACAATAATTGTGTGCTTGGCGTCATTAACAATATTGATGACCGCTTCTGCATGGAATGGCACGATCCAGCGAATCGATAGATGATTTGCAGTAACACCCTTCGATGCAAGCTGTTCAATTGCTTCCTTGATCACGCCATAGGTTGATCCCCAACCGATTAGGGTTACGTCGGCATCCGCCGGCCCATCAAGTTTAGGGGGCTCAATTTTTTCAACGATATTCGCGATTTTTCGAGCACGCTTTTCGACCATTTGACGGCGTTTATGTGGATTGGTGAATTCGTCACTGATGATCACACCATCCTGGTCATGCTCATCCGTTGCCACTACATGTACGTGCCCCTCGAGTCCGGGCAGCGCGCGCGGTGAGATGCCGCTATCAGTCAACTCGTAGCGTAGATAATCATCGTTATTAGCACCATTGGTAACGATCTCACCTCTATCAATCTCGGGATGGAGGTTAAGGTTATCGGGGTCGGTGCTGAAAGTGCCTTCGGAGATCAACAAGTCGGTGATAACTATTCCGGGGCATTGGTGTTGATCGCAGAGGTTGAAGAGTTCAGGAATAGTTTTGAAAGCATCGAGTGCATCTGTCGGTGCTACGATCAATCGTTCGAAGTCGCCCTGGCTGGCACCAAGAACTTGCCAAAGATCTCCCTGCTCGGTTTTAGTAGGTACCCCGGTTGAGGGGCCTGCTCGCATTACATTGATGAATACCACGGGGATTTCCATCATCGCAGCTGCGCCAACAGCTTCCGTCATCAGAGCAAACCCTCCACCAGAAGTTGCGCACATTGCCCGAGCACCTACATGGGCTGCGCCAATAGCCATATTAGCGACCGCAATTTCATCCTCTGCTTGCCGAACCATAATGCCAAGCTCACGGGCATTCGCGGCCATCCAGTGTAATACGCCAGTAGACGGGCTCATTGGGTAAGCCGTATAAAATTTAACCCCGGCAGCTGCGCCACCCATCGCCAGGGCATCATTTCCAGTCCATAGCGCCAGAGGTTTTGGCCCGGTTGCGAGTGGTTCGGGGTAGGCTTTGAAGTGTTCTTTGGCATACTCGTAGCCGGCTTTTGCAGCACTAGCATTTTCCTCAACGACGGCGTCGCCCTTGCGTCCAAACTGTTGCTTAAGTGAATTTTCCAATAACTCAAACTCAAGGCCTAAGAGGTTATTAATGACTCCAAGTGCAATAGTGTTTTGAATAACTTTGTTACGACTCTTATTTGAGAGTTCTTTGATGGGCATCGGGCATAGTTGGACTCCTTCTGGAGTCTCGCCTGGGATGATTTTATCCCCGTCAAAGATGACCTGTCCTCCCGGTCCCATGAGTCCTAAATGCCTATCCATAGTGTCCTGATTTAGGCACAACAACATATCCAAACCATCACCGTGGCTATAAATTTCTTTGTCACTGATTCGCATAGTTAGGAAGATGTGCCCGCCGCGCACAATAGATTGATAAGCGTTGTATGCGTTTAGCCAGAGCCCACGGCGGGTAAAAGTTCGTGCAAGAATATTGCCAGGAGTGGCTATGCCTTGACCGGCGGCGCCGCCTATAGCGAGTGAGAAATCAAATTGCCCTGAACTCATGATGCAGAGTGCTCCTCATTGTGCGCGGCCACCAGCACGTCCTCATAACGGTTGGTCGCAGCGCTATCATTTTTTTAGGGGAAAAATGGCTTACGAGATCCTATTTTATACTGTCACTCATTCCGCGGCGAGCACCCATCTTGTTCGGAAGGGTATTTTTTCTGCCACTGCCCCCCCAAAAGTCCTGGCTAAGGGGGTATTACACCCATCAGAGCACGGAAGTAAGGTGCTTGGTTGATGGCTTTCCTTAACAGGTAGAAGTTGTTTTTCTATGGTGTCGCCCCCCATTTAGATAACGTCATAGTGGCATAAAATTGAGCTAAACTCTGTCTAAACTTCCCTAATTATGATAATTCTCACCCTAAGATTAGGTAAAATCAGCGAATATAGAGAAGTTCGGCTTCTGTTGCGGTGCCCTAATAAAGAATATTAGAACCTGTAACAAATGCGGTCGAGTTTTACTGGCAGTGCGAGTCGCACAAGGAGTGTTTTGACGATGATATTCAGGCTCATTTTGACGATCATAGCGACATCGTTTTTTGCGCAATTTGGGCACGCTCAGGCGCTGACCGGTGATGCGCAGCTGATTGAGAGTAGCGCAGAGGCGCTTGGTATGGTCAGGGGGTTTGGGGCGCGTCGTAGAATGGATGCAATTAATACTGTGGAGTTTTCAGGTCAGGGTTGGATGAATGTGCCCCAAGCTGATGGGAGTTGGGCGCGTTTTGATATCACCAATGTCACTGTAGGCATCAACTACTTTATCCCCGCCATGCGATGGGATATGGCACGTATAGACTCTGACGGGGTGGAGCAAAGAGCAATACATGTTATTCGCGATAACCAGGCTTGGGATGAAAGATTGCCTGGAGTTGAGCCTACATCACCTTCTGTAGATCAAGTGGCCGAGCGGTTGCAGCAGATTTGGTTGACACCACACGGCGCCATCCATGCCGCGGTAGCTAATCCAGATGCAGTGAGAGTTGAGTCGAGGGCGCTGGGTTTAGATGTTCACGGTATTCCTGTCAGAGTACTACTCAATAACGACGACCGGCCCGAGATGGTTGAGATGAGCATTCAGCACCCGACATTGGGTCGAACCTTGTTTGAGGCTACTTATACTGACTACATTGACTGGCCAATACTGGACGTATATTTTCCATCACGTATTGTCCACACACTGGGCGGCGAGACGACGCTGGATATAACAGTAACGGAATTTTTTCAAAATCCATATGTGGTGTTTCCAACACCTGAACTGCTGAGACGGAGCTCTCAATGAAGAAACTAAAGATGCCTTGTATGTACGTATTTCTTGCCTTTTTCTTAGGCGCATCGTTTATCGTGTCTGCCCACCACGCTGTACAGGCACAGTTCGCGGTTGATGAGTTTGAGACGCTAACCGGGGTAATGACAAAGGTCGAGTTAATTAACCCGCACCCTTACTTTTATCTCGACGTAGATGAGGGTAATGGACAGGTCGTAAATTGGGCAATTGAATCGGTGGCATTAAATGCGCTGCGCAGGGCCGGATTACTCAAGGAGCTTGCTGTGGATCGTGAGTACACTGTGGAATACAACCCGGCTCGTAATGGCGAGCCACTGGGATTAATGGTTGCTATTACCTTGCCATCGGGGACTCGCCTCCTTATGCGTGGTCAGGATCCGTCCCAATAACAGTAGTAAATTGTTCTTTACGATGTCACTGATCTGCAGGTATCAAGGATACTGATATGAATAGAAAGTTTGTCTTGTCTAGTCAGTTAAAGATCACATTTGTTGCTCTGGCATTGAGTTACCTCGTTCCGGCGCAGACGCAAGAAGTACCGCGCGCCGCGGATGGTCATCCAGATCTGTCTGGATACTGGATCCTTATTCGCAACGCTGGGGTTACTGCAGGCCCGGATGCGGCTGGGGATATCACCCTGAATCTCCCATCACGAGATAATGATATTGCGAATTTTGAAAAAGATTTTGCGGTTCTTGAACGTTCGCACGAGAATAAGCCACTTTATAAGCCCGAATACTGGGATACGATACAGGATCTGGATTGGAATGGTTTAACGCAAGATCCAGTCTTTAATTGTCGACCAGCCGGGGTGCCGAGGGTAGGGCCCCCGCACAAAATTATACAAACACCGACCGAGATGGTTTTTTTATACGACTCTCGGGTTAATTATGGTCCGGCTGCATACCGAGTTATTCCGATGGATGGGCGCGGTCATCATCCTTTGCAGGTGGCCGATACAAGCTGGTTAGGTTATGGGGTTGGCCGCTGGGAGGATGATACGCTTGTCATTGAGTCGGTTGGATTCAACAATGAAAGCTGGCTGGGTTGGACAGGGTATATCCATAGCTGGGACATGACGGTGACCGAGCGGATTTCTCGTGAGGGTAATACGCTGCACTGGGAAGCTACTGTGGATGACACAATGTTGCTAGAACCTTGGACCTTAGACCCTCAACGGAGTCGACTCAATCCAGATCCTGAGGCCTTCTTTTTTGGATCTGTACCTTGTGAGGAGCGTGATGCCGAACACATTGTTGATCCTAATGTGCGCGGATAAAAAGTAACCTTACGGAATTCATATTGCACTATCGTTTCTTAATAGTTATTCAAGTTTGTTTGTTCGGTAGTCCCAATGTTTTCCACTAACTTCAAGGATTTGTGGCAGATCCTGATCTAACAGGTAGCCACCATCGATTAGCTCCAGTGCGGATTCTGCTACCAGTCCAAGATAATGCGCACGATTTTCATAACGTTCTTCAATGGATAAACGCGGATCATTATTGGTTTCGCGCTCAGCGCGTGTAAGGGCAAAGGGTACGTAGAGCCCCGTACCGGAGACCGGGTTTGTGGGCAACCAACCGGTATATGTTGCAAGCGGTACAGCAACGTCAGTTGATCTGAGCCCATCGACTTCATTACCATTTTCATCGACCTGAGGAACTAGAAACGGGTAAGGTAAACCAAGGCCGGGGGGTTCGCGCGTAATTATTCCCTCAGACGCAAGATCTGGACCAAAGTCAAGCGCGTAGGCGATGCTAACCTCTGTCAAAGGCGATATGCCGAGTATTTTGGGGAACGACATCGCCTCGAAACTTACCAGCGTATCTTGTTTGAGAGTTGCATAGCGGCTTTGTGGTGGTAACCGACCATCTTTTATCCATTGGTCCATACGAACTAATAGTGCTCTCAAAAACCATGTGTAGTCGTTTGGGTTAGGCGCGTACTGCCCACTGCTAGTTTGTCTTGGTGGGAATGCTGCGGGTCCGTGCTGAGTGCCAGCAAAATTATAAGTGCGCACGTTGTCCAAGGGTGGTAAATCTTGTTTTCCGTCCACCGTCGTATGGGTAAGCGCTCCAACGGATCTCCAGTATTCTGTAGAGGAGTTTGTATAAAAAATTTTCGGCATAGAAGATGGAGTTACGCGGGCTAACAGACCATCTTGCGTGCCGGTTGCAGGATCTATTTGCGTTTCGTCAGCAAACGGGAAAACCCTATTGGGATATTCAAAAGCACCGCCTGGCGCTCTGGATGCCTGGGCAAAGCGTTGGTTGAAACTTCCTCTTGCGCCGCCTGCAATATGAGGAATGACACCATCGAACACTTTTCTATGTTGCTCGTCTTCGTTGAAGCCGTCGTATAAATAGGTGCGCAATAATCTCCCGCTCTGTGATGAACCGTAAGTAATTGCTCGATCAATAGCGCCACTTGGGATTCCTAGTTCGTCAGCCGAACCATATTTCATTAGTGAAACTGCGTCACGAATTGCTGCAAGTCCTAGTCCTGCAAGGGGAGGGTCTTGCGAGATGTATACCACTTCGTAGATCCGACCAGGTTCAAACCCTGTATTTAAATAGGCCATAGTCAGATCTTGAACGGGGCGTCCATCCTCTCTGCGGGCAAACTGCCATTGTCCATGGGGGATGATTTGGCGCTCTGCCATCATTCCATCTCGAACCGTTAGAACATTGCGTGGATCAGCAGGATCTTTTACTGGATAGGCTATATGGTTCCGGTTTCCAAGCGAGTGGGAAAATATTTTTTCTGAGACGATGATATCGCTTCGTACTACACCCTCAATAACCTCATCATGGTTGGTGGCGATAGGTGGGTAGACGCGCAGCCGACCTTGTTGGGGCGGCGAATCGTGCTGCCATCCTATCCATAGGAGAGTGAAGCCTTGTTGTAGGAGGAACCCGTCGCCCATGTGCTCATGCGATATGGGGTCGAATGACGCAGCAGCACGATTAAAACGAGTAAGAATCCCTTTACCACCACGGTTAGGAACTTCAACAAAGACCGCGCCATTTCCCAATTCTATATTTTTTGGTTTGATCAAATAAAAATCAGTCGAAAATTCTACAAGTCCAGCAGAGTTTGTTGCGGCATGCCCAATATCGGTAATGATTTGGTTAATACTGTTAGCGGGGTCCACGGTGTAATGAATCTTGCCGACAATGCCCTCGTATGAGCCCGCGAGACCATATGAAGTGCCGTTAGCGATTTCATGGCTACGTTCAACATCAATGCGTATCACCTCGCCTATCGCAGTTGAGGTAGCTAGGAAAATGAGTGAAAGAAGTATTTGGTTCCTATTCATATGTTTCTTCCTATCTTTCAGCTTCTCACTGTGAGCTAGATACACACTCAGAGCTGATTTGTACTCGCGTCCAATCGTTCCACTTGTCTTGAAAATCGGACATTTAATAGAGCTTCAGTATATTTAAATGATATTTTATATTATTATAAATAATTGTTTTCATTGTATTTTATCTATCTAGAGAGGTGTTTTGCAAGATCAAAAGGTCTAGCCTAAGGGTGATGCGTAACTACGGCAGCTCAAAATCAATTCCGTGTCGATCGAGTACCATCTGCCCAAATTCAACCCAATGATCCTCAGGTTCCCAAACCTGTGTTACGGCTTTGAAACCCTCTTCAGCCAACACTTGTTCGTGCACAACCCGATACAAAAAAGTGAACATGGAAGCACGGAAATTTAGCATGCAGTGGACGAGGACTTGTCGATCCCCTGATTGATTAAGAATACCACTGAATAGCTCAAAGTCGGCATAAGTAGGATTTTCCCAATCCACAGGAATATTTAAGTAACTAGCTCCAGTTGATGTGATCAGCTGCCCTTCGGTCGCAATGGCATTCTGACTGGTTGGTGGGGCAAGATTTATCACTAACTCAAAACCGCGATCCGCCACAGTGCTAAGCTGAGTCATGTCAGGTTGGCCGGCAGTGTGGAGTCGCTCACTAGCTATTACATAGTTCACCGCTAAAGTATTGAGCTGGGCAAGTCCGTTGGATGAGAGAGCGGTAGTCAAGAAGGCGCATAAAGCAACGGCCGAGTATATGCTGCGATTTTGGCGCATAGCAATCTCCTTTGACGCGGAGTGTAAAAAATCGATTATTATCATGATTAAGTTCAAATAATAACTAATAGACGGGAGCCTTAAAATGGTTGTTAGACGTAGCGCCCTAAAGTACATAAGGACCGCCATATTTTTCTTTGCAGCCATCTTTAGTTTTACCAGTATCATTTTCGCACAGTCTGCGGGAGTGTCCCGAATTGATCCGTCTCCAGCATTCTCCACTGAACGGCTGGTATCACTGCCCAGACAAGACTGGATTACTAATGGTGGTAATGTTTACAACCAACGCTATTCACCATTGGATCAGATCAATCGAGACAATGTTGCCCAATTGAAAGGTTCTGTAAGAGCCAGGCTGAATGGCTCAGGGCTCGACAACAAATACTCAGGAGAAGCACAGCCAATAATTTACGATGGTGTTGTTTATATCGTTACCGGTGCAGATGATGTATTTGCTATAGAGGTGGATACAGGCGAGATACTTTGGTCCTATGAGGCAAACCTTGAACAGTCGATCGACACAATTTGCTGTGGCTGGACTAGTCGCGGTGTAGGCTTGGGCGAGGGTAAGGTATTTGTAGGGCAACTTGATGGCAAACTAGTTGCTTTGGACCAGCGGACGGGAAGCGTTCTATGGTCAACTCAAGCGGAACGATGGGAGGAGGGTTTTGGTATAACCAGTGCGCCGTTGTACTACAACGGCCTGGTTGTAACCGGGTTTGCAGGTGCCGAGTTTGGTGTAAGAGGGCGGGTCAAAGCCTATCATGCGGATGATGGCACACTCGCCTGGACGTTTTACACAGTTCCTGGACCTGGCGAGTTTGGACACGATACCTGGCCCCAAGACAATGACGTTTATCTCTATGGTGGTGGGACCGTTTGGCAAACGCCGGCAGTAGATCCAACGCTGGATCTTATCTACTTCTCGACAGGTAACCCAGGGCCCGATTTTAACGGAGCGATTCGGCCTGGGGATAATCTTTTCACGACCTCCATCGTTGCAGTGAGCGCACAGACTGGCGAGTATCGTTGGCATTTTCAGCAGGTTCATCATGATATTTGGGATTTTGATGCCCCCAGCCCTGTCGTTCTATTTGATATTGAAATCGATGGTGAGATGAGGAGAGCTCTGGCAGAGCCTAGTAAAACTGGTTGGGTGTATATCCTGGATCGAGAAACGGGAGAGCCCTTGATTGGAATAGAAGAACGCCCCGTACCACAAGAGCCTCGCCAAGCTACCGCGGCAACCCAACCCTATCCAATTGGGGATGCCTTTGTACCTCAGCATGTAGATATCACACCAGAGGGTTACCCGCCCTTGGTGAACCAAGGGCGTATTTATACGCCCTTCTGGACAGAGGGTGTCGTGGCCAAACCTAGTCATAACGGTGGTGCGAACTGGCCGGGTAGTGCATACGATCCTGCAACAGGATACCTCTATGTATGTGCGACAGATCGGATGTCTTTCTTTAGTGGCGGCGAAGACGAACAGCTGCCGCCGGTGGAGGGAGAAAGATTTTTGGGAGGCACGTTCCATGCGATACCGGGTTATGCCACAGGAGTTTTCACTGCTATGGATATGAGAACTAACAAGATCGTCTGGCAGCAGCGACTAGTGGATCGCTGCTACAGTGGATCTCTCGCAACAGCAGGAGGGCTGGTGTTTCTCGGTCGAAACGACGGACGGCTGACAGCACTGGATTCCAGTGACGGAGCGCTGCTCTGGGAATTTCAGACTGGTGCTGGTATGAACTCCGCGGTTAGCTCATTTGAGCACAATGGGGAGCAATTCATAGTGGCGTATTCAGCTGGTAATCTTTTTGCGAATTCAGCACGAGGTGACAGCGTATGGCTCTTTTCATTGAATGGTTCGATGGATGAAGTATCCGGGTTAACCACAGCATCTGCAGTCAATACGGTGCCTTCTGCGGCAGATCAAGTAGCTGATATAGCTAACGGCCAAACGCTTTACGATGGGGTGTGTGCGTTCTGCCATGGTGCTGATGGGGAAGGCGGTCATGGCGGTGGTGTCCCGCTGGATGCGTCGACAAATCTTGCCGTAGTTATGCAACGGGTTCGAGATGGTTTCAATACAATGCCCTCCTTTGGCGTGGTGTTGACTCCGGCTGAAATCCTGGATGTAAGCTCTTACGTTGTGGAAGATTTGCCGCACTAAGGAAGTTTCTATTCATCCCATTGCGGATGTTCGGGCAGGTTACAGTTACATGAGTGTATACAACGTACAATGCCGAGACGATGCAACGAACGCTGATAGTTATTGGGTTGGTAGTGCTAGTGATCGGGTTAACTTGGCCGTGGATAGGGAAGTTACCTTTAGGCCGATTGCCGGGCGATATCATTATTGACCGGCCTTCATTCAGACTCTATCTCCCTATAACGACAATGGTTCTGGTGAGTGTGCTGTTTTCTCTAATTCTATGGCTGTTTAGGCGATAACGGTGAGAGAGGTCCAATTAGCGTGATGCGTAAAGCTAAAAATTTGACGCGTCGTGAAGTATTAAGTCTTGCGGGTTCCGGAATGACTGGATTAGCTCTTTCTGGATGGGCGGGGCTGGGACACACCCAGATACCAGAACGCATTGATATCCATCACCACTGGCATCCGCCGCCAATCGAAGACGCATTTGGGGGGCTAAGCATTGGCGCATCTTGGCCCGGTGGAGGGTGGACTGTCGAGCGGGCTTTGGCTCTCTTAGATCGGTTTGGTATCCAAACGGGAATGTTGTCAGTCCGTAACCCAAGGGAGCGTGTATCTGTTCGATTATGTCGTGAAGTTAATGAGTTAGCAGCACGGTTAGTTAGTGATTATCCAGACCGATTCGGTGCGTTCGCGATGTTACCTCAGTTTGAGCCGAACGCAGTTGCGGAGGAGGCAATCTATGCCTTGGATGACCTCGGACTGGACGGTATCGCACTCAATGGCAGTGTTGATAACGTTTATCTCGGCTCGCCGGAACTTGATCCTCTGATGGCAGCGCTTAATGAACGTAGCGGGGTTGTGCTGATTCATCCAACCAGCCCTTTTTATTTCAATGATTTGAATCTTGGTATACGACCCTCGGTCATGGAATATGTTTTCGAGACGACAAGGGCGATCATGAATCTTGTGGTTTCTGGAACCTTGGAGCAATTCCCCAATATTCGCTTTGTGGCTGCTCACGCTGGGGGTACTGTGCCTTACATTGCGTCAAGACTGAGCGATCAGGGTGAGCGGTTTATCCCAAATCTTCAGGAACGAGCCCCTCAGGGGGTACTGAGCTATTTGCGAAGGTTCTATTTTGGCACAGCGCAAGCTACTTCCTCGTATTCGCTAAATGCTTTACTGGATTTTGTTGATGTGTCGCAATTATTGTTTGGAACAGACCTGCCTATTTCGCCGGCCGAGCTTATCACCGACTCTGATGCCATCATGCGTAACTTTGCTGGTCTTGCTGAAAATGACTTACAACGTATCGAGTTCGGCAACGCATTGGGTCTCTTCCCAAGGCTCAGCGGTTAGATCTGCTACGTTAATAAAAAATCTATTGAAAATAGACGTTATCGGACGAGAGTGATGCTATCTATGGTTTTCTGCCTTTTGTGAAATCGCCTGAGGCGGTAGATTACAAGCGATCCCATAAGGCAACCTAAGATTGTTGCTATCCAGAAAGCATTTTGAGAAATGACGCCAATCCAAGTGACAAAATAATAGGTAATGCTCCCGCTAATGAGTGAGAGAAAGCTAAAGCCGAGTGCGTAGAGGGTGGGGGTGAGTAGGGTTGGAAAGAGATATAAGAGAATCAGGCCGAGTATCGCGCCCATCGAAGCCTCAAACATGCTCACACCTCAAGTAGTTTATTAGTTTTATTTTCTAACCCATTGTGCCATAGACATGGTCAAAAGCAACTGAGTAGATGGTGGGCGTAGTTATCTCCTTGAATCGATTCTTATGAGGGGATCCATCAGATTAGATTGCGTAGGGCAGATCTAACTGAACCGAAAAACCCCACAACATTTGTTTTGTGAGGCAGTTGAGCTACTACGTATTCGAGGATCGGAGTAGACGGCTACGATGCCTTATTTCATAGCTGCAACAGCTCGTGTATGACGGCTCTAAGGCTATTTTGTTTGATAGGTTCGACTATAGCCGTTCCGAGCATTGGTGATCTGGTAGCGTTCGCCACTCGGTTCGATCGTTGCTTTGATCCAGTAGCCTTGATCACTTTCCTCGGTGAGATTGGCCGTCATCTGAGGGGTTGTGTTCGCGCTGTCTGGAGCCGCCATGGCACGGTGAACCTGCCAGAACCCCTCAATCCTCGGAATCTGTTGCACGATTGCCAAGTCGTCGGCGCGGCCCCCTTTGCTTCCGCCGTTATTACTTATGGCGACGGTGGGTTCCAGCGCCCAAAGTAGTTCTGCCGCGACGTCCTGACCGTGATGCGGGACCTGGAGCAGATCCACGATGCCGAGCCGATTTTCCGGACATGCTGCGGACTGTTGAACGTCTACCGTCATGTCACCGAGGTCGAGGAATTCGAAGTCACCCACGCTGACCATGTAGCCTACGCTGCGACTGTTTTCGCCCAGATCCTCACTAGCCATTGGGGCGCCACAATACCGGTTTATGCCGGCTCCCGCCGACTCGATGACTTCCCTGTTGGCTGCCACAAAACTGAGTTCGACATTGCCCGTCAGCGGTAGAGTATCCCCAGGTCGTACCGTTTGTCTCCTACCTTGCGCCGCGCTCAAATAGGCCTCCCAGGCCAGCCGACTCCGCTCTATTTCTTGCTCCACGCTATCACCGTGATCGCGGAACTGGTGGATCGGGACTCGGCGTGCGATTGCGGGAACACCGCCGACGTGGTCACCATGAAAGTGTGAGGCGATAAAATAATCGATTTCGGTGATACCGGCGTCCTGCATTGCAGCCTGAATGCGGAGAGCATCTCGTGCATCCTCGCGGTTCCAGCCCGCATCCATGAGCACGGCCTCACGGGTGGGTGTCACGATCAGTGTCGAGGAGCCACCCTCCACATCAATCCAGTAGATTTCCAGGGGTAGCTCAGAATTTTGAGCAAACAGAGAGGATGCAGAGAGGACGGCCAGCGCGCTAAGGAGTCGACCCACCGCATTGGGGTGTTTCATAGAGGGTTTTGTTTTCATTGAGTTATTCCGGATAGTCCGCGATCTCACGTGCGTCACCAGTTAAGTCGAGGATATGCATGCCAGTGCCTGCACGGTCTGTCACGTAGATATAGCCCCGATCATCAACTTCGAGATTATTGGACTGTATAGCAGTCTTGCACCGCTCTTGACCATTGACCTCAATACAGCGATTCGCTGTGTTCTCGCTAGTTGCAGGGATGTAATACCCGACTTCTGTGGGGTTGAACGGGTCACGTATGTCGACGACTCGCGTCCCGGCATTAAACCAAGTAACGAATACGAGTTTTTTATGGAAGATCGGTGTGAGATTTTCATGTGAAGCATGCGCGCCGTTTCGACCACCACGCTCGCAGAAGTTGCCTAATGCTGCAGGTACGTTGAAGGTCGCGACAGGCATAGGGTGCACCTCGTCTGAGACGTCAACCATATACATCTGTTGGCGCCACTCTTCCGTACACTCATTTCGTAGCGATTCGTTGACTACTACAACAAAATCTCGCTCGGCTCCGACTTCATCTCTTTCAAACTCGGACAGTGTCATTCCGAGGATTGGCAAGCTTGTATGCGCGCCCATGAAATCCGGTAGTCGGAGCTGGGAAATTACCGGTTCCTGTAACTCCGCAGACGTTGGATTTACCGGGTCTATAAGTTCTGCGTTGATGAGTTTATCGCGGTCAATGATGGCCACGATTCCGTTGGTGTTTGTGCCATGCCCACAGTAAATGCGGTTGGCATCTACAACAGAAATGCAGCCATGTAGCTCAACGGGCGTCGTTCCGGTAGCGTCGGGCTGTTGGCCATCGAGGCCAAAGTTTCGGATAAATACTGGGTTGGCAGGGTCGCTTAAGTCGAAGACTTGAGTCATACGGGTAACCCGCCAGTTCGGTACACCAGAAACTAAATAGGCGATACCGGTCTCGCATTCCCAAAAGTTTTTATGAGTGTCTGTTAGGCCATCGGACAGGACACTGACAAGAACCGGGTTGGCCGGGTCTGTCACGTTGTAAATCTGGTGAGAGACATTGCCACCTGGAGGCATGCGCCCACCGTTCGCGCGCAGTAGGTAAGAAGCACCTGGAGTGCCTCCAGGCAGCTCATCCCCGTTACAAACACGCGCCATCTGTGCACCATTTGTTCCATCAGTGGCTTCCAAGTGATGAAGATAGACTGGGTTTTCTGGGTCAGTGACATCCACGATGGATGTTCCGTTGAATTCCATCTCCCCGCTCAGAGGATCTAGGTGCCGCCCGCCATGGTGGCCAACGTATGCTATCCAGCGTTCTTCGCCATTAACAGTTTGACGCTTGATTTCGGGGTGATAGGCAGAACGGGCTTGTAGGTCGCTATGTCCTACAAGGCGAACATTGCTACTCTCGGCTTCGTGTTGGCCCCAAGCCTGTAGGCTGCAGGCGACATAGATAAAGGTCAGTGCGGGAGCTGTCTTGCTGCACTTGAGTCTGGTCATGCTGTTCCCCTGAACGGATTATTGTTATCTATCCCATTAGGATAGACGATTCACTCACAGAACAGAACGTTATACCGCAGCAGTACATTACAGCTAGGTTAAACTGAGAGCCTGTGTCGGTTAAATTACCCAGTGTGTCTTATATTTATCCACCGACGATTCCCTCTATAGAGATTGCGGGCAGTGTGCAGCAGTTTCCTGTTAGACGTGTTTATTGTGTAGGTTGGAATTATGCGGAGCATGTGCGTGAGATGGGGGAGGAACCAGAGCGGGAGCCACCAGTTTTCTTTATGAAACCACCAGATGCGCTCGTGCCAAACGGTGGCAAGGTTGAATATCCTCCAGCCACAGAAAATTTTCACTATGAGATTGAGTTAGTTGTAGCGATTGGAGCGTCAGGCACTCAAATTAATGCAAACGCCGCCAGAGATATTGTCTACGGGTATGCAGTAGGTCTTGATATGACGCGCCGCGATCTTCAGGCGCATGCAAAAAAACACGGCCAACCCTGGGCTTTGTCCAAAAGTTTTGATCAATCTGCCCCAATTAGTGCTGTGCATCCGGCGATAGATGCGGGGCATCTAGAGCATGGACGCATCTGGCTTGAGGTAAACGGAGAGACTCGCCAGGATGGTGATTTATCACAGATGATCTGGGGAGTTCCCGAGATCATTCAATGCCTCTCTGGTTTTTTTAAACTCCAGCCCGGGGACCTCATTTTCACCGGAACACCAGCAGGTGTTAGCCCTGTTGTCAGGGGAGATCGTTTAAGAGGAGGTATCGAGGGTCTCGATATTCTCGAAATTACCCTAAGCTAGGATCCATCTGTGCACCATGGCCAGTACCGGGGACACAGTCGTAATTTCCTAGCGATAGGCTTGTTCGGACGAGAACCCGTGAACCCTCTAATGTATTTTTATAATACTCGGGATCCACAGCGGTCCATGTCACTTCGAGATCACCATTCTGGCGGTTGATGTGAAATCGCTCAGTAAGCTGAAAATCAATAGTCCGCACGAAATTGGATCTGACGACTCCCTCGGAAAACATAGCCGTGTGAACTAGCAAGTCTTCATCTTCGAAATGGCCGATCGAATGACCCATCTCAGTACGGGGGATGTCGTTAGGATGCGCATCGAGATTCAAATGTATAACTCGCTCGGTATCCATGAATTCGTGGTGGATGATGATTTTATCTCCCTCATCACGAATTTCTGTAGGTAGACCGGGCTGTGACCAAGCGCGGACTGGGCTTACAGGGCTGCATTGGTAGACAGGATTAGACACAAGCGGGTCGTTGGCGGCATCCGCATCTGCGCCAGCAACCGTAAGAAAATCCCTCGTATTAGGGTCAGTGCCGGCCCCAGGAAAGGACTTTCTGAACCAGGTCCCGAAAATAGATATGGAATCATCATTTTGCAAGGGAGGTGAGAATAGACTGCCTCCACTGCCAGTGCGCAAGTTCAATACAGCACCATCCGGCAGGTAGCCTCGGCCGAATTCGCAACCCAAAGGGTCGCGTCTTGCCTGAAAACCTTCGATTCGAATAGGGGTACCAATTTTTAGAAAGTCTGGGTATATCCCCTTGATGCGTAGTTGGGAACTAGCTTGCATCTCACACCAGTGTTCTACCGTATCCCCATCATTTGTGACTTCTACATAGACAAAAGAATGGGGATTAATATACTCAAACTTAGTTATTGTTCCCTCAATTAATACTGTTTGATTCCGGTCGTAATGTGGGTCAAAACCATGATGCGCCACCGCGAGACACGGCAGGGTGAGTAATATCAAACTGCAAAGAAATAAGAAGTGCCTGCACATATCATCGGGTCCTTGTATAGAATTAGGGATTATATCGTTACGTATCCCCGTAGATAAATTATGAGTAGTGATCTGATTGCACGACTACGAGATGGTGTAGCCAATACTGAGCAGGATGCTGATGCGCCTAAAGAGGCTGCTGATGAGATCGAGCGTCTGGAGATCCAGTTGGCGCGTTATCAGGCCGCGCTCGAAAAAATTAGGGATCAGACATTTCAGCAAGCAAACTCCCCGCGTCTCATAGATCAGCTTTGGCACTTTGTAAGATGGGTGAAATCGGTGGCGCGCAATGCATTAGAAGGAATCGATGCTAAGGAAGGCGAGACTGATAGTGAACGAGAACAGATATGAGCCTTACTTCAATGGAGGTGAAATATCTTCGTGATCCTCAGGATGTGTTACGTGTAGCGCTTGAGTGGCGTGATGCAGGGAAAAGTATTGCGATTGCTACAGTCATTCGAACCTGGGGCTCTTCTCCGCGTCCTGTTGGCAGTAATCTTGTTATTGCTGCGGACGGTGTTTTTGAAGGTTCAGTGTCTGGAGGTTGTGTTGAAGGCGCTGTGATCACGGCGGCGAAGAAAGTTATTGAGACTGGTCAGCAAACAATACTTAAGTTTGGCATTACTAACGATGAGGCTTGGGAAGTGGGTTTAGCTTGTGGAGGTGAGATCGAAGTCTTGGTGGAAGGAGTGGAGTGAAGCAAAACATTCTCGCAGCTCTCGTTGAGGCGGGCCTAGAAGCACGAGCCGTAGTTTTAGTGCGCAACTTGGCCGATGGGGAACAATTTCTGGTTGACCGCGTCGGCGCATATAAGTTGGAAGAGAGCGTTAGGAAAAGTGTCGGTTCTGAGATTTCTGGAGAATTGCTGGAGCGGTCGCAGGATGCTCTTGCTCGGGATGGTGCTCAGGCTACCGAGATAGGTGGGCACAGATATTTAATCCAAACACTATCACCGCCACCTCGACTTTTCATAATAGGCGCCGTTCATATTGCCC
>Ga0315338_1000743_pt1 | contig 59400 bp, 47 predicted proteins | sample ASW8metaG_FD_204518 | JGI IMG/M metagenome (GOLD analysis project Ga0315338, IMG submission 204518) | Ammonia-oxidizing marine archaeal communities from Monterey Bay, California, United States - ASW #8 | ecosystem: Environmental > Aquatic > Marine > Coastal | place: USA: California | collected...
TTCGCCCCGATACATTCTCTGGGGCCACGGACGAACGGGGCGCGCTCTTCGCAAGGCCCTCGACGAACTCGGGCATCGACCCGCCGCGATCGTCGAAGTGCATCCCCGCCGAATAGGGGAGACGATCCATGGAGCGCCCGTCATCCCGCCCGACGCGCTCCCGGGCGAAGCCCCCTACCCCATCGTCGTCTCCGTCTCGGGCGCAGAGCCGCGCAAAGAGATCCGCCGCGCCCTCGACGAAATGGGATTCCGCGAGGGTTCTCGCTTCGTGTGTGCGGCCTGACTTCCAGACCGGCGCTCGCGAGGGGTCAGAACTCGGCCTGGCCGGGGACGCGCGGGAAGGGCATCACGTCTCGAATGTTCGCCATGCCCGTCATGAACTGCACGATCCGCTCGAAGCCGAGGCCGAAACCCGAATGCGGGACGCTGCCGTAGCGACGCAGATCGAGATACCACCAATAGTCTTCGGGCTCGAGGCCCTGGGCGCGGATCGTCCCTTCCAGAGTCGACAAGCGATGTTCTCGCTGCGACCCGCCGATGATCTCGCCCACCCCGCCAACGAGAACGTCCATGGCCGCCACCGTTTCGTCGTCGTCGTTCCGATACATGTAGAAGGCCTTGATCGAAGCCGGCCAGTCCGTCACGACGATGGGCCGCCCCACGTGTTTCTCGGTCAGCCAACGCTCGTGTTCGCTCTGGAGGTCGAGACCGTGGCCAACCGGGAACTCGAACTTTTCGCCCGAAGCTTCGAGGATCGAAACGGCCTCGCGATACGAGATCCGTTCGAAGGGCTCGTCGATGACGGTCTGCATACGCTCGATCGCGCGCTCCTCGATCCGCTTGGCGAAGAAGGCCATGTCGTCTTCACATCGATCCAGGACGTCACGGAAGACGGACTTCAGGAATCGTTCGGCGAGGTCGGCGAGTCCGTCGAGGTCACAGAACGCCGCCTCGGGTTCGACCATCCAGAACTCGGCCAGATGCCGAGCGGTGTTCGAGTTCTCGGCACGGAAGGTCGGGCCGAAGGTATAGACACGGGAGAGCGCGAGCGCGCCGATCTCGGCTTCGAGCTGACCCGAAACCGTGAGATAGGTCGGGCGACCGAAGAAATCCTGCGAGTAGTCGATCGCGCCGTCGGCGTCGCGCGGCGCCTCGCCCGGCGGGAACGTCGTGACCCGAAACATCTCCCCGGCGCCCTCTGCGTCCGATGCCGTCACGATCGGCGTATGGAGATAGAAGAACTCTTCTCGCTGGAAGAACTCGTGAATCGCCATCGACGCCGCGTTCCGCACGCGCAGGACCGCCCCGATGGTGTTCGTGCGCGGACGCAGGTGGGCGATCGTGCGCAGGAACTCGAAACTGTGTCGCTTCTTCTGGAGCGGATAGTCCTCACCGGCTTCACCCACGAGCTCGACCCGGGTCGCATGGAGCTCGTAGCGCTGGCCCTTGCCGGGGGAATCGACGAGATCGCCATCGGCGAGGATCGCGGATCCCGTCGCGAGATGCCGGACGACGGACTCGAAGCCTTCGGTCTCCGGGTTGGCGACGACCTGCATGCCGTCCATACACGAGCCGTCCGACACGTCGAGAAAGGAGACTTCCTTCCCGTGCCGCACGGTCCGAAGCCATCCCTGGACCCGCGCGGTCTCGCCCGCGCTCGGTCGCCGCAACATGCTTCGAATCGACTCGACTGCCATCTCGCTCACCTCCCCGACAGGAGAGTACCCTGCCCGGGCAAAGGCCCGCTATCGTCGAGCTTCCTTTCAAGTCTCCCCTCCGAGAGGAGCCCGGCCCACGGGCCGAAGATCTTCGATGCCGAATTCGACGACGATCAACTGGTTTCCCGGTCACATGAATCGCGCACGTCGGGAGATCTCGGCGGCGATTCGCAAGGTCGACGTGGTGATCCAACTCGTCGACGCGCGCCTGCCCCAGTCCAGTCGAAATCCGATGCTCCTCGAACTCGCCGGCGACAAGCCGATTCTGACGATCTTGTCCAAGGCCGATCTGGCCGATCCCGAGGTCACGCGGGAATGGCAGGGCGCCTGGCCCGGCGGTCGACCGCTCGCACTCAGCATGGGGGATCACAAGGAAGTCCGCGCGATCCTTGCCCGCTGCCGCGAACTCGCGCCCCATCGCGGGGGTCCCGGACGGACGCTCCGGACACTCGTCGTCGGAATTCCGAACGTCGGCAAGTCGACGCTGATCAACTCGCTGACCGGCCGTCGCATCGCCAAGGTCGGCGACCGTCCCGCGATCACGCGTCAGGCGAAGCGCTTCGAACTCGACTCGGACCTGTCGATCTTCGACTCACCGGGCGTGCTCTGGCCGAGGCTCGACGACCAGCTGGGAGCCCGGCGTCTGGCCGCGAGCGGGGCGATCGGCGAGGCCGCCTTCGAACCGGTCGACATCGCAGGCTGGGCCGTGTGCTTCCTCGCCACGCGCTATCGCTCGCTCTTCGAGGAACGCTTCAAGCTCGAGGACGAAATCGGGGAGATCGTCGACTCGACCTCGGACGATGCAGACGATGCGTCGAGGGCCGTCGCCCTGCTCGAAGCGGTCGGTCGAAAGCGGGGTGCGCTCCGATCGGGGGGACACGTCGACCTCGATCGGGCTTCCGACTTGCTCCTGCGCGAGCTGCGAGCCGGGAAGATTGGCGCGATCAGCTTCGAGCGACCCGCCGACTTCTCGTCCTGATTGCCCTGACGGCCGAGATCATCGACCGCGACTTTGCCTAACGACGTCGTGACGGCTCCGCGATCTCGTCGAGCAGAGCGAGGTAGGCCCGATGTCGGCGCTCGGAAATCTCGCCCGCCGCGACTGCGGCGAGGACCGGGCATTCCGGTTCGCTGCGATGCAGACAGTCCCGGAACCGACATTCAGACTCGAGTGCCGTCTCGAATCCCGGGAAGAACGCGGCGACCTCGACGGTTTCGACGTCGACTGCGATGAAATCCTTGAAGCCCGCGGTATCGACCAGGATCCCGCCGCCCGCGAGTGAATGGAGGGTCGCGGTCGTCGTCGTGTGTCGTCCCTTCTGACTCCGTCGGTTCAGCTCCGAGACCACGAGGTCGAGATCCTCGACCAGCGCGTTCAGCAGCGAGCTCTTGCCGACGCCGCTCGGCCCGACGAGCGCGCCGAGCCGTCCACCCGAGAGCGCCGCGGCGATGGCCTCGACGCCCTCCCCGGTCTCCGCGCAGACTCGCAGCACGGTGGCCGACGGGCCGTAGATCTCCTCGAGACGCTCCGCCAACTCCGGCCCGCCTTCGAGGTCGGTCTTGTTGACGATGATCATGGGTTCGATGCCCGCAGCGCGCGCGATGACGAAGCCGCGATCGATGTAGCCCGGCGGTTCGCGGGGCTCGGGCGCAACGACGATGCCGAGAAGATCGAGATTCGTGGCGATCGTCCGCTCGCGTCCACGCGCATCGCGCCGACGCAGGACGCCGTGCGCCTCCTCGACGACGAGACGATCGCCGCGCACGAGGACCCGGTCCCCCGCGACAGCGCGCTGGTCGGGGGTGAGCCAGATCTGGCGCTCGCCACCGGCGTCGAATCGAACGAGCACCGCGACGCCATGATGCGCGACGACCCGCCCGGGCTCGGCCGGCGTCCCATCGTCGCGAGTGTCGCGAGTGTCGCCCGGAGGCGTCTCTCCCGATTTGCGCTTGCCGCGCTTCGCCCCGCCTTTCGACCCGCCCTTCTCCATGGATCAGTCCACCTCGAGCAGTTCGCGAAGAGCCGAGTCCCGCGAGATCCGTTGCGCGACGGCTTCGCGTAGGACGTCTTCGCTGGCGTGGATCCGCAGCTCGCGGCGCGCACGGGTCACACCCGTATAGAGCAGCTCCCGGGTCATGAGGCGCGAGATGCTTGTGCCGAGGACGAGATCGACGGAGTCGAACTCGGATCCCTGACTCTTGTGCACACTCATCGCGATGGCGCTCTCGTGACTCGGCAGACGCGCGGGGGTGAAACTGCGGACGTCGCCCGATGGTCCGGAGAAGATTGCGCGCAAGCCTGACGGTGTCTCCTCGATGAGTCCCACGTCCCCGTTCCAGAGATCCTGGTCCGGCGAGTTTTGCGTAATCAACAGCAATCGACCCAACCACCAACCGGAGCGGCGCGTGACATGTCGTTCGGCGGCGCTCACGTCGTCGAGCGTCCTGCAGAGGGCCTCGACGCCGAGGGGGCCTCTTCGATGCGCGCAGAGCACTCGATAGGCGCCCATGCGATCGAGCTTCCTATCGAGCCCGTCGGTCGCCTCGATGGCCCGATGAATCTCGCGACTCGCCTCGACGAGTCGTTCGCGAACAGCGTCGACGGACCCGACATCGAAACGTCGGACCTCGGGAAGCGAGGGATCATCGAGCAGCTCGATCACCCGATCCGCATCCCCCTCTCGTATGGCTTCGGCGAGCCGGCCGATGCCGCCCGCTTCGCTGTAGCGATGACTGGTCCGGAGCGTCACGACCGCATCCGCGACGCCGCCCGAGGCATCGCAGATCTCCGAGAGGACCGCGCCCGCGTCGATCGAGGCGAGCTGTCCCGGATCGCCGAGCAATACGACTCGGTCCGTGGAGCGACAGGCCGAGAACAGCTGCTGCATGAGTTCGAGATCGACCATCGACGCTTCGTCGACGACGACGAGGTCCTCGGTGAGCGCGAAATCGGCCTCCCGACCAAAGGCATCGCGACGCGTTCGTCGATGGAGCGCGCGATGCAGTGTCTCCGCAGTGCACGTCATCGCTTCGCGAACCTCGGGAGCAAGCGTGAGCGATTCACGCTGACGCCCGAAGGCCAGGGTCATCGCACTCGCCGCCTTGCCCGTCGGCGCGAGAAGACGAACGCGCGGAGGCGCGGCGCCTCGGCCGAGCGCCTGCTCGACGAGCAGCGCGACGAGGCGCGCCACCATCGTCGTCTTGCCCGTCCCGGGTCCGCCCGTAACGATCGCCAGCGGTCGTCGGAGCGCCGTGCGCAACGCGCGAAGCGGCGCGTCATCGCCCGGCGAATCGTCGCCGACCAATCGCGCGATCCCGGCTTCGGCGAGATCCCAGTCGACGTCGAACTCGTCTGCCCGAGTGCGTTCGCGAATCAGGTCGGAGAGCCTTCTCTGGGCCTCGAAGGAACGGCGCAAGTAGAGCCGGTCATGCCCGTCGATCACGAGGGGCTTCGGTTCGGTTCGCTTCCCATCCCCGCTCTCGACGGTCTCGACGAGCGAGCTCTGACGGATCTCTTCCAGCCAGGCGTCCAGCGTTCCATGCGTGGCGAGGAGGGAGAAGGAGACCGGCAGACCGGCGCTGTCGCCGAGGATTCCCTCCGCTTCGAGTCGCCTCAGGTCGGCGCAGACATGCCCACCGGATTCCTGCCGGCTCGCGAGGGCGAGCGCCCATCTCATCCCGGGCGTGGCCTCGCCGTAGAGCGCGGCCAGGCGATTTCCGAACTGCAAGTCGAGCGACGACAAGACACCCTGCGCCCTCGCCACCTCGAGGAGATGCTCGGCGGGCGTTTCCGACCAGCTTCGAAGGACATCGCTCATCCGCCGTCCCCCTCGGCCCGTGCCCGCCCCATCAATGCGGCGGCACTGCGAACGACGCCCTCGGACGGACGATCGAAGAAGACGCCGCAGCCGGCCGTATGAGTCGGCGCCAGACCGCGAAGGAAGAGATAGAAGACCCCTCCGAAATGCCGCTCGTAGTCGTACCCCTCGAGCCGTGTCGCGAGATGCCGATCGAGCGCGAGCGTATAGATCAAGTACTGGAGAATGTAATCGTGCTCGATCATCGGGGGTACGAGCCGCTCCGGCATGTAGTCTGCCTGTCGCGGACCGAGATGGTTCGACTTGTAGTCGATCAGGTAGTAGCGCTCACCGTCGCAGAAAACGGAGTCGATGAATCCACGCAGGAAACCGCTCAGGGTTCGCCAGCTCATGCGCGAGAGCCGGCCGGCATAACGATGCAGAGGAGAGCCCTCGGGTTCCGAGGCGAGCAGCGCGGAGAGTGTCGCCGGCGAGAACCCCTCGCCCTCCGACCGGCCGTGTGTGGCAAGGGTGAACTCGATCTCGGGACGCTGCTGCCCCGATGCGACGCCCGACAGCTTCAGGGGCGTCGGCGTGGTCCGAAGCGGCGTATTGGCGACGCACTCGACCACATGCACGATCTGTTCGACATGACGTGGGTCCATTCCGTTACGCAGGACCGCGGCCTCTGCGAGTTCCCTCACCACGCGCGCGTCGAGGCGAGAGAAGTCGACCTGCTCGAGCACATCGTGGAGCAGCGTGCCAGCTTCTGCGCCCCGCGGAAACTCATGCATGTCGCACGCCAGGTCCGGCGCGGCATCCTCGGCTGCGTCGGTCGATCCCTCTGATCTCTGCGACCCCTCCGACGCGTCCGACGCCTCCGGTACATGGGATACCGCTAGATCCAGATCGCGGCCCAGAACGATCGGGCCCGAGAGGGATTCGCCCTCGCGCATCGTATCTCGCGTGAGCGCCGAGAAGCTCGTCGTCAAGACGGGTCGCGGGAGCACACGACACGCCGGCGGAGGTTCCAGCACGACGACATCCGACCGCGGCGCGGCCCAGCTTCCGCGCGTCCCTAGATCCGCCGTCTCGACGCAGATCGTGTCGACGCACACGTCCTTCCCGTTCGGTCGCCCAACCGAGAGCCATGCCCTTCGCCACTCGTCATCCGTCCATTCCTTCAGCTTCTGCATCGAAGTCGACCGATCGTTTCCCTCGCCCTCCCACTCGGGCGCGTGGAGCAGCCAGGCCAGAGGTGTCTTCGCGTATTCCGACCCGATCGCTCCCCAGAGCACGACGCATTGTCGTCGCGCGCGCGTGAGTCCCACGTAGAGCACCCGGAGCTGCTCCGAGAGCTCCTCTTCCTTCGCTCGCCCGAGATGTTCGGGGTAGAGGACGCTCCCGAGATCGAGCGTCCGGCATCGGGTCTCCTCGTCGAAGAACCGGATCGGCAGCGTCAGCTTCGACTCGTCTTCCGCCGCCTTCATCGCGATGCCCTTGCTCGCCGGTGCTTCCCAGAGACAGGGGAGATACACGACTTCGTATTCGAGGCCCTTGCTGCGATGCAGCGTGATGAGCGAAACCGCCTGGTCATCCCGCTCGAGGCGAAGGAGCGAAGCATCCGAGCCGACTTCGATGCGCGCCTCGGGATTCGCGATCGCGTTCTCGAGCCATGTAACGAGTCCCGTCCTCGACGACGAGCGATCCTCTTCGACGCGCTGGAGGAGTTCCGCCAGATGCAGCCAGTTCGTGAGGCGCCGCTCGCCATCGTCGTAGCCGACCAGGCGTTCGGTCACCCCTTCGCCGCGCCGCCACGCCGAGAAGGCACGACCGAATCCGAATCGCGACCAGAGACGCGCGTACTCGGCGAAACGCTCACCGATCTCGAGCAGCCTCGGGTCTTCGTCGCCGAGCGCTTCGATCTCGAGAGCCCCGAGACCCTGTGCGCCCGTCGAAAGCGCGGCTCGCAGACTCGACGGATCCGTGGGCCGCAACATCGCACGAAGGACACAGGACAGCTCCCACGCCTCGCGCGATTCGAAGACGTCGCGATCCCCGCGATCGACACACGGAATGCCGAGTGCTTCGAGCGCGCGGCGGGCGCGAGCGAGTTCGGAGTTCCGTCGACAGAGGATCGCGATGTCCCGCGGTTCGAGGTCACGCTTCCCGACCTTCGGCCGCGCTTCGAGGAGTTCGGCGATGTCGTTGGCCATCGCACGCATGAAGTCCGTGCGCCCGAACCGAAGGTCGAGGGCCTTCGTTCCGCCGTCGTCTTCGGACGCGTCCCCGCCATCGGCCATGGCCGCGCGGATGGCCTTCCGGTCGGCCAACAACACCCGGAGCCCCGCGCCCGATCGGCCCGGCACGGAGAAGGCGGGTTCCGCCCCCTCGCGCGGGGTCACGCTGTCGAACTGGATCGAGTCGAGATGGAACGCCCGGCTCGGTCGATCGAAGAGAGCGTTCACGGCGGAGATCAGCCCGACGTTCGAGCGCCAGTTCACGTCGAGTCCATGCACCTCGCCGCCCGCATCGTCGCGAGCGAGGAGGTAGGTGAAGACGTCGGCGCCCCGAAACGAATAGATCGCCTGCTTCGGATCCCCGATCAGGACCAGCCCGCCTCGCGCGCCGTCTCCACCCGCGCCATCTCGGCTCGCGCCGTCGTGCCAGACGCGGCGGAAGATCTCGTACTGGACGGGGTCGGTGTCCTGGAACTCGTCGATCAGGGCGAAGCGATATCGCTCACGCAGGAGTTCGGCGAGGCGGTTTCCTTCGGGCGGGCGCAGCGCCGCGCGCAGCTCCGTCAACAGGTCATCGAAGAAGAGGAGATGTCTCTGCTCGCGGCGCTTTCGCGCTTCTTCTCGCGCTTCGTCGACGAAGCGCCGGCGAAGCGTCAGGACGCGATCTCGGCGCGCGGCCGCCAACGCCTCGACGCTCTCCATCACGGTCGCACAGAAGGGAAAGAACTCGTCAACGAGCGTCGTCCCCTTCTTGTTCGTCTTTTCTTTGAGGACCGTCGGGGTCAGGTTCGCCCACCACGTCGGGAGCGCGACGGCGTTCATCGCATCCGCGGGCCCCGAGCGTTCGATCGCCGCCGCCCATTCGTCGAGCTGCGGAATCCATTTCGAGCCGATCGTCTTCGGCTTGTAGGAATTGCCGCTCTGATCGTTCTTGCCGAGCAGCAGATCCGACACGACCTCGCGACGCGAGCGCCACGCCCCCGCCCAGGCCTGCCACGCAGACTCAGCGGCTTCGCGAAGCGCCGCGACATCGACCTCTGCCTCGTGCGAATCCGGCAGCACCGGCATCTCGTCGTCCGCGCCGAGCACTTCGAGCACCGACCTGCGCAAATTTTCTGGATCGAAGCCCATCTTCGACCCCGCTCCAGTCAACAGCCATTCGACGAAGCTCGGATCCTCGGCGGAGAGCAGCCTCGCCCACAGATCGTTCGCGAGGGTGCGCTGGAGCACGTCGGATTTCTCGACGAGTTCGGCGCCAAAAGCGACACCGCTCTCGAAGGCGTTCTCCTGGAGGGTGCGCTGGCAGAATCCATGGATCGTGAAGATCGCGGCCTCGTCGAACTCCTGCAGCGCACGCCGCAGCGAATCGACGCGTCCAGCCTCAGCGAATCGCTCTTTGGCGCGTTCGACGAATTTCCGAAGCTCCGGGTCGACCTCGCCGTCGGCCCTGCCCTCGCCTACGGCGATCGCCTCGCGGATTCGCGAACGCACACGCTCCCGCAACTCCGAAGCCGCCGCGTTCGTGTACGTCACGACGAGGATGTCTCGGGGCCGCAGGTCCTCTTCGACGAGCATGCGCAGGTAGAGCGTCGTCAGCGTGTGCGTCTTGCCGGTGCCCGCGCTGGCCTCGATCAGCTTCGTGCCCGAAAGGCCGAGCTTCCACGCGTCGAGTGTCTTCATGCGGAGCCCACCTTCCGCGCTGCGATGAGCGGCTCGAAAAATCGATCGGCCAGATCGACGAAGCCATATCGAACGGGGGGAGGATCCTCGGAAGCAAGGGGAGACCATCCTTCCCAGACGCGCGCAAACTCGAGCTCTTCCTCCGATTCGACCATTGTGTATGCGATCTCGTCTCCGCCCCCGAACGCGCGATGTGCCTGCCGCCATCCCTGATCGGCATTGCCCTTGCTAGACAGCTCGGCGTAGGCCCAGGACGTCTTGGGGAAAAAGGGAAGCGGCGCGTCCTCGCTGGTCCAGGCCCATGCGAAGAGACGCTTCAGATGATCGATCGAATCGTGGACTCGCTCGTACACGACGACGCGGTCGTCCGGCTTCCTCGACCCGGGCGGGCGCCCGACGAAGACGGTGCGGGGCGTGAGCTTCTCTCCCCGATCGACGACCGCACATAACACGAGGTGTCGAATCCAGAGATCCCATTCAACTCGGCTCGCCACCCTCGCGAACTCGACGGCGATGCGCCCACCGCTCGCGGGCTCGCCGGGCTGCGGCCCATCCGGCGCCGGACCTCCCGACACCGAGCCATCCGACCCCGACCACAGGCGGTCGAGACGGCCGACGAGGCGGCAGTCCCCGAGGCCTTCGACGGATTCGAGTTCCAGTTCGAAATCGAGATCATCGAGCGATTCCCCCAGACGATGGGCCGCACCGATCCGCACGAGGCTCTCGACCTCCCGGCGCAGCCGATCCGCGGAGACGCGACCTGGAACGCCCGCCGGCATCGCCGCGTTCGCGAGTAGACGCTGCGTCGCAGACTCCGGCTCGAGCCCGTCGCGAAGTCGCTCGAGCAGGGCACCGCCGAGTGCATGTCGCGCCAGGGGATCCAGATCGAGTGGATCCAGGTCCGCGCCCGCAGCCTCCGGCCGCGGCAACCGAAGCCCCAGCCGATCACGCGCGAAGAATCGGGTCGAGCGGAGGAAACGCGCGCTCAGCTCGTCGAGTGAGAGCGTGGGCATCGCTTCCCGCATCGCGGCCTCCCCGTCGATCGCCGAAGCCCGCTTCGCAAGGAACCGACGCGGCGTCCCGCCGCCCGACTCGCTCGCCTCCCGACGAGCCACCGCACCCGCAAAGGCTTCCTCGTCGAAACCGACGAGCCGAGGATCTCGCGAGGTCTCGAAGTAGCGCGGGCTCGACGCTCGCAAGGGATGCGAGACGACGAGCCAGTCTCGAAGCCCGACATCATCATCCGTGTCGTCGTTCGCGGCGGGGGCCAGGGCGGCCTTGCCCTCGGTGGCTCCAGCATCGGCTCCAGCATCGGTATCGTCGAGCACGAAGAGCGAATCGAGCGTGTCGAGGAGATCCGAGACGACGACCGACGGCATCGTTCTGCTTCCGTCACGCATGTCGAAGGCGGGCGCCGTGATGACCAACTGATCGCGCGCCGACAACAGCGCTTCGAGAAAGAGATAGCGATCGTCGTTTCGACTCGTTCGGTCCCCGGGTCGCGAATCCCGCGTCATCAGATCGAAGCCCGGCGCCGGACCACCGCGGGGAAACACGCCGTCGGCCATGCCGAGCAGCACGATCACGCGGAAGGGAATCGCGCGCAGTGGCACGAGTTCGCAGAAGGTGACGCCCCCGGCCAGGAAGGCTTCCGCGGCAGGCGTCGACTCGATCGAGTCCGCAATACGCTCGCGAACGGCTTCGAAGGGGACGCTGCGTTCGAAGCCCGCTTCCCTCGCGGTCGACGCGAGGTCGGCGAGAACGCCTCGGACGGCTACGTGTTCGTGCGAGTTCGAATCGGTGCGTTCGATGCAGCGATCGAGCAGGCTCATCAACCAGCCGCACCAATCCATCACGCTTCGGGAAATCCCCACCCATCGCTGTGCATCCGAAAGGATCGAGACGATGTCGCCGAGCGCCCCGAGCCAAACCGGATCACCGAGCGCATCGAGGGGAACCGAGGTCGAGCCTGCGTAGACCTCGTCACTCGCCCCGACGGCGTGAGCCAGCGCCAGGCGATCGAGGCCCCCGGCCCAGCTATGCGTTCGATCCCCCGAGAGTCCCATCGACTCGCGATGGCGCTCGTTTAGTCCGAAGCGGATGCCTGCACGGTCCGCCCAATCGGACAGATGCTCGATGGCCTTTTCGTCCAGTCCGAAGCGGGCGCGAACGGGTTCGCGGGCGATCCAATCGAGACATTCGCTCCTGGCCGCGCGACCGCCGAGTAGTTCGAGCAGGCTCCGGAATGCCTCCGCGACGGGTGATCGTCGGAAGATGCCGCGATCGGCGATGCGGAAGGGAATCGCACTCGCCTCTTCCAGCCTCGCGCCGAAGACCGCCTCGATGTCCGGTGCGATCTCGTCGATTCGCGGCGCCATCACGATCACGTCTTCGGGCGACAGCGATGGATCGTCCTCGAAGGCCTTGCGCAGGACCGACTCGACGACTTCGATCTCACGTCGCGGCCCGTGACAGAGATGTACGCGGATGGAAGCGTCATCGCGGGCGACCGGGCGAATGGCGGAGCCGGGCGTGCTTGCCTCGATTCCTTCGTCCGAGTCGTCGAGCTCGAGCAGTCGATCCTGAAGGCGTGAGAGCAGGCTCGGCGCGGCGCGGGATGCCTCCGCCGACTCGAAGCGGTCGTCGTCGCGTTCTTCGACGTTCTCGGCGGCTTCCAGGATCTGCTGGAAGTCACTGCCGAGCCGACCGAGGCCGGCCAGAAGAGACGCGGCGGGAGACGTCGGCAGCATGAAGGAAGGAGCGGAATCGCCGGGCCCGTCGCTCGACGGGAGCGCCTGCTCGTCCTTCAGCTCCTTCCAGAGATCGGCCCAATAATGTCGCGACGGGCTCAGCACCGAGAGATGCAGATCCCGCACGCGCGCCAGCTGGTCGATCACCGACAAATACAGAGGCGGAAGTGCGGCCACAGCGAAGATCTCGATCCGATCGGGAAAGGCGAAAGCGAGTCGGCGCTCGAGCTCGGCGCGATCGCCGGACGCGACAGCATCGCGAAACGCCAACGCGCGATCGGCGACGTGGCCTCCGCCGCACTCGTCATGGATCTCGCGAACGAGTCGGGCCTGCCAGCGCTCGTCGCGATTCTCCGGAAGCGAAGTCGCCCGCGTCCAGGCTTCGATCCAGTCCGGGCGAAAGATCACGTACTGGTCGAGCAGATTAGCGATCCGATTTGCGAGCTGGACCAGACGCCAATCACCGTCCATCGAATCGAGATGTCGAACCAGGGGCGCAAAGTCGGCCTCGTCGCGATTCGCGTCGAGCAGTCTCGCGATGCGCCAAGTGAGGCTCCGCACTTCCCAGGCGGGGTTGATCGCGCAGGACACTTCGTCGGGAATCGCCCCGAAGACGTGCTCGAGAAATACCCGCGGAAAGTAGAAACGCGTGTTGGCACAGACGCCGTGGTCGCGTGCGATCGACTGCGCGATCCAGCGCTCCATGCCCGGTCCCTGTACGACGACTACGTTCGGCGCGAGCGGATCATCGCCGGGGGTCACCAGACGATTCGCGAGACCCTCGAAAAGTCTTTCAGTCCGATTGCTTCGTTCGACGAGGAGCAAGGCCGACCTAGAACGCGGTCTTCAGATTCGCGTCGAAGTCCCAATAGGCACGCAGCAGCGTGATCTTGCCGACGTCGTCCACTTCGTAGGCATTCACGACCTCGTTCCAACCGAAACGACCGTCGGGCCAGCGCACGAAGATCGTACCGACGTTCACGACGGCGTCGCCCGAGGTGATCGTCTGTCGGATCTGGAAGCGGATCGCGTCGGGCTTGATGTAGACCGCGGCGAATTCTTCGATCTCCTTCTTGCCGACCCGGCCGCGACCGGTCGGGTCCATCGGCGAAGATCCGTATGGATCCTGAACGACCGCGTCTTCGGAAAAGAGATCCACCCAGGCCCTGGCGTCGCCGTCCATCGCAGCCTTCATCGACTCGATGCTGGCGCGCCGTGCGGGCGTCTGCGGGGCACTGAGGACGACTTCGATGGACATGGGGGAATCCTCGGTCAAGGGCTCTTGGGATCGCAGAGCATACTCGATCGCCGGCTGCCCATCCCGAGCCGCGCGCCCCTCAGTCGGGCGCGGGAACCCGCGTGATCTGATCCCCGATGAAGAACCCGACATAGACTTCGTCGCCGACTTCGAGCGCGACGCTGGCGGCGCCGCGCCCTTCGATGATGCGTGTCGCCTCGAGTCCGACAGGGCCGATCAGGTAGACGGAATAGCCGATGTCGCAGCCCGCATCGCGAACCGATCCGCAGCCGAGCGCGTCACCGACCCCGCCATGCTGCCCCGCTACCAGGAGCCGACCATCGCGGGTCCAGGTCAGGTTGTCGGGGTTGTGTTCCAGGACGACTTCGTCGCGCTCGGGCGCACCGTCCGCGTCGAGTCGAAGTCGATAGACGGTTCCGCCTCCCCATTCGGCGACGAAGATCTCCGTTCCGTCCGCCGAGGCCTCGATCCCGTTCGGCGCGCTGCCCTGGCTATTCTCGATCTCCGTGATCTCGCCGCCCGGCGCCCAGCGAAGCACGGAACCCGTGTCGGAGCCGGTGCTGACCTTGATCATGGTCCAGATCGCACTGGGGCCGACTCCATCGATCGCGGGCATCATGTTGGTGACGACGAAGCCGCCATCGGGCAGGAGCGCCACGTCATTCGTGGAAATGCCGGAGGGCATCGGCACACAACCACGCCACGCGATCCGGGGCGCGCGCTGCGAAACGACCTCGAAGAGTTCCACCGCCTCGCGTCCGCCATGATTCACGACGGCCAGGACGAAGCGGCCGTCGGGACGCTTTCCGACGTCGATGCCATGGGGCTTGAAGAGGCTGGTGTCGGGCGGGCCAGGACAAGCAGGATCGCCCCAACCGGTCGTCGCGGTCGCTTCGCCGGACTCGCCTTCCGGATGCGGAAAGAGCTGCCGCGACTCGAGGTCGGGACGACGGATGGCGGTCAGTTGCCCCGTGGCAGGCGGCGTGCCGTTCTCCTCATCGCCCGAGTCGTTCGTCGCCATCTCGCTCACCACCAGCCACGAGCGCCCGGGCAGGAAGCCGATGTCCTCGGGATTCGTGAGACTGCAGATGGACCGGTTCGTCGCTCCCGGTTCGCAGGGCGCGAGCGCATCGGGCGACCCCATGCAGCCGGCCGCGAGGAGCAGACCGGAACAGAGAAGGATCCGAGAAAGGGAAATCGTTCTTCGCATCACTTCTTTCCTTTATGTCCGCTGCAGCACGCTCGCCAGTCGGCGAGCCGCTTCGAGCACGTCGGCCGGCGGCGCGGCCGTATGGCTCACACGGATCCATTCACCGTACGCCTCACCACACGAGATGCCGGGCGCGACCAGCACGCCCCGCTCGAAGCAATCCTCGAGAAGGCCATGGAGGCCTCGCTCGTCGAGCCGGTCCCGCACCTCGACGAAGAGGAACGTGCCGCCATCCGGCGCCGGGAGCCCGAGGATCTTCGCCATCTTCGCGCCGGTGTCCCGGTACTCGCTTCGCGCCACGTCGATCCACTCGGCGCCGCCGTCCATGGCGGCGATTGCCGTGTACTGCCCCACGATCGGTGAGTGGTAGTAGATATGCGTCCCGATCTTTCGCGCCTCCGACACGATCCGCTCCGGACCCGCGAGGTAGCCGACGCGCTGGCCGGCCATCGCGTAACTCTTCGAGAAGGAATAGACCGAGACCGTCCGCTCGGGCGCGAAGCGCGCCATCGACACGTGCTTCCCCGAATAGACGTAGTCCTCGTAGACCTCGTCCGCGAAGACCCAGAGATCATGCCGCCGCGCGAGATCCGCGAGTGCCTCGAGCCACTCGCCCGGGATCACGCGGCCCGTCGGATTAGAGGGCGTCGATACATAGAGGACCTTGCTGCGACTCGTGATCCGTGAGGCTACGGCTTCGATCGCCGCGTCGAGGTGATCGACCCGATCATAGAAGGGGACCTCGACCGGTCGGGCGCGAAAGCTCTGCGCGATTCCGCGGATCAGCGGCCAGAAGGGAGCCAGAATCAGGATCTCGTCACCGGGTGAGAGAACCGCGCCGGCAAGCGTCGAGAGGCCGCCGGTCGCACCAGCGGTCACGAGGATCTCGTCGGGCGAATGCGAGAGGTCGTTGCGGACCCGAAGCTTCTGCGCGATGCGCTCGATCAGTTCGGGCTGACCGCGGGTGTTTCCGTAGGCATGCAGACGCGGATGATCGGCGGACGCGATGTCCTCCGAACGCGCGCCGACGAAGGGGTCCCGCCAGGTGTCACCGACGTGTAGCGGAAAGATCGGCCCGGCATGATCCCCGAGCCGATCGGCGAAGGGCGAGTAGACGGCGCCCGGCATGGCTCGCGTCTCCGGCGCGAGCGGCGGTCCGGATCGCGCCGCGTCCGACATCAGTCGCGGTCCCGCGCGCGGATCAGCTCGGCATAGCCCTCTCGATAGGTCGGGTACTCGAAGCCGTAGCCACTCTCTCGGGCGCGCCGGTTGCTGCAGCGCTTGCTCCCGGTCACGCGGCGGTGATTCGAGCTCTCCGTTTCCTCTTCGTGTGCGGGGGCCGCGACGCCGAGCTGCTTCGCCAACCACATATAGAGCTCCGCCTCTTCCGCGGACTCATCATCCACGCCGAGATAGAGCGACGCGGGGGAGCCCAGATAGAGGAAATGTCGCAGGATGCCGGCCGCGTCGGAGAGATGAATCCGATTCGTGAAATGTTCCGCCTCCCGCAAGCGCAGCTCGCCTCGCAGTCCACGGTCGATCAAGCTCTCCCGACCGGGTCCGTAGATTCCGCCCAGTCGAACGACGACGGTCGACAGCCCGCTCGCGGCGAGCAGACCCTCGGACGCGAGCATCGTCTCGCCGCGGAACTGGGTCGGGTGCGTCGGCGAGTCTTCGTCGATGTGTTCGCCTCGACGCTGACCGTAGACCGAGGTGCTCGAGGTCATCACGACGCGGCGGGGACGCTGTCCCTCGTCGGCCAGCCATTCGAGAAAGCCGGCGAGTCCGTCGAGGTACGCGTGGCGATACGCCTTCTCCGAGCCTTCGTCGGCGCCGACCGCGAAGACGGCGTACTCGACGCGCGCCGGCGCGGGCCCGAGTGATCGGGGCTCGGCCAGATCGCCCTCGATCGCACGCACACCCTCCGCGAGCTTCGAAGCATCGCGACGAATGCCGTAGACCTCGTGACCGTCGGCGATCAGCCTTCGAGCCAATTCGTTACCGACGTATCCACATCCCGCGATCACCGCTTGCGCCATGCGGGCAGCATGCCTCAGATGGCTATGCTCGCGCCATGCATCGTCCGCAGATCGGCATCCCCCTCACCCTCGACGACAAGGCGCGCTGGCGAAAGGGTCGCGCCTACCACTACATCGATCGAAGCTACGCGGACGCAGTCGATCGTGCGGGCGGCGTCCCGATCCAGATCCCGATCCAATCCGACGCCAGCGACCTCGTCGATCGGATCGATGGGCTACTGCTCCCGGGTGGTGACGATTTTTCTTCCGACGAGAGGCTTCCCGACGGCGCAACACTCGACCTCGTTTCGCCCGATCAGCTGGCCTTCGACGAAGCCCTCTTCGAGGCCGCGGGTCGACGCGGCATTCCAATCTTTGGCATCTGTTACGGAATGCAGCTGATGGCCCGCGCACGCGGCGGCCTTCTCTACGGACATCTCCCGAGTCAGTGCCCGGAAGCCAACGATCATCGACTCGACGAAGACGACCGACATGTCGTCTCGATCGAAGCAGGGAGTCGTCTCGCAGACGCGCTCGGGGACGAGCGCTGTTCGGTGAACAGCCTGCATCATCAAGCGGTCCGACGAGTCGGACCGGCGTATCGCGTCGTCGCGAGCAGCCCGGACGGAGTGATCGAAGCGATCGAGGGAAACGCGGACGCCGAGCGCGGCTGGGAGATCGGCGTGCAGTGGCATCCGGAGAAGATGAACGACGAATCGAGCCGGCGAATCTTTCGCGCCTTCGTCGACGCCTGCCGCGCCGCCTCCGGCGCCGTGGCTTCCGGAGGCGCGGCCTGATGCGCCACCTGATCCGTGTCCTGGGATCGCTGCTGTTCTGGACATTCATGACGATCTCGTCGGTCCTGATCTTCCCTCTCGCCGCCCTCGTCTATGTCTCGACGGTCGCCTTCGATCGACGACGCTGGATCCTGCATCGTTTCACGTCGTTCTGGGCCTCCCTCTATACATGGCTGAATCCGGTCTGGCGCGTGCGGGTCATCGGACGCGAGCGGCTCTACGAAGATGGGCCCGCCGTCATCGTGGCGAATCATCTGTCGCTGGTGGACATCCTCGTGCTGTTCCGATTGCAGACACATTTCCGCTGGGTTTCGAAGCTCGAGAACTTTCGCGTTCCGCTGATCGGCTGGAACATGACGCTCTGCGACTACATCCCGCTTCGACGGGGAGACTCGGCGAGCATCCAGGCGATGATGCGACATTGCGACCGAGTCATCGGTGAAGGCAATTCGATCATGATGTTTCCCGAAGGCACGCGCTCGGCAACGGGGCGCATGCGCAGCTGGAAACCCGGGGCGTTCCAGATCGCGGAACGCAACCGCGTTCCGATCCAGCCGCTCGTGCTTCGTGGCACGTCCGAAGCACTTCCCAAGCGAGGCTTCATCCTGCAGGGCCATCATGCGATCTCGATCGAAGTCCTCGATCCGATTCCCGTCGAGGAAGTCCTCGCCTGCAGCGCCGAGGAAATGACCGAGCGCGTTCGAACGAAGCTGATCGACGTACTCGAGAACGACGCGCCCTCGAACTGAGGATCCGGGTCTCAGCCCGCAGCCGCGGACATGGACAGCTCGCGGCGCAAGAGCTTGCCCGTCGCCGTTCTCGGAAGCGACGCGACCTCGAAGAACGAATCCGGGACCTTGTACCCCGCCAGTCGTTCGCGGCAGAACGCGTCGAAGTCCGAGCGACCCATCGAAGCCCCCGACCGAAGTACGACGAAGGCCACCGGTCGCGCGCCGAACTCGGCATCGGCTCTTCCGACGACGCCCGCCTCCTCGATGTCCGGATGGGCCACGAGCACCGACTCGATCTCGGCGGGATAGACGTTCTCACCGCCCGAGACGATCAGATCCGCGCGCCGGTCGATCACGCGAAGATGTCCCTTCGCGTCGAGCCGGCCGAGGTCTCCCGTCGACAACCAACCATCTTCGATCGCGTCGCTCGATGCTTCGGTGTCCCCGGATGATGGATCGCCCGGACGCGACTCGGCCTCTCCCAGATAGCCACGCATCACGATCCTGCCGCGCACGCGGATCTCACCTTCTTCGCCCGCTTCGAGGGGTCGGCCCTTCGCGTCGACGATGCAGACTTCGACGCCCGGAAGCGGTTGCAGACCCGCCGCGAGATCCGATGCGTCGGGCGACGCAACGAAGGGTGGACGCGTCGCGACCTGGGAAGCGGCCTCGGTGAGCCCGTAGGTCGGCGCAACCGGATATCCGGCGGCCGCCGCGCGCGCCAGCAGGTCCTGCGACGCCGGGCCGCCGCCGAGCAGAACGAGCGAAAGCGACGCGGGGGCCGGTCGCTCTCCGCGAGTAGCGATCAGCTTCTCGAGCATCGTCGCGACGAGACTGACGCGCGTGACATCCTGGGTGTCGATCGCCCTCGCTACGCGCTCGGCATCGAAGCGCTCGTGCAGCACGACGCTCGTGCCGAGCAGCGCGCTCCGAATCAGAATCGAGAGCCCGCCGATATGAAAGAGCGGCATGCAGAGCAGCCATCGATCGTGTGCTTCGAATCCGAGGAGCTCGGTCGACGCCTCGGCACTCGCAATCAGACTGTCGAGCGCGAGCACCGCGCCCTTGCTCCGCCCGCTCGTCCCGGACGTGTAGAGAACGAGTGCGGCTTCGTCGGTCACAAAGGCTTCGCGCTGTCGCTGTCCTACCCCCGTGACGCGCGCGTCGAGTTCGACGTCGTCCGCCATGGCGAGGTCCGGCTCCTTCTCGTCGAGGAGCGCGAGTCCACATCCGGCCGACGCCGCCAGCCGTCGAGCCCCCGCGTCGAGCCCGGCGTCCGCGCCCCGATCGTCTTCGCATCGCGCCGAGATCAGCAGCCGCGCGTTAGAGCGACGCAGGAGCGCCTCGTGCTCGCGCTCCGTCAATCGAGCGTTCAGCGGCAACAGCACGAGGCCGCGATCCAACATTGCATGGATCAGCCCAACGCCTGCGACCGAGGGCCCGGCGAGCACGGCGACGAGATCTCCCTCGACGAGCCCCAGCTCATCCAGTCGCTGCGCCATCGACGTCGCGATCGAAACGAGGCGAGCGTAATCGATCGACGCGCTGGCGTTCGAGCTCGAATCATCGAGGAGCGCCTCGCTCGCCGGGTCATGCATCGCGAGGCGCGAGATCCATCCGCGCGCGGTCTCGTACGGCGCACGGTCCGCTTCGGATGCGCGATGCCCGCGCGGTGACCGACTTCGGAGCGGGGCCTCGATGGTCTGCGCTTCACCCCACGCGACGCGACTCGCCCGGGGTCCCCTTCCGGCCACAGGTCGTTCTTCCCAGGCGGCGGCCAGGTCCACGCCGAGCCCCGACGCGGCCGCAACGTCGATCCCGCCGTCGCGAACTTCGTTGCCCAGGGCGAGATCCGCCGCCAACAGCGACTGCGTACCGAGTCCGTGAGTCTCCTTCGGGTCCGCGACGCCCGCTGCGAGGGCGAGCACGGCGGAGCGGCCGACAGCACCTTCGATCAGGCTCGACAGAACGACACGGATCCCTTGTTCCGCCGCGCGGCGCAGGATCGGCAGGCTGCGCGCGATGCCCCCCAGCGCGGCGGGTTTCAGGACGAAGATGCGAGCGGCGCCGAGTTCGAAGCAAGCGTCACAGCCCGGACCGAGCAGCGCCTCGTCGGCCGCCACCGGAATCGCTCCGCTCGCATCGAGAAACCTCAGCCCTTCCCGATCTTCTCGCGCGACGGGCTGCTCGACGAACTCGATATCGAATCGTTCGAAGGAACGAAGCGCGCGCTCAGCTTCGCGAACCGTCCAGGCTTCGTTCGCGTCGAGTCGCAGACGCCGCGCCGGCCCGACGGCGTCGCGCAATGCTGCGACCCGGTCCACGTCGCGTGCCGGGTCGCGCTCGTCGGGCGAGACGGCGAGCTTCAGTTTGAACGTCTCGAACCCGTCGGCGAGTCGATGATCCGCAGCGACGGCGACGGCGTCCGGCGAAGCCCCCGAGACGAGTGCCTGCACGCGAATGCGCGTCGCGGGCTCGCCCGGAAGTTCCGCCGACGCGCGTAGCCATTTCGCAAGCGATCGGTCCGCGCGCTTCGCCGCCAGGTCATGCAGCGCAGAGTCGATCGCCGAATGCGCGCAGGGGGACGAGGCACAGAGTTCGGCGCAGACACGGAGCGCCTGATCGAGCGAAGCGGCTTCCTGTCCGACGAGCGCATGGAGAGCGCCTTCGATCGCGCGCCGCGAAGTTTCGAGGTCCTCGGTTCCAAACTCCGCGAGCGGCGTCGCCTCACCGAAGCCGATGCGCCCGGCGTCGTCCATCAGCGTCACGAGATGACCGGCTCGCGATGCGATCCGGCCGTGCGCGGTCGCGAGGGGCGTGACCAGTGGCAGTTCGAAGCGCCGCATGCCCGCGCGCGCGAACTTCACACCGAGAGCCCGATCGCGAGCAGGAGCGAGAAGACGAATCCGAGCTTCGCCGTGTTCGCCAACGCTTCGTTCAAGATCGGACCGTCTTCCGACGCGCGAATGACACGCCAGAGAGACACCGCGAGCGGTGCGCTGAGACAGGGCAGAAAGACCCACGGCGACACGTCGAAGAACCACGCGATCACGAAGAGCATCGCGTACGCTCCGCCGACGAGGCCCGCCCATTCGATTCGCGCGCCGCCGCGACCCACGCGAACGGCGATCGTGCGCTTGCCCGCCGCGCGATCGGTCTCGATGTCGCGCAGGTTGTTCACGACCAGGATCGCCGTGGCGAGGGCGCCGATCGGAATCGCCGCGATCCAGGCAAGGTCGGACAGCGCGCCCATCTGCACGAACGTTGTCCCGACCACCGCCACGAGTCCAAAGAAGACGAAGACCGCGGCTTCCCCGAGTCCGTGATAACCGAGTGGCCAGGGGCCTCCCGTATAGGCCATAGCTGCCAAGATCGAGACGAGTCCGATCGCGACGATCGCCGGCCCCGCGACCCAGGTGAGATACGCGCCGACCGCGGTCGCCAGGACGAAGGCGATCGTCATGCCGAGCTTGAGCGCGCCGGGCGAGAGCAGCCCGAGCTGCGCCGCGCGGGGCGGACCGATGCGATCCTCGGTGTCGGCCCCCTTCTCGAAGTCGAAAACGTCGTTCGCCAGGTTCGAACCGATCTGAAGGAGCAGCGCTCCGAGGCCGGCGGCGATCGCGGGGCCTGGCCGCAGCCCACCCTCGGCGGAAGCGACCGCCGTCCCGACCAGCACCGGACCGATCGAGACAGGCAGCGTGCGCGGACGCGCCGCCATGATCCATGCCTCGAGACTTCCGGCGCGGACTTCGGCGCTCATGCGCTCATCCGATCCCGCGCGGAAACGTCGGCTAGGAATGCCGACACGACATCCGCGAAGGCCCGCGGCGCTTCGAGATGGGTGGCATGGCCCGAGTCCGCGAGGATCGCCGTGCGTGCATCGGGGAAGAGGGTCTCGAGGGAACGCGCGATCTCACGAAACTTCGCGTCTTCGTCCCCCACGACGAGGAGTACCGGCGGCGAGAACGTCTCCAGTCGATCGAAGAGCGGCATCTGCGCACCGGCACCCATGCCGCGCAGGCTGTTGGCGAGGCCGATCGGCCGATTGCGCAGTCGCTCCTCGCGGGCTTCGGCGAGCGCCGCGTCTCCCAGACGAGACTGGGTCGCGAAGATCGGAAGAGCCATCCACGCGTCGACGAATGCCTCGACCCCATCGCGTTCGATGCGCTCCGCAAGCGCGCGATCCGCCTCGATCCGTGCATCACGAAGCGCGTCGTCGCGAATGCCCGCCGTCGCGCCGATCAGGACGAGACTCGAGAATCGCTCGGGCGCCGCGACCGCCGCCGCAATGGCCGCGCGGCCACCCATCGAGTACCCGAGTAGATGCGGACGGCCCAGATCGAGCCGCTCGACCGCCTCGACGATCTGTCCAGCGCAGCGCGACATCGAGTAGACCGCTTCGGACGCAGGCGCCTCGCTTCCTCCATGGCCGATCAGGTCGAGGCGGATCACGCGGCATCGGTCGCGGAGCGAAGTGGCCACCGATTGCATGCTTTCGGCGCAGCCAGTGAAACCGTGGAGCACGAGGATGGGCTCGCCCTCCCCTTCGATCAGGGCACGAAGCCGAACGTCATCGAGATCGATGAAGCGTTCCTCAGCTCGGGGCGCTCCGGATGCGACGGTCATGAGTCGAGGACCTCGACGATGGTTTCTCGAAGGTCGGCGAGGCACGCGCGAAACCGTGCCTCGTTTTCCTTCGCTTCGAGGGGCACGTGTACGATCGAAACGGTCGGGCTCGCGAGCGCGCGATCGAGTGCGGGTTCGAACTCGGGGATTGCGTCGACGCGCTGGTACTCGAGTTCGAAGAGCGCCGCAGCCTTCGCGAGGTCGAGGTCGTGGGGCGTCCGGAAGAGTCGATCGAAACCGACGGCCTCCGCCTGCTCCGCCACCGGCAGGAAGGAGAAGATTCCGCCGCCGTTGTCGTCGAGCACCACGATCACGAGCGGGATCGTCTCGTGCCTCGCGAAGAGCAGCGCGCCGAGATCGTGCAGGAAGGCCAGGTCACCCGTCAGTAGCAGCGTCGGACAACCCTCGGCCGCCGCAGCGCCAAGGGCGCTCGCCGTGACCCCGTCGATCCCGCTCGCCCCGCGATTACACAGCACGCGGGGCCCATCGGACCGATTCTCCAGCGCGAGATCGAGCAGCCGGATCGCCATGCTATTCGATGCGAAGAGCTGGGCGTCGGCGGGAAGATGCCGACAGACCGTCTCGGCGACGCCGAGCCCGGACCCGGCCGCATCGCCGCGAAGCATCTCCGCGAGCCGATCGCGCGCGTGCACGTTCAGTGTCTCGAAAGTCTCGCACCAGTCACCCTTGCGCTCGACCCGACCCTCGATCCGTTCCGTCGCCTGACGAAGCGCCGACTCGGCCCCGCCCCGGACGACGCGCGTCGCCCGATGCGAAGGTTCGCCCCAGCTACCCCCCTCGTCGAACCACCAAACGCTCGCGACCTCGCTCGCTTCGAGCCAGAGACGTTGCGCCTTCGAGACCGGCGTCTCGCCGAATCGCAGCACGACGTCCGGTCGCATACGCGCAGCGAAGTCGGGCACGCGCGTGATGGCGTCGCCGGCGTCGAGGATCGTTGCGTCCTGCGCCGAGTCGGCGCGACGGATCTGCGACGCAGGATCCGCGAAGATCGGCCAGCGCGTCACCCGCGCGAAGGCGACGATCGCCTCGACCATCCCGGGATCCGCGTCCATCGGACCGCAGCAGATGACGCCGCGTTCCCGCCCGGTCGCGAGACTCGCGAGCTCACGAACATCTTCGACACTCGCGACTGCCGCCGCCCGGCTGAAGCGGAGACTTTCGGTATTCGCGTCATACCTCTCTCGAGCGTCGTCGACGCCGTCGACATCGGGAGCTCCGATTCCGAGGGGCGGCGCGAGGGGCTCACGAAAGGGCCAGTTCAGATGGACGGCCCCCGCCGGTCGATCGCTCGCCATCGCGACGGATCGCGCCGCGAGGCGCGTCGCATAACGAAGAGCATCGTCTCCACCGACTTCGATCGGCACTTCGACCGACCAGCGCGAATAGGCCCCGTAGAGACCGGATTGTTCGATCGTCTGCCCCGCGCCCCAGTCCCGCAGCTCGGGCGGTCGATCCGCCGTGAGCACGATCAGGGGCACGCGCGAATAGTGTGCCTCGACGATCGCCGGCAGGTAGTTCGCCGCCGCAGTCCCGGAAGTACAGACGAGCACGGCGGGCCGCCGCCCAGCCTTCGCGAGCCCGAGCGCAAAGAAAGCGGCGGCGCGTTCGTCGAGGCCGATGAAGGTGCGCAGACCCGGGGTCCGGTCGGCGCTGATGGAGAGAGGCGTCGAACGCGAGCCGGGCGAAAGGACGACCTCTCGTACCCCCGCCTCCCGGAGCGAGGCGAAGAAACGACCGACGAACGCATAGACGCCGTCTGGATTCGCGACGAAGTCCGACGACGACATCTCTCAGATCTCCGTCAGCGGCGCGAGCAGCGCACGAAGCTTGATTCGCGTCTCGACGAGTTCGGATTCCGGATCCGAACCCGCAACGATGCCGGCCCCACCGAAGAGCAGCGCTCGACTCGCGCCGGACTGGCCGATCGTCCCGAGGCCGTTCCGAATCAGCGCCGAGCGAAGCGCGACGCGAAGATCGCCCCCTCCATCGAGATCGAGCCAGCCGACCGGCGCCGCATACCAACCCCGCTCGAGTCGCTCCCGATGTCGCAGCCAGCTCTTCGCGGCCTCGACGGGAAGCCCTCCGACGGCCGGCGTCGGATGCAGCGCACGCGCTAGCTCCAGGAGATGCGGCCCGGCATGCGCGGTCGCGTCGCTTTCTCGACGACTCCCTTCTGCTGCATCGACAGCCCGATCGCCGATCACCTCGCCGTCGCCCCCGCGCAGCTCCCCGCGAATCGGCGTTTCCAGATGCTGGATGCCGAAGAGACGCCGCAAGCGCGGCGCGGCGGAGATCTCGAGTGTCGAACAAAGAGGATCGAGTACGTCGCGAATCGCCGTCACGACGTGCGCGTGTTCCGCCCTCTCCTTCTCGCCGTGGAGCAGACCGTCGCCGAGAGCGCGATCTTCCTCGGGCTGTCGACCGCGCGGCGCCGACCCGGCGAGTGCAGCGGTCTCGACCCGGCGTCCCTCCATGTGGACGAGCCTCTCCGGCGTCGCCGCCACGAACGTGTCGCGCGCCCGCCCGACAGCGATGAGCGTGCAACTCGGGTAGAGCGAGCGGAGGCGGTCGAAGAACGCCACCTCTCCGAAATCTCCGTCGTGGTCGACGGAGAGGGAACGGGCAAGCACGACCTTGTCGAGCCGGCCCTGCTCGATCCCGGCGAGAGCCGCACGGATCTGGGCGCGAAAGGTCGCGTGACTGCGATCCGCGCGCACGACGTATTCTGGACCCGCGCTCCAGTCGGCGGGCTCACTCGGCATCACGTCGACGATACCGGTCTGGTCCACAGCTACGTCGGAAGAACATGGCGGTGTGTTCGCGGCGGCGGCATCCTCGAGTCGTTCGGTGAGCTTGCGGAGGATCCCATCGCTCGTGGCCCCCTTCTCTACGCGCTGGAAGAGGACCCAACGCTCGACTCCCTGCCAGCGCTCGATGATCACCTCGGGCAGGACGAAGCGTGCCGCCGGAAAGGCCTTCCAATCCGCGGAGGCGTTGGGCTCCTCCTCGAATCCGAACCCGCCCATGAAGCACGGTGCGCGGGACGGCCGCGCGGCGCCGGTCCAGTCGAGCCTCCCGCGAAGCTGATTCCACCAACCACGCACGTCGTCGAAACGAGTGGGGCCCGCGCTCTCGGTCTCGTCGACGCTTCCCCAGGCGCAGAAGAACTGATCCGCCTCGACCCGCTGCCAGAGGAAGCGATCGCGAAGACCCGCATGGGCATAACAGCCGATCGGATCGTCGACCGGCGCTTCGATCACATGCGCGAGCCATCGCGTGCGTCCCGTCTCGCGAACCCGCTCGGCCGTGCGCTCGACGTCGGCGCGCAGCCTCGCATCGAAGCGCAGGCTCTCGGGATCGAATCGACGATCAAGCATCGGACTCACCCGCCCCGCCAGATCGCACAGGCGTGAGTGGCCCCCGCGTCCCCGTCAGGATCTGGGCGGAGCCGAGCAGGAGCACTTCACGCTCCACCTCGAGGAAGCCCGCCGCGGACATCATCTGCTTCAGATCTTCGGGCGGCGGCAGGTACGCGGTCGACTGTGGGAGATAGCGATAGGCGCTTCGATCCGAGACGATGCCGCCGACCAGCGGCACGACGCGATCGAAATAGAGGGAGTGGGCCGCACGCAAGGGGCCCCAGGACGGACGGTCCACGTCGATCAGGGCGACGCGGCCCCCCGGCAGAAGGATTCGAGCGATCTCGCGAAGCACGGCATCGAGCGAGACGAAATTGCGCAGGGCGAAGCCGCAGGTGACCACGTCGACCGAGCTCGATCGGAAGGGCAGCCACTCCGCGTCCGCCTGGACCGAGGGAAACTCGAGTCCTCGAATCCGAGCGCGGCGCAGCATCTGGATCGCGAAGTCGACGCCGATCGCCTGCGCTCCACGCGCCATGGCGAGCTCGCAGAAATCACCTGTGCCGCAGGCGAGGTCGACGACGCGGTCGCCGTCGCCGACCGCGATCTTGTCGAGCGCGCGGCGCCGCCAGCGCTGATCGAGCCCGACCGACATCACACGATTCAACGCGTCGTAGCGTGGTGCGATCCGATCGAACATCTCGCGGACCCGAACCCGCTTCTCGTCACCGGTCGGCAGTTCGCCTAGCGCCACTGGACCTCCAATCGGGCGGAACGGGTCGCGTCGAGTGCGACTTCGAGGGCCTTGGCGTCACCGCGACCGCGCAGGCGTGCGAGGGCGCGAGCGACGACGACACGCTGGAAATGAAGGGCGACGATCTGGGTCGCCTGGGGGAGGAGCCGTTCGAAGACCCGGCGCACGGCTTCTTCATCCTCACCGCGAGGCTTTCGCACGAAGTCGTCGAAGAGATCGATCGCCTGTTCGGCCAACCGATCGACGTTCGTCGCATGCTCGGCGGCGAGTTCGAGGAGGCGATCGAGCGGCATGCCCATCCCGAGGATCTCGAGCCCGGACCGAACCATCTCGAGATCGCTATGCGGGAAGCGCTCCTCGCCCTGAATCTCGATCGGCGCGATCAATCCCGCCTGCACGGCAGACGCGATGAGCGCCTCGGGCACGCCCGTCTCGTGCGCGAGTTCCTGTCGCGACACCGTTCCGCCACCAACGCTCTCGGCCGCGAGCGCGCCCAGGAGACTCTGATCCGAGCCGGCGCCGTCTTCGGGATCGTGTTCGGCGGCGGGGTCGGGGGTAGAGCGCGCGCTGGCTCGGCGCGGCAAGGGGGCCGCGGGTCGCGCAGCTGTGACGCGCGCGGATCCGGCTGTCGACTCGACCGGGGTCGCTCCCTCGACCAGGAGCTTTCGAATCTGGGCCAGGCTGAATCCGGAATCGAGGAGGGAGCGGATCCGGCGGATGCGCTCGAGGTGCTCCGTCGAGTAGATCGCGAAGCGACCTCGTCGCTCGGGCGAGGGGATCAACCCACGAGATTGATAGAAACGAATGGTGTCGATGGGGACCCCAGCCGCGTCCGCGAGTTCGGCGACACGATATTCCATGTGATGACTCTAAGAGTAATCACTCTCATTGTCGAGTCGTGATCGACGTGCGCAATCTGGCCCGAACCGACTCCTCGAGCGAGGGTACGCCGGGTCAGGTGACGTAATGGGCGAAGCGCGCGAGGACCCGGGTGATCGCGGTCGTCTCCTCCGCTTCGGAGATCATCGCATCGGGATCGAGGTGCTCGGATACGAGGATCTCGCGCCGGGCCTCGACATAGGAGCGCATGATCTCGCGATCGAACTCGGGGTGGAACTGAACGCCCCATTGGCGTGGCCCGAACTCGAGAACGCTATGTGGATCGAGCGCGGTTCGAGCCAGGACCCGAGCGCCGTCCGGCGGCCGCAGGACGGACTCGACATGCGACATGTGCGCGGGAAATTTCCCCGGCTCGAAGATCACCTCGAATCCCTGCGCCACGCTTCGCGCGGTCGAACCGCCCGTCTCCGCACCGAAATCGATCGCGATCTCGACCGTGCCCATCTCGCGGCCGTTCGGGTTCGGGCCGACCTCGCCGCCGAGTCCGTGCGCGATGAGTTGATGTCCGTAACAGATGCCCAGCACGGGTACGCTGTCCTCGCGAACGATATCAGCTAGCCAGCGTGCCGAGGCTTCACTCCATTCCGGCCGCTCGGTCACCATCGCGGGCGAGCCTGTCACGACGACGCCACGGATCGACGCGGGTTCGGGAAGAGGCTCGCCGAGATAGACCGAAGCGACCTGGATTCGATCGAGCGATTCGCCGAGTTCCCGGGCGATCCAAGCGTCGAAGTCGCCATGACGGCTCTTCACCGGGGCTGGCGCCTCTCCGGTCTTCAAGATGAGAATCGAAGCCTGCGTCATCCCTCGTCCCTTCCAACATCTTCGTGTTTCGACCCGCCTGCGAAGTCAGCGAATACGGGCGGACTCCGTCGCATCGCCGCCCACCGGATCACCCGAACGCAGCGCGGAGAGCGCGATCCCCGCAGCCACCGCCACGTTCAGCGAATCCACCCCCTGTTCCATCGCGATTCGCACGCGCCGGTCCGACGCCGCGAGCGCCGACTCCGAGAGTCCGGCCCCCTCGGTCCCGAATAGCAGCGCCGTCGGCCCGAGTCGAGACTCGTCGAGATCGCGGAGGTCAACGGCGTCGGGCGCAGGGTCGAAAGCCAGGACCTTCCAATCCGATCGTCGCAGCGCCGCGAGGAGTCGCGCCAGGTCGTCCGCTCGCGCGAAGGGAACGCAGAGCGAGCCGCCCATCGAAGTCCTGATGGCCTTTCGGTAGAGCGGATCACACGTCCTCGGACAGAGCAGGATGGCGCGCGCGCCCAGCGCCATGGCGTTTCGAAAGACGAGGCCGACGTTGTCGAGGTTCATGAGGCCTTCGAGCACGACGATGCGGGGCGCTTCGAACTGCTTCTGGACCGAGCGGGCGAGTTCGAGCGGATCGACCGGCTCGCTCCGCACGCAGGATGCCAGAACGCCGCGATGGATCGGGAAGCCGACGATCCGATCGAGGATCGCCTGCGCCCCGACGAAGACAGGACACGATGGATCGAGCGCATCGAGCTCCTCGCCCATCGAAGCATGCGCACGCTCGCTCAACAGGATCGACTCCGGTCGATGCGGGGAGCGGGAGAGCAGCACCCGAAGTGTTCCCGCGCCCTCGACGATGAAGCGGCCGCGATCACGGGCAAGCGTCGCGTCCTTCAGGTTGCGGTAGTCGGCGAGTCGCGGGTCGTCGAGATCGCCGATCGAGAGGGTCTGCATGCGGGGAACCAAGCACAGCCAGAGGGCGCCGCAAAGCGATCGCATTCTGCGAGGCACGGAAAGTCGGGCTGACCCACGCGGCGGCGGGCCAAACGAGGCCGTCCCGTCGCTCGAGGGACGACGGGACGGCGGCCCACCCAGGGAAGGATGGGCCATGGGATCGGAGGCCGATCAAGCCGGGGGGGCGGTGTCCGGTCGATGGGTCGAGGTTGCTTCGAGTTCGGGTTCCGTGGCGGTGACCGCAGCCAAACAGATCAATGCCAGTCCTAGACAGGTACAGAAGCCATAACGAACCCAGAGCAACGCTTTGTCCATCGACTCTTCTCGCCTTGCGTCCTCACGAATCGAGGACGCGCCTCGGATCGTCCCCGGACGATCTCGTTTCGAGCGGATCGAACCGCTCTTGGGTGAGTAGGTCGGGGCGAGGCAAAGTGACGCGCGTTCACGCGTAGGCGCAGCGGAGTGTCCGGCGGGCAGCCGGTTCTCTGCAGCGCTCTGCGGGTCGGTTGCATGTCGGCTGCCGATCAGCGGTGCGCGGCGAAGCGAGCGCCGCGCGCGATCAGCGCGATCAGAATGGGGCGTCGGATCAGAACTGGGCGAAGAAGTCGTTGCCCTTGTCGTCGACGATGATGAAGGCGGGGAAGTCCTCGACTTCGATTCGCCAGATCGCCTCCATGCCGAGCTCTTCGTACTCTTCGATCTCGACCTTCTTGATGCAGTTCTTTGCGAGGATGGCCGCGGGGCCGCCGATCGAACCGAGGTAGAAGCCGCCATGGCTGGCACAGGCATCGGTCACGGCCTTGGACCGATTCCCCTTCGCGAGCATCACCATCGAGCCGCCGTTTGCCTGGAAGAGGTCCACGTAGGCATCCATCCGACCCGCCGTCGTCGGGCCGAAGGAGCCCGAGACATAGCCCTTGGGCGTCTTGGCCGGGCCGGCGTAGTAGACGATGTGATCCTTGAAGTACTGCGGGAGGCCTTCGCCCGCGTCGAGCCGCTCCTTCAGCTTCGCGTGCGCGATGTCCCGGGCGACGATGATCGTCCCGGAGAGCGAGACCTGGGTCGTCACGGGGTATTGCGAGAGATCCGCGCGGACCTCGTCCATCGATCGATTCAGGTCGATCGGCACGGGTTCGCGCGTGAGTTCGTGCGCGATCAGGTCCGGCATGAAACGCGCCGGATCGGTTTCGAGCTTTTCGAGGAAGACGCCTTCCTTCGTGATCTTGCCCTTCACCTGGCGGTCGGCGGAGCAGGACACGCCAATCCCGACCGGACACGAAGCGCCGTGGCGCGGCAAGCGGATCACGCGCACGTCGTGACAGAAGTACTTCCCACCGAACTGCGCGCCGATCCCGACCGTCCGCGTGAGTTCGAGGATCTCGGCTTCGAGCTCGACGTCACGAAAGGCCCTGCCGGCATCGTTTCCCGATGTCGGAAGCGAGTCGAGATAGCGGCAGCTGGCGAGTTTGACGGTCTTGAGCGTCGTCTCGGCGGAGGTTCCTCCGATCACGATCGCGAGATGGTAGGGAGGACAAGCGGCCGTCCCGAGCAGCTTGATCTTCTCCGAGAAGAACTTCTTGATCGACTCGGGATTGAGGAGCGCCTTGGTCTCCTGGAAGAGGAACGACTTGTTGGCGGACCCGCCGCCCTTGGTGATGAACAAGAACTTGTACTCATTGCCGGCGACGGCGGAGATGTCGAGCTGGGCCGGAAGGTTCGAGCCCGTGTTCTTTTCTTCGTACATGTTGAGCGGAGCGAGCTGGCTGTAGCGAAGGTTCGTCTCGGTATAGGTCTTGTGGATGCCGCGCGAGAGCGCCTCATCGTCGTTGCCGGAGACCCAGACGTCCTGACCCTTCTTGCCGACGACGATGGCGGTCCCGGTGTCCTGACACGAGGGCAGGATCATACCCGCCGAGATATTCGCGTTCTTCATCAGTTCGAGGGCGACGAAACGATCGTTGTCCGAGGCCTCGGGGTCTTCGAGGATCTTCGCGAGCTGCGCGAGATGGCCCGGGCGGAAGAGATGGGAGACGTCGCGAATCGCCTCGGCGGCGAGCTGCGTGAGGGCTTCCTGATCGATCTTCAGGATCTCTCGACCGTCGACCTCGATCGTCGAGACATGCCCGTCCTCGAGCTTCCGATACTCGGTCTCATCGGGCCCGAGTTGGAACATTTCCTCGTACTGAAAGCCGGCCATCGTGTCCTCTCCGTCGATTGCGAGGCGCTGAGCTTAGCCGAGCCACGTCGTGGCGCCCCGAACCCCGGCTCATCACGTCAGAAATGCGCAAAAGCGGGCGGATCCAAGCCCGAAATCTCAGTTCCAGACGCCCAACGACCGATTGAAAAGGCGGGGAGGCCGGTCCTGTGAACCTGACGATGGCGACGCCCCTCTCTATCATGGGAGCAATGATGCGAACTTCAGAATCCCCCTGCCGCTGGACCCGATCCAACTTGACCCATCCCGACCGAACCATGAAGCAACGAGCGCCGAGCACCCGCCCCGGGCGAAGCTCGCGTTCCCCGATTCTCATCGCCCTCTCCTTCGCGATCAGTCTGTGTATCGTCGGCCCGGCTTCGGCGAGCGTGTTCAGCGCTCCCGAACTCACCTGCGGTCGGAGCTACGACCTGGTGAAGAGTCTGCTGAAGCGACACATCAGCTTCCGCGAACTCAACCCGGAGCTTCGCGAGCGAGCCATCGACGCCTACATCGAACGCATCGACCCGTCCAAGACGCTCTTCCTCAGCGACGAGGTGAAGGCGCTCAGGCTGAAGCTGCGCGGCGTGTTCTTCGGAATGCAGAACGGGGAATGCGAACTCCTCGAGTCGCTGCAACTCGATCTGGTCGGACGCTACGAGCGGATGGAGAACCAGGTTCGCGAGTTCGTCTCGAGCGACGACTACGTGCTCGACACGGACGTCCGACTGATTCTCGACTCGGACAAGAGAGGGCATCCCCAGGACGACGAAGGCCGAGCGCGACTCGTCGAACGGCTTGTGCACTTCCAGATGTCGAACTACCTGAGCGGCGACATCGAACTCCCCGACGCGAAGGAGAAGCTGATCCATCGCTACGAGCTGATGACGAAGCGCGCCCGCGAACTCGAGGCGCGTGACACCTACGGATCCTTCCTCAACGCCTTCGCCAGCGCACTCGATCCGCATTCCACCTATTACCCGCCCGAAGCGGTCGAAGACTTCGAGATCCAGATGAGTCTTTCGCTCGACGGAATCGGCGTCGCGCTCTCGTCGAAGGATGGCTACTCGGTCGTCGAACGCATCATTCCCGGCGGCGCGACCGACAAGGCCGACGCGCTCGAGCCCGGCGACAAGATCATCGCCGTTGCACAGGAAGGGGAAGATCCCGTCGACATCGTCGACATGTCCCTTCGCGACGTCGTCTCGATCATCCGCGGCAAGCGAGGAACCAAGGTTCGACTCACCGTCCTCCGCAAGGCGGAGACGACCGAACGTCTCAGTGTCGAGATCGTGCGCGACAAGGTGACCATCGAAGACGCCGCGGCGACCCTCGAGTTCCACGAAGTCGAAATCGGGGGTGTCCCCCGCAAACTCGCGGTCCTCGACCTTCCGACCTTCTACGGCGATCCAGACCCCAGCAAGCGCCAGAGCACGCGAGACGTCCGAGATCTGCTGCGCCAGGTACGCGACGCCAAGGCGGACGGCCTGCTTCTCGACCTCTCGCGAAACGGCGGCGGAAAGCTCGAGAGTTCCGTCGAGATCGCCGGCCTCTTCATCCGAAAGGGTGGGATCGTGGCGGTGAAGAACGTCTTCAACGACGTGCAGGTCCTCGAGGACAACGACGAGGACATCGTCTACGACGGACCGCTCGTCATCCTGACCTCGCGGCTGACGGCCTCGGCTTCGGAGATCGTGGCCGGCGCGATGAAGGACTACGGACGCGCGGTCATCGTCGGTGACGACCACACCTTCGGCAAGGGCACCGTGCAGAGCTTCGTTCATCAGCCTGGGCGACTGGGCGCGATCAAGGTGACGACCGCCCTCTTCTTCCGGCCCGGAGGCTCGTCGACCCAGCACGAAGGCGTGGCTGCTGACATCATCCTTCCGTCGATCTTCGCGACCGACGAACTCGGCGAACGCTACGCGCCCTATTCATTGACGAGTCAGATGATCCCGCCCTTCCTCGAGAGCGCGACGACCCGCACGACGACGGGTCAATCGACGCAGGCCTGGCCCGCACTCAACGAAGAGGTCTTCGGCGAACTGAAGCGCCGGTCCGAACTGCGCATCGCGGACAGCGAAGAGTTCGCGGAAATCAACGAGCAGCTCGCCAAATACGCCGAACAAGACGACGTGATTCATCTGGCCGAGTTCATCCGCGAGCGCAAAGCCGCGGAAGACGAAGACGAGGAGTCGGAGTCCGCGGACGGCGGGACCGGCGAAGAGGTCACGGGCGACGACGCGACGAGTGCCGACGGCGAGTCGAACTCGAAGAGCGACGACAGCGCCAGCGATTCCACGAGCGAAAATGGGAAGGCCGAATCCGACGAAGCGGCATACAATGAAGAGGATCCGGAACCCACCCCACAACGGGAAGAAGCCATCCGGATCCTCGCCGATCTCATCGAGATCCAGGAGTCGACAGGACCCCCATGGCACGTACCGCAGTCGGCGTCGCGATTGGAGCCGCTTTCGTCGCAGCCGTGATCTGGAGCGCGATCTCGTCGACCGCCGTCGAATGTGAGATCTGCGTCGATTACAAAGGCCGAAAGGCCTGCTCCATCGCACGCGCGGCCGATCTACAGCAGGCGGACATGCAGGCCCATAGCGGCGCATGTTCCCAGGTGACCGGTGGCGTCACCGAAACCCTCGAATGCGATCGGATGGCGCCCTCGCTTCGTCGCTGCACGCAGTAGCCGCCCGATCGAGCGCCTTCGCTGGAGTCCTCGCGATTCACTCACTGCGGACCGACTCCCCCATGGGAACCCGCACTGGAATCACGCGTCCGAAAGACGTCCTCTGCTAAGATGCGACGCGCTCGAGGGCGAACCGCCCACGAGCCAGAGATCGCGCCCCTCTCGCATGTGAGATTTTTCCGCTCTGTTGGAATCCGTCCGCGCCCGTCGTCCGGAAACCTCGGAGCGAACGCGACGATCGAAGCAGCGAGCCGAATCGCGATGAACAATGTTCCGGAAGGAGAATGACATGGGACTCGACGAAGCCGTCCATCAGGAAATCACCGAACTGATCGGGTCGAACGAAGTCGTACTCTTCATGAAGGGTGACCGGCAGCAACCCCAATGCGGCTTCTCCGCCACCGTCGTCGGCATCCTCGACGGGCTGCTCGGCCACTACCACACCGTCGACGTGCTCTCTGCGCCGCAGATCCGAGACGGCATCAAGGCCTTCTCCTCCTGGCCGACGATCCCCCAGCTCTACGTGAAGGGCGACTTCGTCGGCGGCTGCGACATCATCCAGGAGATGTTCGGGTCGGGCGAACTCTACGAGGCCCTCGGCGTCGAGCCCGTCGAAGTCGTACAGCCGAAGATCGGCGTCAGCCCCGCGGCGGCCGAAGCCCTGCAGCAGGCGGCCGCGCAACATGGCGGAGACGGCCGCGAACTCCACCTCGCAGTCGACGCGACCTTCCAGTCCCATCTCTCGATCGCGCCCCGCACTCCGGCAGACGTCGAAGCCGTCACGGAGGGCGTCGTTCTTCTCCTCGATCCGATCTCCGCTTCGCGCGCCGACGGCATCTCGATCGACGTATCCGAGACCCCGAACGGCCAGGCCTTCAAGGTCGACAACCCCAACGCGCCCCAGGTCCAGTCGCTCTCCGTCGCCGAGTTGAAGGCGCTGCTCGACTCGGGTGAAGTCATCGAACTCCTCGACGTCCGCACGCCGGAAGAGCGCGCGATCGCCGCGATTCCCGGCGCGGTCCTGTTGAACGAACAGGAGGCGGCGCGCATCGAAGCGATGCCCCGTGACACGAGGCTCGTCCTTCATTGCCATCACGGCGGTCGCTCGCAACAGGCCGCGGAGCAGTTCATCGCGCTGGGCTTCTCTCAGGTCTTCAACGTGATCGGCGGCATCGACGCATGGAGCCAGGAGATCGATCCGGACGTTCCGCGCTACTGAGACCCGCGCGACCCCGCTCCGACGGGACGCATCGCAAGAGACACCACGGCAAGAGGAGCGAACTCAGATGGCTCTCCAGATCATCAACGCCGGCCCGCCTGCGGAAGACATCGCCGAGCAGATCCGATCGGCGATCGGCGAATCCATGCCCGAAGCGGCGATCGAAGTGCGACCTCAGGGACCGGGTCATTTCGAGATCACCGTGACGGACTCCGGCTTCGAAGGCCTGTCCCGCGTGAAGCAACAACAGCGCGTCTACGGCGCGATCACCGAGCTGATGGCGGGCCCGAACGCGCCGGTCCACGCGATCGATCGCCTCGAATGCCGGGTGCCCTGACCCCCGCTCTGCCGCGCTTCGTCGCCCATAATTCCAATACGATGTGTTCCTGAATTGTGCAAGAATGAGCGGGTTCGTTTCGATTCGAGCCCGCCGTGGCTCGAATCCGCTCATTCAGAGATCGTCCGGTCGGCCTCCCAATGGGGAGGCGGCTCGCGATCCGGCCACGAGAGGGACCTGATCACGATGCCTCGCCCTGCATTCCTGCGCCCCGCCCGTTCGACGACGCATGCCTACTTCGCCTCGCTCATCGGCGGCTTCGTCCTGTTCGCGCTTCCCAGCGTCGCATGGGCCGAAGACACCCTCGACACGGGCGACACCGCCTGGATCCTGGCGTCGACCGGCCTCGTCCTGTTCATGACGATCCCCGGACTCGCCCTCTTCTATGGCGGACTCGTTCGAACGAAGAACGTGCTCTCCGTACTGATGCAATGCCTGGCGCTGACGGGGTTGATGACGGTCCTCTGGCTCGTCGTCGGTTACTCACTCGCCTTCGACACGACGGGTATGGTCGAGGGCGAGACGAACCTGCGCTCGTTCATTGGCGGGTTCGGCCGCGTCTTCCTGTCGGGCGTCGATTCGAGCACGCTCTCGGGCAGCATCCCCGAAGTGCTCTTCTTCTCGTTCCAGGCGACCTTCGCGGTCATCACGCCCGCACTCATCATCGGCGCCTTCGCCGAGCGGATGCGCTTCTCGGCAGTCCTCATCTTCTCGGCGCTCTGGCTGATCCTGGTCTATGCGCCGATCTGCCACATGACCTGGGGCGGGGCCGGCGGCTTCTTCGCCGACATGGGTGAACGCGGCGTGTTCGATTTCGCCGGTGGCATCGTCGTGCACATCACGGCCGGCGTCGCTGCACTCGTCGCCTGCATCATGATCGGTCCGCGCAGGGGCTATCCGCAGACGCCGATGGCGCCCCACAACCTCACGATGTGCGTCACGGGCACGGGCATGCTCTGGGTCGGCTGGTACGGCTTCAATGGCGGTTCTGCCCTCGGCGCGAATGGCGACGCAGCCATGGCCATCACGGTGACGCACATCTCGGCTTCGACCGCGGCGCTCACCTGGATGATGATCGAATGGGTCCGTCACTCGAAGCCGAGCGTGCTCGGCATCGCGACCGGCGCGATCGCGGGACTCGCCGCCATCACGCCGGCCTCGGGCGTCGTCGGTCCGATCGGCGGACTCGCGATCGGCTTCACATCGGGCGGGCTCTGTTACCTCGCCTCGACGAGCATGAAGGCGCGCTTCGGATACGACGACAGTCTCGACGTCTTCGGCGTGCATGGCGTCGGCGGCTTCATCGGCACGATCATGGCGGGCATCTTCGGCGCCGCCGTCCTCGGCGGAAACCAGGAAGGACTCGCGATCGGCGCACAGGTCCGCGTACAACTGACGGCCGCGCTGATCGCCGCCATCTGGGCCGGCGCTGTCAGCTTCGTACTACTGAAGCTGGTCGATGCGATGGTCGGACTCCGGGTCGATCAGGAGGCCGAGACCAGCGGACTCGACCTCGCGCTGCACGACGAGCGGGGATACAACCTCTAGGGCGAGGCGTTAGGCCGGCGCCCAGAGCGGTTCGGGGATTTCGAACCCGAGGTCCCCGTCCCAGGAGTTTCGGCAGGAAACTTCGTGTGCGGGCCTTCTCGGCGCGACGCCCCAGCGGCCCGTCGGATAGCCGAAGGTCACGCAGCCACTGAAGCTCCAATGGCCCTCCTCGGGGACGTCGAGGATTTCCTTCAGTTCGTCGATGCGGAACTGGAAGATGCTTGTGAGCGCGCTGCCTACGCCGTCGATGCGCGCGGCCAGCATGGCATTCCAGATCGCGGGGAAGATCGAGCCGCCGCTCGTGTCGAACTGCGAGAAGCCGAAGAGAATGAGCGGGTACGTCTCGAAGTTGTCCCCGAGGTGGCTCGCCGAGCGATAGAGCTTCATGAACTCGATGCTCTCGGGTTCCTCGGGTGCGGCCTGGGCCTCGTCGATTCGTGCCTTGTAGACCGAATCCCAGAGGACCTGCATGCAATCGCGATAGACCGGCCCGAGCCGCGCCTTCACGTCCGGGTCGTCGACGAGGAGGAAGCGCCAGCCCTGGGTGTTACCGCCCGATGGAGCGCGGATCGCTGCGTCGAGGATCCGCTTCTGGACCTCTTCGGGAATCGGATCGGGCTTCACCCGGCGCATCGCGCGGGTCGTATACAGGGCCTCGTAGGCGTCCATCGGATCTCTCTCCTCGGTTCGGGCTCGAACGAGGATCCTAGAACAAGTCTCCCTGCGTGCCTGGGGGCGCCTTCTTCGCCGACTTCTTCGAAGCGGTCTTCTTGGCCGACGTCTTCCCCGAAGCGGACTTCTTTGCGGGCGTACTCTTCGCCGACGCCTTGCCGCCCGCGGCGGCTTTCTTCGTCGACGGCGTCGGCGCATCGCCCGGCAGATGCTTCACCTTCCCGACAGGTTTGGGCGCCATGCGCACCCCGCGCGCCGCGGGATTCGTGAACTCGAGTTCGCCGAGGTCGAAGTCGGCTTCCTTCAATCGCTGCCGCTTCGCCGGAACGAAATCGAGATGAACCGTCCCAGTCGCGTTGCCCGGCAGTAGTTCGTCGATCCGCCCACCCTTGTCCTTGATGAGGCGGTACTCGCGATTGCGAATGAACTTCTCGATCTTGATCCTCTTCGCAAACGCCATGCGTTTCTTGTCGCGGTACAGGACGGTGAACTCGACGCCCTCTTCCGGATCGAAAATCTCGGCGTGGATCATCGGCCCCGTGAAGAAGACCTTTTCGGGCGCGGTCATCACGCGGTAGGTGCCGTCCTTCGCAACCGCGAGGACATGCTCGAACTCGGAAACGCTCAGCTTGAACTGGTCGCCTCGGACTTCGGTCCCGAAGAAACTCGATTTCTTGTCGAAGGAGAGGCGCAGGTTCTGGCGGGCGACTGCGCGTTTGTCGACGGCGACGATCTCGGTCAGCTTCGTGCGACGCGGATACTGATCGGCGTACTTCTCGATCATACCCTCGAGGTAGTCGACCGTCGTCTTGACCATGTTCTTGAGTTTGCGCTCGATCGCCTTGATCTTCTTGTCGATCTCGGCGATCTCGTCGCGGTTCCGAGCGATGTCGAAAGCGGAGATCCTGCGGATGCGAAGATCGAGGAGTCGCGTCACGTCCTCTTCGACCATCGGACGCACGAAGAGCTTCTGGAACTTCTTCATGCCCGTCCAAACGGCCTTGCGGACGAGTTCCGCCGTCTTCTTGTCCTCGATCTGCTTGTAGACGCGCTTCTCGACGAAGATCTGTTCGAGGGTGAGCCAATGCTTGCGATCGACCAGCTGCTCGCGATCGTATTCGAGTTCGCGCTTCAGCTGGAGTTTCAGCTGTTCGGTCAGTCGCTTCGTGATCTCGGTGACCCTCAACTGCACGGGCCTGCGTTCGTCGATCACGACCAGGTTCGACGAGACCGAGACGGAACAATCCGTGTAGGCGTAGAGCTGCGGAATGACTTCCTTGGCGTCGGAGCCGCGCGCCAGCGTGAGCTCGATCTCGACCTTCTCCGTCGTGAAGTCGTCGATCGAGGAGATCTTGACGCGACCCTTGCCGACGGCCGATTCGATCGATGCGATCAGCCCTTCGGTCGTCGTGCCGAAGGGGATCTCGCGGATCACGACCGTCTTTCGATCGCGCGCTTCGATCTTCGCGCGGAGCTCGACCTTGCCGCCGCCGTCCTCGTACTCCGACACGTCCATCAGGCCGCCCTGCTGGAAATCGGGGTAGAGCTTGAACTTCTTCTTCTGGAGGATCGCGATCTGCGCTTTCCAGATCTCCGGCAGGTTGTGCGGGAGGATCTTCGTCGCCATGCCGACGGCGATGCCCTCGGCGCCGGTCATCAGGATGACGGGTAGTTTGGCGGGCAGGACGACGGGCTCTTCGTTGCGCCCGTCGTAGGAGGGCACGAAATCCGTGAGCGCCGGATGGAACATCGTGTCGAGGGCGAGCTCGGTCAGCCGACATTCGATGTAGCGGGGGGCCGCGGCGCGATGGCCCGTCAGCAGGTTGCCGAAGTTGCCCTGCCGCTCGATGAAGTAGTCCTTGTTCGCAAGCACGACGAGGGCATCGCCGATCGACGCGTCGCCATGCGGATGTAGCTTCATCGTGTCGCCGATGACGTTGGCGACCTTGTGGAAGCGGCCGTCGCTCATCCTGAAGAGCGTGTGCAGGATGCGACGCTGCACGGGCTTCAGGCCATCCCGGATGTCCGGAATCGCGCGATCGAGAATGAAGTAGCTCGCATACTCGACGAAGTGGTCCTTCATCAAGGATTCGAGTTGGCTCAAGGGGTTTCTCCTGGCGGTCGCGAAGGTTGCAGGGGTTTCAGAGATCGACGGGGTTCTAGAGCACGTCCGTAGCGAGGTTTTCGACGATGAAATCTCGACGCTGTGGCGTGTTCTTGCCCATGAAGAAGTCGAGACTCTTCTCGACCTCGCCCATCGAACCGACGCTCACGCGGACGAGTCGGATGCCCTCACCGATGAACTGGCCGAATTCCTTCGGGCTGATCTCGCCGAGACCCTTGAAGCGCGTCACCTCAGGACCCTTGATCTCTTCGAGCGCCGTGTCGCGTTCGGCTTCGGAATAGCAGTACCGCGTCTCCTTCTTGTTCCGCACGCGGAAGAGCGGCGTCTCGAGGATGTAGACGTGGCCCTTCAGGACGAGGTCCTCGAAGTAGCGGAGGAAGAAGGTCAGGATCAGGTTTCGGATATGCATCCCGTCGACGTCCGCGTCGGTCGCGATCACCACGCGGTTGTAACGAAGACCCTCCATGCTGTCCTCGATACCGAGCGCACGCATGATGTTGTAGAGCTCTTCGTTCTTGTAGATCGCGTCGCGTTTCAGCCCGTAGCAGTTGAGCGGCTTGCCCTTCAGCGAATAGATCGCCTGCGTATACACGTCACGCGTCGGCACCATCACGCCCGCCGCCGAATCGCCCTCGGAGAGGAAGATCGTCGTATCGTCTCGCCGCTTGGCCTTCGGATCGTCGTAATGGAACTTGCAGTCGGTCAGCTTCGGAATCCGGATCGCGACCTTCTTCGCCCGCTCCCGCGCCTGGCTCTTGATCGCCGAGAGTTCCTTCCGAACCTTCTCATTGAGCGCGATCTTCTCGAGCAGACGCTTCGACTCGTCCTGATGCTCGTGCAGCCAGCGGATGACCTTGTCCTTCACGGCGGGCACGAGCCAGCTCCGCACGTCCGACGAGCCGAGCTTGTTCTTCGTCTGGCTCTCGAACACGGGATCCTGGAGCTTCACGGCGATCGCCGCGACGATGCCGTCGCGCACGTCTTCCCCGGCATAGCTCTTCTTGGCGAACTCGTTCACGCCCTTCAGCAGTCCCTCGCGGAAGGCGCTCTGATGCGAGCCACCGTCGTTCGTGTACTGACCGTTCACGAATGAGTAGTACGACTCGCCGTAGGCATTGCCATGCGTGAAGGCGAGTTCGAAGCGATCGCCTTCGCAATGCGCGATCTCGTAGAGCGGCTGCGATTCGCCGAGCTCGTCGGAGAGGAGATCCTTCAGCCCGTTCCGGCTCTGGTAGTTCTGCTTGTTGTAGGCGAGCTTGAGTCCGCTGTTCAGGTAGGCGTAGTAGCGGAGTCGATGAGCGATGAAGTCTTCGTTCCAGTCGTAGCGGTCGAAGATCTCGGGATCCGGCGTGAAGCGGATGTACGTGCCTGCCTGCTCCGAACTCTTGCCGCCCTTTTCATTCTGCAGCTTGCCGCGGATGAATGTCGCTTGTTTGAACTTCCCGTCACGAACGCTCTTGACCTCGAAGTCCGAGGAGAGAGCGTTCACAGCTTTCGTCCCGACCCCGTTCAGGCCGACGGAGAACTGGAAGACGTCGTCGTTGTACTTGCCGCCCGTGTTGATCTGGCTGACGCACTCGACGACCTTGCCGAGCGGAATGCCGCGACCGTAGTCGCGGACTTCCATCGTCGCCCCGTCACGATGGATCTCGATCTTCTTGCCTTCGCCCATGATGAATTCGTCGACGGAGTTGTCGACGACTTCCTTCAACATGACGTAGATGCCATCGACCGGCGTCGAGCCGTCACCGAGGCGACCGATGTACATACCCGTGCGCAGCCGGATGTGTTCGAGCGCATCGAGGGTCTGGATCGCCTTCTCGTCGTAGGCGACTTCCTTCTTCTTTCCGGGCTTGCTTCCGGCTGTCTTCGCGGCCTTTTTCGAGCCGCTCTTCTTGGCAGATCGGGCATCCGCCCGAGGCGTGGCCTTCGCCATGTCTTGCGAATTCGCTTTCTGGGAGATTTTCGGAGGGGGCGCGCCTAGAGTGGGCCATTCGCCGCGATCGTCAAGCCAGGGGCTCGCGATCTCTGCCGCGTGTCTAAAAGGCTACGCTCTATTCTGGGCGATCTGGCAAAGATCGGGTGGCGCGACCCGCGCCGAGCGGCGCATGATCGGGACTCGCACTCCCCTTGCGGGAAATGCAGGAGGCCCGGGGCCATGCACGAATCGACGATCCGCCCGCTCGAACCCGCTGCCCACACGAGCGCCGCGCTCGATCAGACATGGAATCAGCTCGGACGGGCCGGCGGATGGTGGACCGCGGAAGAACGCATCGCGATCGCCTCCGAATCTCGCGCCGCACGCGAATGCCGCTTCTGCGCCGAAAGAAGGGAGGCGCTCTCGCCCTACGCCGTCGAGGGCGCGCACGATTCGAAGGGATCGATCCTCTCCGCCCCGATGATCGACGTCATCCATCGCATCACCACCGATCCCGGCCGACTCGCCGAACGCTGGTACCGGGAACTCACCGACGCCGGCATGAGCGCCGAGGAGCTGGTCGAGATCACGAGCATCATCGGCGTCGTCACGATCGGCGACACCCTGGCTCGCGCGCTCGGCCAACCGGACCGCGCCCTCCCGTCACTCTCGCCCGACCCGGGCGAACCGCATCGCCAGACGGTCGCCGGCGCGATCACCGCGCGCGCCTGGGTCCCGATGGTCGAGCCCGATCAAGCCGAGGGCATGCAGAAGCTGATGTACGAACAGGTCGAGTCTGCAGCGGGCTTCGTGTTCAACGTCGCGCGCTCCCTCACGGCCGTACCCGAAGCCGTACGCGACTTCTTCGGCACCTTCCTGCCAAACTACTCCACGCACGGCGCCGTGCGCCCGGGTGGTCTCAACCGCACGCAAGTCGAGCTATTGGCCTCGTCCACTTCGGCCTGGAACGACTGCTTCTACTGAACGATCTCCCACGCGGGACTGCTCCGTGCGAGCAGTAGAGAGACGGGCAGCGCGATCGACGTACGCATGGCGACGGGCCAGGCGGAGACGCCGGACGGCGGCATCCCTCACGGCGGGGTGCTTCGACGCTATGCCGAAGCCATTCTCGATCGAGGGGTGGATCCAGCCGAGGCGCGCGGCGCCTGCGTCGATGCACTCGGTGGGGAGGCGACCGTTCAAGCCGCCTCGATCGTCGCGAGCTTCGATGGGATCAATCGCGTGGCCGATGCGACAGGGATTCGTCTCGACCCCGAGACCGAATCGAGCGGCGGACAGGAGATCGTCCAGGAACTGGGACTCGAGGCGCTCGGGGCAGCTCGCGCCTGATCCGGACGGGCGGAGACCCGCGCGAACCCGTCAGTTGATCTTTCGGTCTTGTGTCGACCAGCGGCCCCTTGGCGCGGAGAAGACGAGAATTCGACGATTCGTGCGGACGGTGGCGAGGGTGCCGTCTGCCGCGACCTCCTCGAGCTTTTCCTTGATCTGCAGATCGATCGAAACGAATCCACGCCGATCGGAACTCAGCCCGAGAGCGCGCTGACTCGTCGCGATGACGCCGGCCGCCGAAGCCACGCGGAGAGCGACGACCGGCTCGTGGGCGTGCAGATCTTCCTGCACCCAATTCCCCGAGGCGACGAATCCGAGTGCGCGGCGATCGGTGATCAGGATGGCCAGCTGATCGTCGACGAGGGCGACGTCGGGCGCGCGTTCCCGCAACTGATATCGAAGCTCGCGCCAGTTCACGCCGGGCGCGACCGCGAGCGCGCGACGGTCGGTCAGCACGACGCCCACGCGACCCCGACTGAGTTCGAAGAGGACCTCTTCGTCGAGTTCGAGGCGGAAGCTCGAACGATTCCCCGTGAGCGAGTCGAAGGCGTAGACGTCCCGACCATCCCGTTCGATCGCGATGACGTCGACGCGCTGGACCTCGTCGGGAAAGAGCCGGACCTGCGCATGGGCCGACGGGCTCGACATCACCAGGAGGAGAAGCAGGAAGAGGGGCAAGTGCGAAAGCGCGGACATAGGGGGGCTTTGCATGAACGGACAAGTGCATCGCGTTCCGCGCGGAATAGCAAGCCGATCGGGCCGCGGGCGGCTGGACGTCGGAGCGTCGGGGAGGCCCCTGGGGAGCATTCGCTCGGAATGCACATTGGTCGGCCGATGGACCATCTGCCCACCGACGGCGACCCGACCACGCTCGACGTCCGAAAATGAGGTATCCAATGCGCCCATGGATCCGATCTACGTGAGCCCCATCAATCAGGATGTGAAGCCGGCCGCCCCCGGCGAGTTCCGTCCCGTCGCCATCGGCCCGATCCTCGCGGATCCGCCGGTCGTCCTCGCGCCGATGGCTGGGATCACGAACGCGCCCTTCCGCCGCCTGTGTCGGGGCTTCGGCGCCGGGCTCTACGTCTCGGAGATGATCACGGCGCGGGCGCTCGTCGAGCGGCACGCGAAGACGATGCATCTCGCCGAATTCGACCCCGACGAGTCGCCGCGCAGCCTCCAGCTCTACGGAGTCGATCCTCACTATGTCGGCGAGGCGGTTCGCATGCTCGTCGACGAGGATCGCATCGACCATCTCGACATGAACTTCGGCTGCCCCGTGCGCAAGGTGACGCGCCGAGGCGGCGGCGCCGCGATCCCCGCCAAGCCGCGATTGCTCGAATCGATCGTGCGCGCCGCGGTACGCGCTGCCGGTCCGATCCCCGTCACGATCAAGTTTCGCATGGGCATCGAGGACGACTGGATGACCTTCCTCGACGCGGGGCGCATCGCGGAGGCCGAGGGCTGTCGCGCCGTCGCGCTGCATGCGCGCACCGCCGCCCAGCTCTATGACGGTGAAGCGGACTGGAACGCGATCGGCGAACTGAAGTCGGCGGTCACCTCGATTCCGGTCTTCGGCAACGGCGACATCTGGGAAGCCTGGGACGCGCTTCGCATGATGCGCCAGACGGGCTGCGACGGCGTCGTCGTCGGACGTGGCTGCCTCGGTCGCCCATGGCTCTTCCGCGATCTCGCCGCGGTCTTCGCGGGCGATTCCCCGCCGAACCCGCCCCGCTTCGGCGAGGTCATGCGGACCATGCGCGAACACGCGCGACTGTTATGCGAATGGGCCGGTCCGCGCATCGGTATCCGCTCCTTCCGCAAACACGCGACCTGGTACACGAAGGGCTTCCCCGGCAGCACGAAGATGCGTGATAAACTCATCCGCATCGACTCGCTCGCCGAACTCGACGCGATCCTCGCCGAGGGCGACCCCGATCTCTTCTTCCCTGCGCGGGCCATGCGCCTTTCGCGCGGCAAGAAGGGTGGCCGTCAGAAGGTGATGCTGCCGGCAGGCTTCCGAGACGATCTCGCGGACGCGACACCGCCGGCGGCGGAGGAAGCGGGGGACGGGGGGTAGTAGGGCGGATCGCGAGAGACGGGGCGCCAGGGCTGCCAGAGGCCGTCCAGGATGGAAACAGGCGCGTCATTGCCCACCTTCGAGCGACGCCTGGCGCGCAGGACAGCCGCAACCGGCAGCGATTGAATCCGGTTCAGTGCAGCTCGCGTGCATCCGAAAACGTTGAGGCTACTGATACCAGGAGCCTCAATGTCCAGTCAGTCGGACATCCCGCCGCACAGTCTACCCGGATCGTCCGCAACGGATCGGTGGGCCCGCCGCAAGACGCGCCAGCAGATCTTCATTGCGATGGGCCTGGTCGCGCCGATCGTGATCTTCCTTCCGATCTGGATCGGCGTTCCCAGACTTTCCGCAGTCGGAGCGGTGATTCTCTCGATCCAGATCGCGAGCCTGCGACTGATCGATCACGAACGCATGTTCGACGTTCTCAGTCAGACCGTCTATGGCGGTGGGCTCGCGACCGTTGCCTTCGCGACTTGGATGCTTGGTCTGCCGTCGGTGATCACCGTCTACTTTTCTTCGATCATTCTTCTCGCCGCTGCCCACATTTCCGGGGTGAGGTCCGCTCTCGTCTGGGCCGTGCCCAGTGTCGTACTGGTTTCGGCGTCGGTCTACTTCCCGCCACCGGTTGGTCGCGAGGTAGGCGAGGGAGTCGTCGTCGGCGTACGCATCGCAACCCTGCTGACGATCCTCGGCTTCGCGCTGCGCCTCCGCGTCGACAACGATCAGCAGTCCGCCGAACTGATGCGACTCGCAACGATCGACACGCTGACGGGCCTCTCGAATCGCGCCGGTCTCGAGGGCGCGATCGAGACAGAACTAGCCCGTTCGGCGCGCGATGGGAGCCGTGGCGCGGTGCTCTTCATCGACATAGACGGGCTCAAGCGAATCAACGACGAACTCGGACATGCCGGCGGCGACGATCTGCTCTGCACGGTTGCAAGGCGGATCGAAGGAATGACGCGGCGGACTGATACCTGTGCGCGACTCGGCGGCGATGAGTTCATTCTCCTGCTGAGTTCAGTCCGAGACGAGAAGTCGGTCGAGCGCGTGGCTCGAGCCCTGGTGACCAAAATCTCGGAGCCCTGCGAGGTCGGCGGCAGAGAACTTCGGCCCGCGGTGAGCGTAGGGATCGCGCAGTTCGACCAGAGCGACGAGGAATGCGACCCAGAGGCATTGATCGGCCAAGCCGACGCCGCCATGTATGCGGCGAAGCGCTGCGCGAGCAATCGTGTTTTCAAGCGGACTGCAGTCGGGTTCGAAGAGGTCGTGTGATCGCTCCGTGTTCGATGATTCCGAAATCGGGTTGCTTCTAGTCGTGGCTCGCCGTCCCTGGACCGCTCTCCCTCTCATCCCCGGACCCGCTCGGTAAACGCCAACCGTGCACGATCACGAAGAGCACCGGTATCACGACGAGCGTCACCAGCGTCGCCGATAGCACTCCGCCCACCATCGGCGCCGCGATTCGGCGCATCGTCTCGGATCCCGTTCCCGCGCCCCACATGATCGGCAAGAGCCCGATCGCATCCGACGCGACGGTCATCAGAAGCGGCCGCGCTCGATGCGTCGCGCCCTCGATCGTCGCGCGCAGCAGATCGCGTCGCGTCCGGAGCGCGCCTGATTCGAGGGCGCGCTTTCTCGCCTGATCGAGGAAGAGAATCATGATGACGCCGGTCTCGGCGCTGAGCCCCGCGAGCGCGAGGAATCCTGCGCCGACCGCGACGCTGAAGTCGTAGTCGAGGATCCAAAGAAGAAAGAGCCCACCGACCATCGCGAAGGGCAGTCCCGCCATCACGATCAAACTGTCGGACAGGCGGCGGAAGTTCAGATAGAGGAGCAGAAATATCAGGCCGAGGGTGAGCGGCGCGATCAGTAGAAGTCGGTTCCAGGCACGCTCGAGGTATTCGTACTGCCCACTCCAATGCAAGCCGTACCCGGTCGGCAGGCGGACTCGATCGGCGACCGCCCGACGTGCGGTCTCGACGTAGGTGCCGACGTCGATGCCTTCGAGGTCGACATAGATCCAGGCGTTCGGTCTCGCGTTCTCCGTCTTGATCGCGGGTGGGCCCTTCTCGAAGCGGATCTCTGCGAGCTGTTCGAGGGGAATCTGCGCACCGTTCGGCGTCGGCACGAGGACTCGGCGCAGCGCCGAAAGGTCACCGCGCAGCTCGCGCGGGTAGCGAAGGCTGATCGGATAGCGTTCGAGACCCTCGATCGTCTGGCTGATGTTCATGCCACCGATCGCGGTCTGGATCACGTCCTGCACGTCCCCGACCGTGAGGCCGTACCGCGCGATGCGCGCGCGATCGATGTCGAAGTCGAGGTAGTTGCCGCCGACGGCCCGCTCCGCCGACACGCTCTGCGTCCCGGGCAGGTCTCGCAGCACCGCTTCGATCTCGACGCCGAGTCGCTCGAGTTCGGCGAGGTCGGGGCCCGAGACCTTGATGCCGACGGGTGTTCGGATGCCGGTCGAGAGCATGTCGATGCGCGTCATGATCGGCATCGTCCAGGTATTCGCGAGACCCGGGAACTGGATCTTTGCGTCGAGCTCCGCAATGAGCTTGTCCGTCGTCATGCCCGGTCGCCACTCGCTCCGAGGCTTCAAGGTGATCGTCGTCTCGATCATCGAGAGCGGTGCCGGGTCCGTCGCAGTCTCCGCGCGCCCGACCTTGCCGAAGACGCGTTCGACCTCGGGCACGGTCGCAATGATGCGATCCGTCTGCTGCAGGATCTCCCGCGCCTTCGTGATCGAAACGCCCGGAAGCGTCGTCGGCATGTAGAGGAGATCGCCCTCGTCGAGAGGCGGCATGAACTCCCAGCCAGTGCGCGTGAGGGGGACGAGCGACGACGCAAGGAGCAGCAGCGCCAGGACAAGGACCGTCACTCGATGCCGCAGGGCGGCCGCCAGGGTCGGGCGATACATCGCGAGTACCAGGCGATTGAGGGGGTTCCGATCCTCGGACCGGATCCGTCCGCGCACGAGCCAAACCATGAGCGCGGGGACGACGGTGATCGAGAGGAGTGCGGCGCCCGCCATCGCGTAGGTCTTCGTGAAAGCGAGCGGCTTGAAGAGTCTCCCCTCCTGGGCCTCGAGCGTGAAGATCGGCAGGAACGAGACCGTGATGATGAGCAGCGAGAAGAAGAGTGAGGGGCCGACCTCGACCGCAGCGTCGATCAGGATCTCGGTTCGCGGCTTCTCTCCGCGATCGCGCTCGAGATGTTTGTGCGCGTTCTCGACCATGACGATGCCCGCGTCGATCATGGTTCCGATCGCAATGGCGACCCCGCCGAGGGACATGATGTTCGCGTTCACGCCCTGGTGGAACATCACGATGAAGGAGACCAGGATGCCGAGCGGCAGCAAGAGGATCGCGACGAGCGCGCTTCGCAGATGCGCGAGGAAGACGAAGCAGACGACCGCGACGATGAGCCCCTGTTCGAGGAGCTTTCCGCGCAGGTTCTCGATCGCACGTTCGATGAGCGGCGCGCGATCGTAGACGGTCACGATTTCGACCCCCGGCGGCAGGCTCGCCTGCAGGTCTTCGAGTCGCGCCTTCACGCGACCGATCGTTTCGAGGGCGTTCTCGCCCGTACGCATGATGACGATCCCGGCAGCGGCCTCGCCTTCGCCGTCGAGGTCCGTCAGTCCGCGGCGTAGTTCTGGTCCCAGGGAGACGCTCGCGACGTTGCGCAGCAGGATCGGCGTGCCGGACTCGCTCGCGCCGACGGCGACGTTCTCGAGATCCTCGACCGAGTCGACATAACCGCGACTTCGGACCATGAACTCGGTCTCGGCCTGTTCGAGGAGCTTTCCGCCGATGTCGCTATTGCTGCGCTCGATGGCGTGTCGGACATGCGAGAGCGAGAGTCCGAAGGCCACCAGGCGATTCGGGTCCACCTCGACCTGGTACTGCCGAACGTGTCCGCCGACGCTCGCGACCTCGGCGACGCCCGGGACCGTCTGCAGTTCGTAGCGGACATGCCAGTCCTGCAGCGAGCGGAGTTCCGCGAGATCATGTTGGCCGCTTCGGTCGACGAGCGCGTACTCGAAGATCCAGCCGACGCCCGTCGCGTCCGGGCCGATCGTCGGTGTGACGCCCGCCGGCAGACGTCCCGAGACGAAGTTCAACGATTCGAGAACGCGACTTCGCGCCCAGTAGAGATCCGTCCCATCCTCGAAGATGACGTAGACGAACGAAAGGCCGAAGAACGAATAGCCTCGAACGGTCTTCGCGAAGGGCACCGCGAGCATCGCCGTCGAGAGCGGATACGTGACCTGATCCTCGACGACCTGCGGCGCCTGACCGGCATAATCCGTGAACACGATCACTTGCACGTCCGACAGATCGGGGATCGCATCGACGGGCATGTTCGCGACTGCGTAGATGCCCCAGGCGAGAAGCCCGGCCACGCCGAGCGCGACGAGCACGGGATTGCGGGCGGAGCCTTCGATGATTTGACGCAGCATGGGCTACTCCCCGCCCTTCGGCGCGTTGTCACCGGCGAGGAGTTTCCGGACCGCTTCCTGGAGGTTGCTCTCGCTGTCGATCAGGAACTGGCTCGAGACGACAATGTCGTCGCCTTCCTCGAGTCCCGAGATCACCTCGAGCCAACCGTCGCCCGTATCGAGTCCGAGTTCGACATCGCGCGGGTCGAAGCGCCCCGCGCCCAGCGCGACGACGACCACGGTCCGCTTGCCCGATCGAATCACGGCATCGCTCGGAATGGCGAGCGCGTCCGGACGCGGTGTCCCGGCGATCACGGCGTTGCCGAACATCTCGGGCTTGAGCGCGCCGTCCGCATTGTCGAGTTCGAGGCGCACTTCGGCCGTTCGCGTCTTCGGATCGAGGAAGGGGGCGATGTACGTGAGCTTGCCCTCGAAGGGTTCGCCCGGTCGATAGCTGAGCTCGACCGAAGCCGACTGCCCGACTTCGAGCCAGGGAAGTTCATACTCGTAGACATGCGCGAGGACCCAGACCTTCGACAGGTCGGCGATCGTATACAGGTTCGAGTTCGGATGGATCTCCATCCCCGACCGCACGCCGAGTCGCGTCACGAATCCCGAAGCCGGCGCATAGAGTGTGAGAGTCCGCGTGACCTCGCCGCTCTCGAGCAAGGCCTCGATGTCCTTCTCGGGCACGTCCCAGAGCGCGAGCCTTCGTTTCGTGGCCGTAAAGAGCGACTCGCCTCCGCCTCTCACATCGTCGAAGGGACTCTCTCCGGTCGCATCCCGATAGCCCGCCGCGATCAGGAGTTCTTCCTGTGTCGCCACGAGCTCCGGTGAATAGATCTCGAGGAGAGGCTGGCCGCGTTTCACCTTCTGTCCGACGAATTCGACGAAGAGCTTCTCGACCCAGCCCTGCACCTTCGTATGAACATGCACGACGCGGCGCTCGTCGTAGGCGACATGGCCGACGGCACGCACCAGACGCGCAAGGTCGCGTCGTTCGACGCGCGTCGTGCGGACGCCGATGTTCTGTCGGATCGCCGAATCGATATGAACGGCAACGTCGCCCGAACGGGAAGCGCCCGAACCGCACTCCGGCACGAGATCCATGCCCATCGGCGATTTGCCCGGCTCGTCGCGCACGAAGTTCGGATCCATCGGCGCGACCCAGTAGAGGGGCTGGGATCCGTCGGGACAGGACCCCTTCGCCGCTGGCCCTGTGTCCGCCATCTCCAAGGACGGGGCGAGCCCGCGCCCCCACCAACCGGCTCCAAGAGCCAGCAGGACGGCGCCCGACACGATGATGAGCTGTCTGATGTTCATCGCAGTTTCTCCCCGGCCGCCGCCTCGAGCGAGGCGAAGGCATGTCGCTTGTCCGCGCGAGCGCGGGCGAGTCGAAGTTCGGCGTCGAGCAGACGCACCTGGCTGTCGAGCAGGCTCAGGAAATCGATGCGGCCCACCTTGTAGGCCGAGCGGCTGGACTCGAGGGATTGTCTCGCCTGCGGTACGAGGCCGGTCGACAAGAGCGCTTCTTCCGAAGAGGCCCGCACGAGTTCGGCATGGGCGCGGCGCGTGCGCTTTGCGAGCTCGGCGCGTGTCGCACGGAGGGCTGCCTGCGCGCGGCGCACGAGGGCGTTCCGTTCGGAGACACGCGCGCGCCACTTCCCGCGATCCACGGGAAGCCGGATCGTGAAGCCAGCCGACACGAAATCGTCGCCGTCGACGGGATCGCCGGAGACGTTCTGCCTAACGCGGTAGCCGATTCCGAGGTCGACATCGGGCAACCCTTCGAGTTCAGCGACCCGCACGCGTGCCTTGGCTGCCTCGACGGCTTTGTGCGACGCACGGAGCCGCGCGCTGTGTTCATCGAGCGACGAGAGAACGGGCGTGAGCTCCGGAACGGCGTCGCCGAGATCCAGACCGACCGTCCGTGGCAGCTCGGTCTCCGGCGAGAGGTCGAGGAGTGCGACGAGGTCGGCTTCGGCACGTTCGATGGACTCTTCGCGGCGGAGCCTTTCCTGAATCAGTGCCGTCAGTTCGACCTGCGCGCGGAGCACGTCCTGCTGGAGCCCGCTGCCGACGCGGTATCGCGATTCAGCGGTCGCGGCGAGCTGGCGCAGGAGGGCGATGTTGCGTTCGGTGATCTCGAGGGCCCGCTGCGCAAAGCCGAGTTCGGACCACGCGATCTCGACGGCGCCATCGGTCGTGCGCAATCGATCCTCGACGAGGAGCTCGGATGCCTCCGCATTCCGCGTAGCGGCCCGCTCGCGATTCGAGAGCAATCCGGGCATGGGGAGTTTCTGCTTGAGGCCGATCTGATGTCCCGAGAGCGGAGTCGAGTCGAAGTCCCAGTCGCCCGTCGGAATATTGCTCGCCTCGTAGGCGAGTCGGGGGTCTTCGAGTGCGCGAGCCGGGGCGACGCGATGGGACGCGGCGGACGCCTCGGCGCGCGCTCGAGCCAACATCGGGTTTGCCTCTCGTGCTCGTTCGAGACACCAGTCGAGGTCGAGCAGCGCCGGAATCTCGATCGACGAATCGCCGGAATGCGGTCCGACGGTCGCCGGATCACTCGATGCCTCTGCCGCGTTCGAGCTCGCGAAAAACATGAGCGGCGCCAACGCGAGCGCCAGGACCGTCGTCCACGAGCCAGATCTTCTCTTCACCATTTCATCACTCCCGAAGAATCCGCTTCGCCAAGCCCACGTATAGAGCTGGCGAATGCATCGGGAGCGCATTGCCTCGGCTGCGGGTCACCGCGGACACAGATCCGCAGGACGACCGCGCAGGGAATGCGCTCGTTCGATCAGAAGATTCAGGAGATCAGATGATCAGCGTGGATTTCAGTAGGAGGATGTCGGGGGGCGGAAGGTCGATCGCGCGAATGATCGACAGCGCTCGAGGTTCGCGCGAAACAATCGGCCCATAACCAGGTGTCTCGGACACGACGGCGTGGAACGAGAGCGCCAGGAGACTGCCGGTCTGGGACGTGACGGCCTCTTCACTCGATTCGCAGCAATCTTCGTGAGATGAGGGCGCTTCAGACGACGACGGCGGAGCCTCTTCGTGGCATCCATGCCCCGCCATCCCAGCCGTCTCGATTCCAGCGGCTTCCGCCTGCTGGAGACAGGCGAGCACACAGACCGGCGACTGCAGCACGTAGAGTGCGGTCAGGATCGCGGTCAGTCTGAGATGGCGCTGCATCGAAGTCGTCGCTCCGGATCTTGTGGCCGTCGTTCCCTCGTGGGACCCTATCGGCATTCCGCCTCATCGAACTGAATCGGTCGTGCCGCAGGCCATTCTACGCTGACTCTCGACGTCGCCGCAATGATCGGCCCCGGAGGCGAGCCTTGGCGCCGATGGGCTACTGCGCGACCGCCTCGTTCGACTCCATGGGCAGCCCCGCGGCCTTCCATCCGTCCATGTCGCCCACGAGATGCAGCACGTTCGCGTACCCCGCATCCAGCAATATCGACGACGCGATTCCGGCCCGCTTCCCACTCTTGCAGTACACGACAATCGCCCGATCCGAGCCCGCTTCGAGCTCGGACAAGCGACCCGAGAGCTGGTCGTGGGGAATGTTCATGGCGTCGGGCACATGGCCCGCGTCGTACTCGCCGGGCGTCCGGACATCGAGGATCAGCGCGTCCGCCGGCGGATCGTTCTGGAGCGTCTCCTGCGAGATGTCGGTCACGAGCGCGGCATCCGGCGGGGGCGCGCTGCACCCCACGAGCGCCGCCGAGATCAGACCAATCGAAACTACGGTCATGAACTTCGTCATGCTCAACCCTCCTTCTTGGCCTTCGCTTCCTTCTCGCCTGCCTTGCCCTTCGCGTCGCCCTCGTCGTTCTCGTCCTCGATCACGAAGTTCTTGTCGCGCAGTTTGACGAGCAGGTCATCGATCGTGCCGCTGTTCAGGATTTCGGCGAACTGGGATCGGTAGTTCGAGACGAGACTGACGCCTTCGATCACGACGTCGATGATCCGCCAGCGATCGTTTCGATTGCGCAGGCGATAGGAGATCTCGGCCGCGTCGAACTGTCCACCGACGATCCGCGTCTTGACCGATACGTCGTCACGCGGTTCCACCCGCGTTCCGAAGATCTCGACCTGCTCCTGGTCGTATCGATCGAGTCGTGTCCCGTAGGTCCGCGAGAGATTCTGTTTGAACTCGCGAACGAACTCGGCCTTCTTCGCCTTGTCGAGCTTTCGCCAGTTCCGCGCCAACACGAGCTTCGACATCGTGGTGAAGTCGAAGATCTCGTAGGCGATCGTCTCGATCTGCTTGATGCGTGCTTCCGCGGACTCGTCCTTGCGCGCGAGGATCGCCACGATTTTCGTCGCCGTTTCGTCGATCAGCGCACGCGGTTCGGCCGTGATGTCCGGCGTCTCCGCCGCGGCCGCCGCGAAGCCCACGAATCCCGAGAGCGTCATGACGAGCAGGAAGGCCGCCATGCATCGAATGGCAGCGGGGCGGACCCGCGCATGGCCTCGATCAATAGTCGTCATAGTCTTCGTCCTCGTCCTCTTCGTCGTCCATAAAGTAGAACTCTTCGTCGTTCGTGACCGCCGCGTCCGTCTGGTCGAGCACCTTCGCCCGTCGATTCTGCAGATACGCATTTCGAACGAAGACATAGTAATCGAAGGCGTCCCGTCGGCTGGCCTCGAGCTCTTCGAGATAGATCGTCCGGAGGTTCAGGAGCTCGACGCCCTTCATACCCACGGTGGCCCCGAAGGTCTCGAGGCCATTCAGCCCGGCGACGCCGTACCAGAAGGGCGTGATATACGCGTAGGACATGGCCGCGGTGTCGACGATCTGACCGGCGCCGGAGCGGATCGTGTAGGGCCCGAGGATCGGCATCATCAGATAGGGCCCCATCGGAACGCCCCAGACGCCCAGGGTCTGTCCGAAGTCCTCGTCATTCTTCGGGATGTCGACCATCGACGCGATGTCGATGAAGCCGGCGAGCCCGAAGGTCGAGTTGTAGAGGAGGCGAACGATGTCGTACCCGGCCGCGACGGGTTTTCCCTGAAGCAGGTCATTCGCAAAGACGATCGGCATCCGCAGGTTCTCGAAGAAGTTGCGAAGCCCTTCCTGTGCGAGATCGGGGACGACGAAATCCCAGGCCGTGGCCGCGGGCTCGAGCGCGTAGCGATCGAGAGTCTCGTTGAAGGCGAAGATCTTCCGATTCATCGGCTCCCAGGGATCCGGCTTCTCGACCGTCGCACAGCCGACCGCACCCATGCAGAGAAGGGCTGCGATGATCGCGGTACGAACTGTCTTCAAGCTGGAATCCCCTCGGCCGGCGCGCGGCCAGCTCTCCGTGACGAGCACGTCGTTCACGCGCGCTCGGGCACGCTCTAGTCGTCGACACCCGCGTCGTGCACGAAGCGACCGATCAACTTGTCGAGCGAGAGCGCGCTCTCGGTGAACGCGAACTCCTCGCCATCGACGAGGACTTCGTCCTCGCCCCCGAGTTCGACCGAGATGAACTGATCGCCGAGCAGACCCGAGGTCCGAATCGCTGCGGAGGAATCGATGGAGAGGTCGAGGTTCGATTCGACTTCGAGGGCGACTTCGGCCCGCAGGTCATCGTCCAGATCGATGGCCGAAACCTGTCCGATCTTCACGCCCGCGATGCGAACTGGGGCGCGCACCGAGAGTCCTCCGATGTCGTCGAAGGTCGCGCGCAACACGATCTTCTCGCCGGCTCCGACCTCGAGGCCCCCGACCTGGAGCGACAGATACGCGATCGCAGCGAGGCCCACGAGGACGAAGAGACCGACGATGAGGTCGAGCGTCGAATTACTCTGCATGGCTACTCCCTTTCTACTTCTCGGCTCCGCCGGCGCGGTGCTAAACGCTCCAGAGCGCGGTGATTACATAGTCTGCGAGCAGGATACAGACGGAGGCCGTCACGACCGTCGAGGTCGTCGCTCTCGCGACCCCCGCGGCATCAGGCTGGCAGGCATGTCCCTTGTACGTCGCGACCAACCCCAACAGCATCCCGAACACGAGGCTCTTCAAGAGACTCTGATCGACGTCGTCCGTGAAACGGACCGCGGACTCGAGGCCCGAGAGGAAGACGCCTCCGTCGAGCCCCTGCAGCGAGACGCCAATCGCATAGGCGCCGGCGATCGAGAACACGATGAAGAGCGCGTTCAGCAGCGGCATCGCCACGGTCAGCGCGAGCGCTCGCGGCATGGCCACGAAATGAATCGGGTTGATCGCCATCATGCGCAGCCCGTCGAGCTGCTCCGTCGCCTTCATGGCGCCGATCTCGGCGGTGATCGCGGAACCCGCCCGACCCGTCACGAGAAGCCCCGTCACGACGGGGCCGAGCTCTCGAACCAGGGAGAGACCGACCACCGCGCCGAGACCCTCCTCGGCACCGAAGCGCGTGAGCGTCGTGTAGAGCTGAAGTCCGAGAACCATGCCGACGGTGAATCCCGAGAGGCAGATCAGCGCGACCGAGAGAACGCCCGCGTCGTAGAGCGCGCGAATGAAGAAGCCGAAACGCGTGGGCGGCTTCGGGAGCGCGGCCGTCAGCGCGAGCGCGAAATTGCCGATCCGACCAAGTCCCTCGATGAGCCGACTCGTCGTCGAACCAAGCTGCCTGACCAGGGCCGTCATGCCTCACCCCGATCCTGCAGTTCGTGCAGCCGAGCCAGGTACGCGCGCCCGTCCTCGCCGAGGAATTCCTTGACGTCGGCGTCGTCGTGGTCCGCCAGTTCTTCGGGCGTGCCCGTGATGCAACCGCCATCACGCAGCAGGATCATTTGATCCGCCATACGCAGCGACGACGCCATGTGATGCGAGGTGACCACGATCGTCAGTCCCAGCTCGCGGTTCAGCGTCATCAAGAGTTCCTCGATGCGCGTCACATTGAGCGGATCGAGACCGGAGAACGGCTCGTCGCAGAGGACGATCTCGGGCTGCATGACGATCGCTCGGGCGAACGCGACACGGCGCAGCATGCCGCCCGAAAGCTCGCGGGGGAGGAGCGGTTCCACGTCCGCGAGCAGCCCCACCGAACGAAGCACCTCGGCGACACGCTCGTGGATCTCGTCGCGCGATTGTTTCGTGTGTTCGCGGAGCGGCAGCCCGACGTTGTCGGCCACGCTCATCGAATCCAACAGGGCGCCGTTCTGGAAGAGCATACCGATGCCCTTCCGAATCTCGCCGAGCTCGGATTCCGACTTCGAGGCCAGATTCTCGCCCGCCACACGCACCTCACCGGAATCCGGGCGCTGCAGCCCGCCGATCATGCGCAGCATCGTGCTCTTCCCCGTCCCGCTCCCGCCGAGGAGGAGATGGGTCCCTCCCTTGCGGAGTCGGCAATCGAGCGAGTCGAAGACCCGGCGAGAGCCGAAGGCAAGGCGAACGTTCTCGATCTCTATGAATCGGGCATCCGAATCGGACACCACTTCAGGGGACGTCCGAGAGGACGATTCGGCGAGGCTTTCCAGGGTCGATCCTCCGAATCGGAGCAGGCTGAGGCGCTCGCATTCGGACTACGTTAACGCAAGAGTCGAGAAGTGGGAGGCGTTTCGCACACGCCCGCCGCGCGCAGCGTCGAGGATGCCGGGCTGGCGGTCCGGCGACCGGTTGGTTGGATCGTGGAGTGATGGGGCGATGCGGCGCAGGGGTGAGAGGGCGGCGCGGCGAAGGTGTGAATGGATGGAGGGGTGAAGGACCGATCCGACGGAAAGAGCAGTCAGTCGGCGACGCGTCCCACGACATCCTGGCCGGCGGACGGCGGCATCCATTCGGCGAGACGTCTTCGCTGGCCGCCCGTCTCATCGAAATTGCCCGGATCGAGCCAGGCCTCGAGGGCATCGCGAATCGCGGGCCATTCTTCGTCGATGATCGACAGCCAGGTCGTATCCCGATTCCGACCCTTGGCAACGGAATGGTTCCGGAACAATCCCTCGAAGCGAAAACCCAGTCGTCGCGCGGCCGCGACCGACGGCGCGTTCAGGCTGTTGCATTTCCACTCGTAACGGCGATAGCCCCAGTCGTCGAAGACCCGCCGCATCATCAGAGCCATCGCCTCGGTCGAGACGGGCGTGCGCTGGAGCCGGGGCGAATAGCTCAGGTGTCCGACTTCGATCGACCCCATCGCCGGATCAGCGCGCAGGTACGCGGCGACCCCGACCGGTTCATCCGACGCGAGGTCCACGATCGCGAAGAAGAGCGTGTCGGTGATGTCCTTCGCGCCGGCGATGGCCTGACGATATTCGGCCGCACTCGAGAAGGGGCCGTAGGGCAGATACGTCCAGTTGCGCCCTTCCGGATCGGCTTCGTACGCGCGATGAAGAGCCTCGGCGTGTCGATCCGCATCGAGCGCCTCCAGACGACAAAGCCGCCCGATCATCGACTCTCGGCTCGGCTCCTTCGCACCCGACCATTCGGTCATCGGCCGTCCGATCGGCTGTCCGAGTTCGTTCGTATCGGGTTTTCGGCTGGATATGCGCTTCGCCATTGGACGAGAGAAATTACCGCCGCTCGCCTAGCAAGTCACGCGACGAATGTCCCCAACACAATCTAGTGGTCTGCCATCCCGCGCCCGGCCGAGCGATCGATCAGAGCGTCTCCGCCATCAGTTCGTTCACCAATTCCGCGAAGGCCGCGGGATCATCGAGCTGACCGCCCTCCGCGAGGATCGCCTGCCCGAGGAGCAGGCGCGCCGCCTTGGAGATCTTCGGATCGGTCGGGTTCTCCCCGAAGCGCTTTCCGAGTCGCTCGAGAATGGCGTGGTCCGGATTCAATTCGAGGATCGGTTTGCGATCGGGAATGGCCTGCCCCGCCTGTCGAAGCATGGCTTCGAGCTGCGGCGAGAGGTCGCCCTCTTCCAGCACGAGACACGACGCCGAGCTCTTCAGACGACTCGAGAGGCGTACTTCTTTCACGTCGTCCTCCACGGCGGACTTCATCGCCTGGAGCAGATCTCCGAAGTTCTTCTCGTCCTCTTCGAGCGCTTCCTTCGCCTTCTCCTTGTCCTCTTCCGTACCGAGTTCGACCTCTCCATGTCCGATGCTCTTGAACGGCTTGTCGTCGTAGCTGATCGGCCCCTGGCTGACCCAGACCTCGTCGACGGGGTCCGTCAGGAAGAGAACCTCGATGCCCTTCTCCTTGAAGGCTTCGAGATGCGGCGATCGACGCAGGACGTCGAGCTTCGGCCCGGCGATGAAATAGATCGCGTCCTGATCCTCGGGCATGCGTTCCTTGTACGCGGCGAGTGA
>Ga0315338_1000744_pt1 | contig 59378 bp, 63 predicted proteins | sample ASW8metaG_FD_204518 | JGI IMG/M metagenome (GOLD analysis project Ga0315338, IMG submission 204518) | Ammonia-oxidizing marine archaeal communities from Monterey Bay, California, United States - ASW #8 | ecosystem: Environmental > Aquatic > Marine > Coastal | place: USA: California | collected...
TGGTTCTGGTGTTGGTTCTGGTGTTGGTTCTGGTGTTGATGAATTGATTTCACTTTGTTCAAAGACATTTTCTAAGAAAGTTGTTTTATCGAATGGAATTAAGTCGTCATATTCTTGACCCACACCAACATAGAGAATAGGTGTGGATGTTACATTAACAATTGATAATGCTGCACCACCTCGTGCATCTGCATCACTCTTGGTAAGAATTGAACCATCAAATTGTACATGCTTATGAAATTCTCGTGCTTGACTAACAGTATCATTCCCCGCCAAAGAATCACCAACAAAAATTTTCAAATCAGGTTGAACGACTTTGGTGATTTTTGATATCTGTTCCATAAGATTTGCGCTTGTTTGCATTCTACCAGCAGTATCAACTAAAACACAATCGACTTTGTGTGATTTCGCATACAAAACAGCATCTCTTGCTACTGATGCTGGGTCTGAACCATAATTTTGTGCAATAATTTTAAGATTAAGTTTGTTAGCATGTTCACGAAGTTGTTCAATTGCCCCGGCACGAAATGTATCTGCCGCAGCAATAGCTAAAGATAATTTTGAATTTTTTAGCAAATTTGCTATTTTTGCAAGTGATGTGGTTTTCCCAGTACCATTAATTCCTACAAATACTATGATGAATGGTTCGCCAGTTTCTTTCTTGGCTTGAATACGTGAAATTAAATCGATATCCCCTGCTCCATCAAAGGTTTCATGAATGAATTGAATTAGACTTTGTTTAACAAAATTTTCTATTGTCTTCTTTTCAACTTTTACGCCAACTAGTTTTTCTTTTAGATTTTTTTTAATGGAATCAATTACCTCAATTGCAACATCTGATTCAAGCAGACTGATTTCAAGTTGAAGAAGAACTTCATCAATGTCTTTTTCTTTGAGTTCTTTTTCACTAAATCCTTTAGAGACATCAGAAAATGCTTTTTTCAGATTATCAAACATTGTTTATTTGGTTGGATTTTGTGATTTTTGCATCAAACTCTGCATTTGCTGTTTTCCGTGTTCAAGATTTGCTGCAATTTGCTGTCGTTGTTGATTTATATCTTGTAATGCAATCTCTAATTCCTTAAGTCTAGATTCAAGATAATTAATCGCATCAGCATGATTTTTTTCAATAGCAATACCTGACCCTACATTTATGATGATTTTTTCATTTGAGTCGACTTTTGATTTCATGAAGGTCCCCAACCCAAGAGGAACCAAACTATCAGATTCGGACTCTGTGCTTATTCCCTTAATCGAATGAATTGCAGAATTTGCCTCTCGTATAATGTTAATAATAGAACTTTCTTTTTGTGTCAATTCTGCAAAAAGATTCTCTAACATCTGCATTTGATAAAGTAATTGTTGTGTTTGATCTTCACTCATAATTAATGATTTTATCTTTGGTGTATAAATTTAACAGTCACAAAAATAAAAAAAGGAAAAAGCGAAAAGTTACTTTGCTTTTGATAGTCGATTATCAACTTCGTCCCAGTTAACTACATTCCACCATGCGGAGATGTAATCTGGTCGTTTGTTTTGATACTTGAGATAGTATGCATGCTCCCAAACGTCTAAACCCAATAAAGGAATAAGACCCACTGTTCTAGGACTAGTCTGGTTTGGCATAGCTTTGTACTCAACATTTCCAGATGATGGATTATATACGAGCCAACCCCAGCCGCTTCCTTGAATTGGAGCTGTTTTGCTTGAAAATTGTTCTTTAAAATCAGCAAAGGATCCAAAGGAAGCATTAATAGCATCAGCTAATGCTCCGCCAGGTTCACCACCCCCATTTGGTTTCATATTGTTCCAAAATAGTTTGTGATTGTCGTATCCACCACCATTGAAATTAATTGCACCTCTTACATCTTCTGGGACATCATTGATGTTTGATAGAATATCAACAATATCTTTATCCTGCATTTCAGGGCTCAACTTTTCTAATGTAGCGTTCATCGTATCAGTGTACTTTTGGTGATGTTTTGTATGATGAATCTCCATTGTTTGAGCATCAATATGAGGTTCTAGTGCATCGTATGCATAAGGCATCTCAGGAAGTGTATATTTTCCCATAAAGACTGATTATCTAATTACAATTTATTGCTTTACAAGTAAGGCATTTTTAGAGATAAAAATAAGTCAAAATATGCGGAGTTTTTGTATTTTTTTATCCATTATTGTAATTTCAGCAGTTTCGCTTTTCTTTAGTGGATATTATTTTGATGAGTTTGGAGAATCATTTTTAGAAAATAGTGGTCCCTATGTTGGTGCAGATTATCCAATAAAACATGGTTCAGATGGAACTGGAATCAAAATTGCTGTAATTGACACTGGAGTTAATTTTGGGCATCCAGATTTTGTAACATTTGGAAAAAATTCAGATCTTATGAAAGGTTATGATTTTGTTGATCTGGATAAATTTCCACAAGATGTTAATGGTCATGGTACACAAGTAGCAGGCATAATATCAGCAAACGGTCAATTACAAGGAATTGCACCAGAAGCAGAAATTTTTGCATATAGAGTTTCTGAAGATGGTGAGTCTGTACCCTCAAAATTAATTGTGAAGGCAGTAGAACAAGCAATGCTTGATGATGTTGATATCATTAACATTAGTTTGGGAGTAAATATGACACATAATGAAATTGAAAAAATAGTTAACAAAGCAGTAAATAGTGGAATTATAATCGTTGCAGCTGCTGGAAACAATGGTCCTGATGAAAGCACCATTGGAAGTCCTGCTAGAAATCCAAATGTCATTACTGTTGGTGCAACATATAACAACAGAGAATCTAGTATGGTTTCAACATTTGAAGTTGGTGAAAAATATTTTCAAGTTTTACCAATGCTAGGCACAAATGTAATACCTGAACCAATAATAGAAGAAATAGAATTTGTAAAATTTAGTAGAGAGTCAGATTTTGAAAATATAGATGTGAATGGTAAAATTGCACTTGCACAAAGAGGTGGTGAAGCTTCTGATGAAATTGTTTACTTTTCTGATAAAGAAGAATTTGCTGCAAAAAATGGAGCAAAAGCAATTATTGTTTATAACAATAAACCGGGGATATTTTTTGGTGAATTGACACACGAGTTTGTACCAGAAGGATATCAACCATCAATTCCGTCATTATCAATGACTATGGAAGATGGCATAAAATTAAGACAGATGATTGATGAAAATACTATTGGTTCTCTAAATGTTTTCAATCATCCTGATTTTATTGCAACTTTTAGTTCACGAGGTCCTGTATCTCCCTTTTATTTTAAACCAGATTTAGTTGCTCCAGGAGTTTTTGTTAATACAACATCAGTAAAAAACTACTATAATATTACAAGTGGTACAAGTTATGCCGCACCACATGTAGCAGGGGCTGCAGCCTTGTTATTGAACAAAAATCCTGATTTTACACCTGAACAAGTCAAATCGATTTTGATTACTACGTCTGATATTATAGCAGATGAATATGGAAATAAATTTGATTTCAATACTGGTGGTTCAGGGAGACTAAATATCACAACTGCATATAATTCTGAAATTGTATTTTTACCACCAACCTTGGAATTTAATTTATCACATGAAAAAAATTCCCAGATAAAATATTTAGAGATTCAATCATTTGAGAAGCAAGTTTCCAATTTACAGTTAGAATTTCCTGAATCTGATTTAATTGAGTTCGAGTACAAACTAGTTGACGATTTATTGCAAATCTCTGCAAAGTCATCTTCATCTGAAATCACACATTTTGAAGATCGTGTAATTATTACCCATAATGATATTCAATATCAAATTCCAACCACTGTTAGAGTTTCTGAAGCGACGATGGATATTCTCAAAGACGATAGTGGATTATTGTTCCAAATTAAAAATCCGTCTGACTGGACTTATGCAAAAATTACTATCACAAATATCAATACATTAGATGAGGATTCCTTTTCAATCACGCCAGAGAAGAATTCTCCATTAAAGGTATACACTGCTGGAGAATACTGGGTCAAAGCAAATATCAAAGCTGATAAAATCTCATTTGATGTTTATGAGACAATTACAGTAGATCCAGAATCTATTAGTGAACAATCAGTCATTTCAGATTTAATTATATCAGAACGACCATTGATAATTTTAGTGGTTATTTTTGGAATTGTCACCATTGTGGGAATTAGAATTAAAAATAGATAGTACTGTGCATATATTTTGAAGTAAAGAGTTTAATTCTAAATATTCGTTTTTTAAATTGCGGTGACGTGGCAGAGCGGTTATGCGTGAGCCTGCAAAGCTTATCTAAAGGGGTTCGACTCCCTTCGTCACCTTTCAATTTTTATCATTCCATTCATCCAAGGGTGCAAAGTACAGTAATATGGATAAACACCAGACTCAACAAACGTGTAAGAAAATTTTTCACTAGGATCAATATGCCCACTGTCAAACAATCCATCAGGATTTTCTTGTTGACCACTAGTTACGCTATGAAATGCAGAATCTTGATTCATCCAATATACAGTTTCACCAGTTTTTGCAACATAGTATGATGGGACATAGCATTCAGCATTAGGACCACAATCAGGGCGTGCAGATTTGATTGGCATTATAATCATGGTTTCAGCTTGAACTGTTTCAACTTCAAGCATTTCTTCTGGAGCATCTTCAAAATTTACCTGTGAAATAGAAACGATTATGGCTATGATAGTTATTGCAGGGATAATCGCAATCTTCTTATTCATATTTTTATCAAAATTAAATCTATAATTAGATGATTAAGGCATCAATGAACCGGTTAAAACTGGTGATGCCATTTCTGCAAACTTGATAATTGGCTCTGGGTATACACCTATTGTTACCATAAAGATTATTGAAAATATCATCACTGCAATAATTGATAGTGGTTCTTTTACACGTTTTTCAGTTTCTCCTTCAAAGTACATTTTTCTAATAATCCAACCATAGTAAGCTAGAGACAAAGCACTGTTAAGAACTCCAGCTACTGCAAGCCATGGAGCCCACCATAATGCACTGCCAGCATCAATAGAAGCACCAAACAACATAAGCTTACTCCAAAATCCATTAAGCGGTGGCACACCAGCTAAAGCCAGCAAAGAGATAACTAATCCAAGTGCGGTTATTGGCATCTTTCTGCCAAGTCCTTTTAATTTATCAAGATGTGTTATTGCTAATGTAGTTACTATTCCTGCAACTGCAATGAATGCAGCGCCCTTCATTACAGCATGATTAAGTATATGGAATAATGAAGCTTGTAAACCCATTCCAGAGAATGGAGCAATTGAAATTCCTATCAGGATGTATCCCGCATGACCTATGCTGGAATAAGCAAGCATTCGTGTAAGATTTTTCTGTAATATAGCTGCTATGTTTCCTATAGTCATTGTCATAACAGCAATAATTCCTAATGCAAGAGTCCAGTCAAGATTTAGAGCAACTGTTCCCATAATGATAACTCTTAATGCTGCTGCAAATCCTGCTTTTTTTGTTCCAGCTGCTAAAAGCGCAGTAATTGTTGGCGGCGCGCCTTCATATGTATCAGGCAACCACATATGGAATGGAACAAGACCCATCTTGAAACCAAATCCAGCAATAAACATACCAATTGCCAATAATCCAAGTGGAAGCATATCTGCATCAAGTGTTGCAAATCCTTGAATGACTTCACCTATGTTAGTTGAACCTGTAATTCCATATGCAATTGATATACCATAAATTATAATTGCAGAAGACATTGCACCGAATAGGAAATATTTGATTGCAGCTTCGTTAGATATCGGATTCTTTTTGTTCCATCCAGCCAAAATGTATGTCGGGATACTCATTAATTCCCATGCTATAAACAACATCACCAGATCAGTTGAGTATGCAATGAGTACCATGCCGATGCTTGAAAGTAGGATTAATGAGAAGTACATCGCAGGATTTGATTTCTTTTTCATGTAATTGAGAGAGCCAGCTACCGTCATGATTGAGACAATTAACATCGCAATAGCAAAGAAGGAGCCAAATGCATCGTCAACTAGAACATCAGCAGAAAATATGGCAGCAGGGGCAATTGCATCAGTGTAGAATTGATAAGCAACAAATGCCATTGACAGAATTAATGCACCAAATGCAATTGCGCCATAAAAGGAGGAACTTCCTTTTTCTTTTCGTGCTACATTAATCACAGGGATTATCATTCCAGCAACACCTAGTATAATCATCAAAACTATTGGAGTAGAATTTAGCTCAATCATTCATTTCACCTAAATCATCAATATCAGGACTACAAACAGAATTCCTGCTCCAAAAACGTAAAGATATGTTTGAGATACACCAGTTTGGGTTCCTTGTACTACTTTGGCACCCCAACCAACAGCACGTTCTAAACCAACATTCATTCCTTTATCAAATGTAGTCTGTTCAAAGTATCTCCATATTGCTCTGGCTAACCAAAGTGGCGCTGTAACAAAACCCCAATAAACAAATGCGTTAAGGTACCATCTATTCAACATTAATTTGTGTAAAGAGTAAAAGACAATGTTAGAATTAACAAATTTTGCAGGATCAACCCATCTTCCTATGTAGAAGATATATCCTAATCCAAATCCTGTTGCAAATGCAACCAATGATGCGCCTAATGCTATTGGATTTAGTCCTGATAGGAATCCAGGTAGTACAGATTCTACAGCTTCTATATGTGGAGTGTGTATGCCAAATGAGTGCTCCAAGTATTCACCAAACAAATGATGAATGCCTTCTTCTGCAGAAAGACCCATAATACCAATTCCAATTGTTAACACTGCAAGAATACCATATGGTATCCACATTGATTTTGGTGCTTCATGTATGTGATGTCCCTCACTCTCCATTTTTTCAATATGCTTACTGTTCTTTCCAAAGAATACCATACCAAGCATTCTTGTTGTATAGAACGCTGTGATGACGGCAGTCAAAACTGCAATGATGAATATTGGTAGTGCCCATCCGCTTCCAGATTCATAAACTGCTGCAAATATTGCATCTTTGCTCCAGAACCCTGTAGTGATAAATGGTGCACCCATTAAAGCAAGTCCTGCAGCCCACATGAATGCATAAGTTTTTTTCATTTGTTTTCGCAAACCACCCATATCTGTCATAAACCGTGAACCTACAACATGCAGCAGCGAACCGGCAGCCATGAACAGTGATGCTTTGAACATTGCATGTGAAATTAAATGGAAGAAGCCAGCTGTATAGCCATCTACATACTGTGTTGATAATCCTGCTACACCTAATGCCATCATCATGTAGCCTATTTGAGAACCAGTAGAATATGCTAAAACTTTCTTAATTTCCGGATTAACCATACCTTGTGTAGCAAGTAGTAATGCAGTGATTGCACCAACCCATGCAATTATTTCGAAAAATTGATCTGCGAGAATTCCTGCCGCTGCTAATGCAAAAACTAATGGACCTAATCTGGCAACCAAAAATACACCAGCTTTTACCATAGTTGCAGCATGGATTAAAGCTGAAACTGCAGTTGGTCCAGTCATTGCTTCTAAAAGCCATTCATTAAGTGGGAATTGTGCTGATTTTCCTATTGCACCGCCAAATAATAACACGAATGCAGGAACAAGTAATCCTTGGGCAGACATGTTTACTGCCCAGGTAGTTTCAGTGTATAATTCTCTTAGACCAAATGTACCGGCAAATGCAAATATCAAAAACATACCTGCTAACATCATTATGTCACCAACTTTGGTCATGATGAAAGCCTTCATTCCAGCATGTGTTGGAGAAAAGTATTCCATCACCCCTAATGCAGATCTGCCTTCCTGACCTACATGATCCTTCTTTTTATCACGATACCAGAAACTGATTAATGCATAAGATGCTAATCCTACTCCCTCCCAACCGAAGAATATCTGTAATAAGTTATCAGATAAGACAATCAATTGCATTGAACCTATGAAGAACATCATCCAGAACCAGAATCGCATAATGCTCTTGTCTCCTTTCATGTATCCTGTACTATAACACAAAATGAGGAATGAAATCCATCCAACAACATTTGCCATTATAATAGATAGTGGGTCACCAAGAACTCCAGCTTTAATGCCAATGGTATCAATCCACATTATTTGATGATGAATCTCGTGTGCAGCTAGTGCCATAGGTAGCAATGTTGCTGCAGAAATCGCACTCATTGCTCCAAATGCAATTGCAACTCTACCTGTTGTAAGTTTTGAAAATTTACCAACTGCTGGAATAATTAATGCTGCAGCGAATGGAAGTATCCAAATCAGCCAGACATTTAATTCACTTACAGGAATGCCAAAGAAATCATAAGTCATAATCTATACCCCCAAAACTCCTTGCATGTATGGCATGATTTGACTCAAGAAAATATCTGGATAAATTCCTACAACCATTGTAAACCCAGCTAAAACCATCATTGGTGCAAGCATATACCAACTTCCATCCTTTACATTAGACAAATTTTCAGGGAGCTTACCAAAGAATACCCGTTTTAACATCCATAGCATGTAAGACATTGTTAATACTGTGGCAACAAGACCTAGTGCAAACATTACACTCCTCAAATCATTTCCTTCTTCAATTGCAGTTTCTAATGCACCGTAGAATAACATCCATTCTCCCATGAATCCACTTGTTGGTGGAACACCCATTATTGTTAATGCACCAATAACCGCACAAACAGCAGTGATTGGCATCTTTCCAGCAAGACCACCAAGTTTGGATATACTCCGCGTTCCCACATTTACAATCAGTATTCCTGCAGTCATGAAGAGAAGTCCTTTTCCAAGTGCATGTGAAATATACATCATTTCAGTACCTGCGAGGCCATATGCAGATAATGAACCTAAACCAAACAAAAGATAGCCCATTTGGCTGATACTAGAGTATGCAAGTAGACGTTTGAAGTCATCTTGCATGAGTGCCATTGCTCCTCCATAGAACATAGTAGCAACTCCCCAGATAGTCAATACAATCGAAAGATCAGCATAAGTCTGTGGTAAGAATTCAATTATAAGTCGAAATACTCCATATGCTCCAATACCGATCATTGCTGGTGAAAGTAGTGCGCTAATCGGTGTCGGTGCTGCACCATGGGCATACGGCAACCAAATATGGAATATGAATGCCGCAAGCTTGACTCCTAGACCAAGAAGTATTGCTACTGCTGATATTACAACAACATCATGTGGAATTTCTGCCTCGACAATATCGGCAAAATCAAAACTTCCAACACTAAGTCCAATTGCTAAGAATCCCAATAATAAAACAACAGCACCAGCATGAGTCCAGAAAAAGAACATTAATGCAATTCTACGTCTTGCACCATCACCATACCAAGCAATCAAGAAGAATGATGGAATTAGCATGACCTCAAAGAAAATATAAAATTCAATTAGATTGGTTGATAAAACAGTTCCAAGCATTCCCATTGAAAAAACTAAGAACATTGCAAAGTAGAGACCTGATTGGTTGTTGACGTATGTCTTTAATGCGGATGATTCAATTACCGCAGTTGTCTGTCCTTCAGTACTATCAGCATTTTGATGATAGTGTTCTTTAAACAAATGTTCAAACTTGTGTATCATGTATGGTTTTGAGTAGATTGCTAAAATTGTACACAAAACGTAAATGATTATTGCAAATGGTGCTGCTAATCCATCAAGTAAGAATCCGAATTCACCAAACATTGTAGTCCATTGGTAATGTTCTTCGTATGTTCCACCTAATGTGGCATTGATAATTAAAATCGTACAATACAATAGAATGCCAAAAGTGAACCACATTGCAGTAGTTGTTCCATATTTTCTTCCTAGAAGATAGGCTAAAGGAGATAATAATAGTGGTAAAAATACCGCCTGTAATAATGCAAATTCCATTATCCTTTCAAGCTCCTAAGATCTCCAATATCGATATTTTTGTAGAGTCTATATGCTACAATTACAAGTGCAAGTCCTACTGCAACTTCAGCGGCAGCTATTGCAATTGAGAAGAGTGCAAGTGTTTGACCACCACTATGCGCCTCCGGCATAAACCTTGCAAATGCAACTAGATTTAGATTTGCAGCATTAACAATAATTTCGATTGCAAAAAGCATGCGGATTGCATTTCGTTTTACAGATAATCCATAAATTCCAATGCCTAATAGGGCAATGGAAACTAGTACAAATTCAATCAGTTCGTTGGTCATTTTCTATAGTATCCTCTCTACGTGCAAGAATCAGTGCACCCATTACAGATCCTGCCAAAATTAAAGCCATCAAAATAAGTGCAGGCCAATAATAAATTAGAAAGTCAACCCCAATATCTCTAAAATCAACAGGATCTGAGTCTGTGGTGACTGATTTTATTCCTGAATCTAGTATAATTGCGCCTAATGCAACCATTATTATCAACATAAGACCAATACCAGCAAACTTTCTTTTCGGGTCTTCAATTTTTGTGAAGATTAATTCTCTTTTTACAAGCATAACTGTGAATAAAATTAGAACTGCAATTGAACCAACATACACTGCAAGCTGAAACATTGCAACAAATGGTGAATCAAGCATGACGTAGAATCCTGCAACACCTCCAAGTGTCCCCATTAGTGCTATAGAACCATAAACTAATGAGCGGAGTTCTAGTGCAGCGATTGCAGAACCAATTGTTAAAACAGCAATAGCAAGAAACAGAGCATCAGCCATGTCTTGCTCCTCTTTTATCTATAATTAGTTCAGAATCTTGTTGAACTTGTGGTTTTACTTGCAATTGTGAGGGAGTATAGATTAATGCCTCTTTGGTGAAAGAAGATAATTCGTAATCATTTGACATGTAGAGTGCATAGAAGGGACATGCATCAACACACAATCCACAGAAAACGCATTTTCCATAATCAATTTGTGGCATTATGGCTTTTTTGTTATGTTTCCATGTGTCAGGAACCTTAACCATTGCTATTGCTTCTGCAACCCCCTCACAAGCAATTGCGCATAGCTGACATCCTGTACATTTATCGTGAAATAACATATGTCTACCCTTGTAGCCAGCAATTCCTACACCTGTTGTTGGATCAAACTGATATCCATCACCAACAAATTTTAGCTTTTGTTCTGGGTATCTCAACGTAAAACGTTTTACAGCAAGATGCTTTATACCAGAATTTAGTGCTTTGATAATACCAGTTGCAGTTCCCATTACAAGAATCCCTCCGGACCTAAAACACCAGCATACAACAATCCTAGCGCAATGAAGATGTTAACAAATGCCAAGCCAATCAATTTGTACCAACCAATATGTAATAACATATCAATTCTAATTCTTGGGAAAACACCTCTTGGCAATAAAATGAAAAATATTACTCCAACAGTTTTTAATACAAACCAGATAACTCCACTAAAGAACAACTGCCCTGTAGTATGTTCTAACAACCCTTGTTTCTGTAGAATCCATTCGTTTGGATCTTCGTCAAATAGAGGCAAACCAGGTGTGTTGATAGTTAATATTGGATCTCCCTGAAAGTTTGGAATAGGTACACCTTCAGTGATTATTTGCTCGTCAAGTGGTGGCCAGATTACTGGACCAGTCCAGCCGCCAAGGAAAATTGTGACAAATAATGCAGCAAACGCAAAAAGTTTCACGTACGAACCTAGTTGAACCAAGCCATACATCATTCCTGAGAATTCTGTTAACCAACCAGCAACAATTTCACTTTCAGCCTCAGGTAAGTCAAATGGAATTCTTTCAAGCTCCGCAAGCATTGCAGTAAAGAAAACTATTGCCCCAATCGGCATAAAGATAATCCACGGGAAGCTTGCTTGTGATTCAACAATCTCATTAAGATTCAAAGTTCCAGTTAGAATTACAACACCCAACAAAGACAAAATTAACGGAATCTCAAATGAAACCATTTGATGTAACGCCCTAATTCCACCAATGAACGGGTATTTACTATTAGCAGACCAAGCTGATAAGATAGTTATGATTGGGAAAAATCCAATTACCGCAAATACAGCTAATAATCCAACATCCAAGTCTGCAACGACCCAACCACCTGGTGCTACAGGAATTAATGATACAAAGGCTGCTGCGGTTCCAACAAACAAAATTGGTGCAACCCAGAACAGAGGTTTGTCTGCCTTTGCAGGTATGATTATCTCTTTTGAAATTAATTTTAAACCGTCTCCTGCTAACTGTAATATTCCCTCAAACTTTCCACAATAAAATGGACCAACTCTTAACTGAAGTTTTGCAAGCATTTTTCTTTCAACAAAGATAGTTCCAGCAGCAATTAGTGCTGCAAAACCAAATCCAGGGAATGCTGCAATTCTAAAGAAATCTGAATGTATAAGCGATTTAATAAGTGGGATTTGTCGTGTTGGATCAAACAACCATGTAAATGCTAGATATGCTGTAAGTAATTCTCCTTCTATAACTGGCAAGTCCATAAAAAATAACCCAAATTGTATCGCAGGGATTGCAATAAGGGTTACAAGAATAATTATCCAAAAAACATTGTCAATAACTGACTTGAGAAAATATCCTAAACGGAATTTTGGTGCAATAACTGACATTTATCGGTCTGCCTCCACTGGCCAGTAATTAAGACTCCAGTAAACTGCTGGCATGTTTCCAAGTTTTTCCCCTTTAAGTAAATATGGCAATGCGATAAGATTTCTAAATGAACCAGGACTAATTTTGAGTCTGTATGGTTGTGGCTGACCTTTTGAAATAATATGCATTCCAGCAGCACCTCTTCCAGATTCGACTCTACGGAAGACTTCTTCATCACCACCCTTTGGATTTGGTTTTAATTTTGTTCTTATAGAACCAGATTTCGGTATTTTTTCAAGTGCTTGACGAATGATATTACAGCTTTCAAGCATATCAAGCCATGGAATTTTTGAGCGAGCGTAAGAATCACCTTCTTTTAACACATTAGTATGAACATCCAGTTCTTCATAGACATCATATGGCTCCTTTTTTCGAATATCAAAATCAACTCCACTTGCACGTAAAACAGAGCCTGTAGTTCCAAGTCTAATTGCATCATGAGTTGAAAGAACTCCCGTGTCTTCAGTTCTAGCCTTTAGAATTGGATTATCATAAAAGATGTCAGCGTATTCCTTGATTCTTTTTTCAAAATAATTTACTTGTCTTAAACATACTTCCTCAAAATTTGGTGGTACGTCATTACGTACACCGCCAGGAACGAAATATGAATGAGTTACTCTGGCGCCGGTCATTTTTTCTAATAGATCAATTAAGAGTTCTCTGTCACCAGCAGGCCACATGAACATTGTAGAATGTCCAAGGAAAATTCCATAGATGGCAAGCCAATATTGTGTATACACACATCGGTTCAATTCAGCTGCAATCACTCTGATGTATTTTGCACGTTCAGATACTTCTATCCCAACTAGATCCTCCACTCCTAAAACATATGGGTACAAGATATTACATGAATCATGAATCACTGGACGTTCTAAATGTGGAATGTTTAAGATATAATTTCGAACTTCTGCCATTTTTTCTTCTCCTCTATGAACATAACCAGGGTCAGGATCTGCATTGACAATGTAATCACCATCAATCTTTACAATTATTCTCATATGACCAGAGCCGGGATGTTGAGGACCAACATTTAGAGTCATTATCCTATCATCAACTTTTTCAAGTTGTAATCCAGGAGGCATCTGTTCGTTTGAATTTGGTGTGATTTGCTCAGTCATCTTATCTTCCCTTTAACCCAAAGTCCTTTCTCATTGGTGGAATATCTGCCCAATCTTCTGGAAGAAGTAATCGTCTGTTATCTGGATGACCATCAAAGTAAACACCAACCATTTCAAAACATTCTCGTTCATGAAATTCTACGCTATAGAAAACATCTCTTAAACTTGGAAGTTTAGTGGAATCATTTCCCGGACTTGGTTCATCTTCTCGTGGTGCCCTAGTTGATAGAGCCAAAATCTGTTTGGAGTATCGATTATCCGTATAAGATCCTAAATGATATGTCACTTCAATCTCTTTTTCATCTGGAAAATCTGTTCCAGTCATAGATTCTGCATGATCAAAAGGTGTTTTATCATTGATAAATTTTGCAACATCTAGAATTTTTTCTTTTTTTACATTTATTCTTGTTCTGTTTTCTTTAATGTAACCAATGTCAACGTCTTCAGCAAATTCATTTTTTATTATATCAATGAAACTTTTTTCAAAAGCTGGTAGAGTAGGTTCTTCAATCTCTGGTTTTGTTGGAACTGATTTTTCTTGTTGAGTTGTTGTGGGTTCATTGTTCTCTTCTTTAGATGAAGAATCTTTATTTTCAGTAGAACTCATTTTTGTAACCTATCTAGCCTTCATCCTTTTAATTTTCTCTTGGAGTAACATACATCCTTGTATGAGGGTTTCAGGTCTAGGAGGACAACCGGGAACATAAACATCAACAGGTAAAACACCATCAATTCCTGGTAGTACGTTGTACGAATCAAAGTACAGACCGCCAGTAATTGCACATGCACCCATTGCAATGACATACTTTGGTTCTGGCATTTGATCATAAACCAGTCTAAGTCTTGGTGCCATTTTTCTTGTAATAGTTCCTTGCACAACGACTAGATCACATTGACGAAGTGATCCAAAAGCTTCGATTATACCGAATCTTTCAACATCGTATCGTGGACCAGAAGCTGCTCCAAACTCAACACTGCAACATGCTGTTTCAATATGTACTGGCCATAGAGACCACATTCTTCCCCAGTTAATTGCCATTCCTAATGGCTTATCAACTGCTTTGAAAAGAATGTCTCCAAGTTTTCCAACAAAGACGTTTGCGTTTTGTGGTGTAACAAGTTCTTTTAACAACTCTGTTCCTCTCTTTGTATGTTTATCTGAGTAGTATTTAGAATTACCATATGTCTTTCCTCTTTGATTGATATAACGCAAATGCCATAGCGGCAAACATTACTCCTAAAAATACAATGATTGGTAAAGTTGCTGTTTTCGGCATGTTCAAAATAGTACTGCCCCACGCGTAGAGAAAAATTGCCATAACATCAAAAATTACAAACATCAGAACGTATGCATAATATTGCATCATAAAATGAGTTCTTCCAGCACCTGATGGGACTTGACCGCATTCCATAGGGAGTGTTTTTACAGGATTTGGTCTTTTTTTGTTTTCAGGTGAAATCATTCTAGAAATCAAAAGAGCTGGTGCAACTGCAGCACATGCAAAACCAAACATCAGCAAAACATTACTGTAGGATGCTACACTCTCGCCAACCAAGTTAGCACGACTCCATGCACAGAAAATATAAAGCTATATCCATTTTTCTCGATCACAATTCTGTCAACTCCTAATACTTGATATATGACAACAAACCCGATTTTTCTATGGTAGATGTTGGAGACCAAGCACCAGATTTTGAATTAGTTGACACAGAATTAAAGTTCAGAAAATTAGAAGAGTTCAAAGGCAAAAAAGTAGTTATTTCGTTTTTTGTTGCTGCAAGTTCTCCAGTATGTGAGGTGGAACTCTGTACCTTTAGAGACTCTTTGAATCAGATCTCAGAATTAGGTGCTCAAGTTATCGCAATTAGTAATGATGGTCCATTTGCAAACAAAGCATTCGCAGAGAAAAACAACTATAATTTTCCTGTTCTAGGAGATTACCAAAGTAAAACCATCCGCGACTATGATGTGTTACTACCTGACTTACTACATGTAAAAAATTACAACGCAGCAAAACGCTCAGTTTTCATTTTAAATGAAGAGCATAAAGTGATTTGGAAATGGATTGTTGACGATCCATTAAAGGAACCAAATTATGAAGAGATTATGCAAGTCCTGAAATCAAATTAATTATTCAATTTCAGACAGGATATCATTTTTGTTTACAGAGTTTCCTTCTTTAATTTTAATACTTTTTACAACACCATCTTTATGTGATTTTACAGATACTTGCATCTTCATTGATTCAAGTACACAAAACACATCGCCTTTTTTTATCTCATTACCTTCTTCTACATTAATTGAAATTACTTTTCCAGGAATCTGACTTCGCAGATTAAGTTGAACATTACCAGTGTCAGATCCGCCTGAATTTTTGTATACAATCTCATCTAAATGTGAATTCATGTTAATGGTGATTGGAATACCATCAACAACAGTTTTCATCTCAGATGTTTGATTCTCAATATATTTTACAGTGTGAAATTCATTATTCATGACAAACTCCATTCCGTTTGGAGTAATGCTTAGAATTTGAATGATGTATTCGTTATCTTGAATCTTAATACGATATTCATTATCTGAAATTTTTTCAAGAACTTCTCCACTGAAAATGTTTTTAGAATTTTCTAATTTGTAATCCATCCTACATGCCACCGATTGTATTTTTCCATGATGAACTCGAGTGATTTTGAGATTTTACCATACTTTGGAAAAACTCAGAATACATAATTGCAGATGCAATGGCAGGAATTTCCTTTTCTTTTTTATCATTCTTCAGATCTTCCTCCAACCTTTCAATCATTCCAAATCTTTTCAAAAAGTCAGTTGATAACTGACCATTTTTGTATTCATCTGTTTTCAAAATTGTTTTGTAAAGTGGAATTGATGTTTCAACTCCTTGAATGTAAAAATCATTCAATGCATTTAGCATTCTTAATCTTGATTCTTCAAATGTTTGTCCCCAAGTACAGAGTTTTGCCATTAAAGAATCATAGAATGGAGATACAGTACATCCAGGATACAAGTATGTATCACATCTAACATTTGGTCCTGAAGGAATTGTAACGTCTGGAATAGGACCCGTTGATGGCGCAAAGTCTAAGAATGTATCTTCTGCATTAATTCTGCATTCAATAGCATACCCATTCATCTTAAGATCACTTTGTTTGAATGGTAATGGTTCTCCATTTGCAATATCTAGTTGAAGTTTAACAAAGTCTAATCCAGATACCATTTCAGAGATTGGGTGTTCTACCTGCAATCTTGCATTAATTTCTATAAAATAAAATTCTCCGTTATCTGCTCTGAGAAATTCTGCAGTACCTAAGTTAGTATAATCAACAGCTTCTGCTGCTTTGATAACTAATTCACCGATTTCTTCTCTTTTGGCTTCATCGACTGCAGGAGATGGTGTTTGTTCAATTAGTTTTTGATTTCGCCTTTGAATGGAACATTCTCTCTCAAAGAGATGTACTACATTACCATGATGATCTCTACACATTTGATATTCAATATGTCTTGTTTTTTCTAGGAATTTTTCAACAATGATTGCAGATTTTCCTACTGCCGCAATTGACTCTGCTGTAACTGTTTCATATCCATCTCGTAATTCTTGATCAGTGTTTACAATTCTAATTCCTCTACCACCTCCACCATACACAGACTTTAGCATTACAGGGTAGCCAATTTCATTTGCGATCTTTTCTGCCTCATCAGCATTGTTCACTAAACCTGGACTCCCAGGAACAGTTGGAACTTTTGCTTTGAGCATTGCTTCTTTACAACGCATCTTATCCCCACAAAGATTCATTGAATCTGCAGAAGGTCCGATAAAGTTGATTTTGTTCTTTTCACATAATCGTGCAAAATCATCATTTTCTGAAAGGAAACCATAACCAGGATGTACAGCATCGGTACCAGAAGATAACATGACTTCAAGGATTTTTTCTTGATTAAGATAGCTTTTGGCTGGGGCAGCTTCACCAATATGATATGCTTCTGTTGCATTCTTTACATGAAGTGAATTTCTATCTTCATCAGAATATACTGCTACAGTCTTTATTCCAAGTGCTTTACATGTCTTTATGACACGTAATGCTATTTCTCCCCTGTTTGCAATCAAAACCTTCTCAATCATTTTAATCACAGGTTTATGTTACCATGTTTTCTAGGTAATTGTTTATCACGTTTGTTCGTTAACATTTCAAGAGCTTTAATTATCATAGGACGAGTTTCGGCAGGATCTATTACTGTATCAACGGTTCCATGTGATGCGGCAACATATGGATTCGCAAATTTACCAGTAAATTCATCTACTAATCGTTTTTTCAATTCCTCAGGATCATCGGCATTTGCCAATTCCTTTCTATTCATGATTTTCACTGCGCCTTCCGAGCCTAACACAGCAATCTGCGCTGTTGGCCATGCGTAATTAATGTCAGTTCTAAGATTTTTACTCCCCATTGCAATATATGCACCACCGTATGCTTTTCCGATTACTATTGTAATCTTCGGAACTGTAGCTTCACAATATGAAAACAATAACTTACTTCCATGTCTAATTATTCCATTATGCTCTTGGTTAGTACCTGGCATGTAGCCTGGAGTGTCAACCAACGTAATGATTGGTATTCCAAAAGAGTCACAAAATCTAATAAAACGCGCTGCTTTGTTTGATGAATCAATATCAAGTGCTCCAGCTAAATACATTGGTTGATTTGCAACTATTCCTACAGTTTTTCCATTCATTCTTCCAAACCCAACAATAATATTTTGTGCAAAAAGTTCGTGTATCTCAAAAAATTTGTTATCATCTAATATTGATAAAACAATTGGTTTCATATCATATGGTTTTAGAGAATCTTCAGGAATCATGTTTATTAAATTATGATCAAGTCTATTTGGATCGTCTGAGGTTTCAATCTGTGGTGGTGCTTCAGTATTATTTTGAGGTATGTATGAAAGTAGATTCTTAATAACGTCCATACAGTCATACTCATTTTTTGCAACAAAATGCGCAACTCCACTTTTTGTTCCATGAGTTATTGCTCCACCTAATTCATCAAATGATACTTCTTCACCAAGTACAGTTTTTACAACATCAGGTCCTGTAACAAACATTGTTGCAGCTTTTTCAACCATAATTACAAAATCAGTCATTGCCGGTGAGTAAACTGCTCCTCCTGCAGATGGTCCTATGCTTGCAGTGATTTGTGGTACTACACCAGATGCAATTTCGTTGTGGTAAAATATATCTGCGAATCCATCCAAACTTAAAATTCCTTCTTGTATTCGTGCACCACCTGAGTCAGCAATACCAATAATAGGACAGCCATTTCTAGTTGCATGATCCATTAATTTTGTAATTTTCTTTGCACCCATTTGACTGAGTGTTCCACCAAGAATTGTAAAGTCATATGCAAAAACATAGACTTGACGTCCATGAATTGTACCATATCCTCCTACTACACCATCATTGAAAAATTTCTTTTTCTGCATATCATAATCGTGATAGTGATGTGTTGCTAATGCGTCAATTTCAACAAAACTACCTTCATCTAGCAGTAGATAGACTCTCTCTCTTGCAGTAAGTTTACCCTTATCATGTTGAGCCTTGATTCGATCTTGACCGCCACCCTGTTTTGATTCCTTTTTCTTTTTTTGATACTCATTTATTTTATCAGAATGCATTATCCTAGAATTAAAACTAAGTTCATGTGTATATTAATTTAAAGTTAGAAAAAAAACTCTTTAAATTTAAAATCAGAAGTGAAACTTGTCTTTAACCGATAATTGATATTGTTCAAATGTATTACCCTGATTCTCGCATTTTTTACAAATACACAGCTGTGAGACTAGGGAACGATCACAATTATCATGAAATTCACATTGGAGACATCCTGCGGGGTTGTCACAAATCACACATTTGAGCTCATTTATCTCTGCACATTTTTCGTGCTTAACTCCTATTCCCTTTGACCATAATCCAATTTCGTTTGCATTCACTTTTTCGTCACAAACAATACATGTACCATCAAATTTCATTGTAATCTTAAGCCAACTCATAATAATTCAATTTCCTTTTCAATCAGTTCATTATAATTATCATCAAATTTCAGTTCTAGTGAATCATTTTTCATACAAAATAGTATGTATGGAAGATAAAATGTTGCAAATGTACTTGATGAAATATGCAATTGTTTCGAAAGATTAGCAGCAAGTGATTTGAATTTAGAACCATCCCATCTCAAGCGGTTAAGAACTTGCCATGATAAATTGTATTGAGAATATCTTATTGTAGTATCTTTTTTGTATAATCTAAGAAGTATTGAATCTAAATATCGTAACAATCTCCATTCTTGTGTTTTCATTATTTGTCCATAAAGTACATCAGCTTCTGAAATTACTTGCAAAAAATGTTCCAGTTCTAAATTAGAAACATTACTGGTAATTATACTAGAATAGAATGCATTAATTTTTGTTCTAGGATCAATACGCATAGAATATAGAACTGCTCTAGCTTCATCAATTGTTTGTGACTTGTAAAATGCATTAATGCCTTCCTCTACATCTAATAATTCAAATGTTCTTTCTGTTAATGGTTCAAAGCCTGTGATTAATGCTTGTGCAGAATTAAGCATCGATCGAATATCCCCATTTGAATCTGAAATTAATTTAATCAGTCTTCCAGGATTAATCTGTGTATTTTCTTTTTCTAAAACCATGTTAAGATAAAGGCGTAGCAATCTTGGAGGAAGTGGACGTAGTGAAATTGTCTTTACAACTTTTTTTATTTTCTTCATTTTATCTGAGGAATCATTATTTGCAGCCAGAATAATTGGAACTGTTGGTTCTTTTAGTATATTGATTAATGCTTCAACACCGCCATAATCAGATCTTCCATGAACTCCATCGACTTCATCTACAAAAATCATTGGTTTACCAAGAACTGTCTGATTACCAAGTACAGGTTCTAGAATTTCTTGAATATTTTTTTTGTTTCTCACATCGCTAGCATTAAGACTAATCATGTCATAGCCAAAAATTTTGCCTGCAAGGTTTGCTAATGTTGTTTTTCCAATTCCCGGAGGACCAACCAGTAATAATGGCCTTGTTCCTTTCTTCCATTTTTCAAACCATCCAACAAAAAACTTTCTTGCATCTTCATTTCCAAGAAGATCCGACAAACTTTGCGGACGATATTTTTCAGACCACATCATTTTCTATCACTTTGGAAGATTTGATGATAACTCTGACCAAATGTTTTCCTTCTCTAATCTTTTGTACCAAAATTCATTATAATGTTCTACTGTTAGAAATAAAAATTCTAGAAACTCCTTATGAGAAAACTTATCTGGTAAGCTATCAATGGCACCTCTTGCTTCCTGCAAATATGATATACTTTTTTTCATAGTCATTTCAAATCCTTCTTGAACATTATTTGATGACAGGGAGTAGTACAGTGGCCATGAAGGAATTTTTACTGCTTTATCTCTAATCGTATCCTCAATCTCATTTCCACAGCCAACAGATTCTGCTGCTTTTGCCATACCAATATAAAAAATTTCACCTAATGGTTCTCTTGATAACGACATATTTTTTCCTGCAGTTCCCATAACGGAACGATATTTTTTGTAACTTTCAACTAACTCTTCTTCAGTTATTTCAGTCGGCTTTTCTTTTAGTTTAGTATCAAGATATTGTCCAACACGTGCATCTTTAAAGCCACTCTCAAATTGTTTTAACACTTCATCTCCACCTTTTGCAATTTTTTCTCTTGCTAATCTCAATATGTACGGATTCATTAGTTTGTAATCATCTAGATAATCAAGATCCTCGTCCTTGTCAACAATTCTATCCATAGGTTCACTAAGATCAATTGCTATAATATGACCGTCTACAATATCTTCCCTTAGTGATAATTCATTTTTGTCACCAAAATAATTTGTTGATGCATCAAAAAGTGCATTGAAGACTGGAAATGTCATCTTTACAAAATTAGAATTTAGAATTCTTAGAACTCTGTCGTGTAAGACATCAAAGTTTTCAAGCTTTGCACGGATAGGATCAATTTCTGATGAATTCAATATGATTTCAGTGGAACCTACTTCTTCAGCAAACTCTTGTTGTGTAGAATTTGCTGAAGGATCAGTTTTGATTTGTTCTAGTAAATTAGTTGTAAATCGCTTTGCAAATTCTGGAAACTTTTGTTCTGTTTCTTCTTTGTATTGATTGAATTGCTTGTAGCCTTTGGATTTAAACAGTCCTTGCTTCATTACTTTTTTTCCAGCTTTTGTGCTCATCAATGAGCCTTTACTGAAAACAGATTCGTCTTTTCCACTCACAGTTTCAAGTTTACAAATTGCTATTTATGCGTTCAATTATGATAAAAAATGTTTTAATCATTCATTTTTTGAAAAAACCCTATACTCTGAAATTATTGAATCACATTTATGACATGTATATTGCCCCCTTTCAATTAAAATCAGTTCGTCAGAAATTGCTTCATTTTCTGCTTCCTCTACGTGTATTTTTGCTGGACCATCAAATTCAAAATCACAGTTTTTACAAAAATATTTTTTCATCTTTTCTAAGTCCAATTTTTCAATTTTAGCAATGAATAATTTACCTACACCAAGATCGGCATTCTTTTCTTGCTCTACTGTAATGTCTGCTATGATCCACCCCCCAGAACCATGTAACTGCTTTTCTACCAAATCAAAGTTTCTTATTTTACTTTAAATAAAAATACTTGTCAAATACATAACAACCAATCCTGCTCCAATTCCACTTATTATAGAAATATTTGAAAAAGAATCTGATTCTTCTTTGACAAATCGAAAAATTGAAAAAACTACTTGAAATATAGCACCTGCCCCAATTGACAGAAATATTATGGTGAAAAATGGTGAAAAAGAAAATCCACCAATCCAAGTACCAAATACTGCAGGAATTCCAGCAATCATTCCAAACCCAATCATTTTTCCTATAACAGATTTTGTTCTAGTTAGTGGTGCTGCTATTGCCAAGCCTTCAGTAGTGTTATGAATTGCAAATCCAATAATCAAGAATGTGCTTAATGCAACTTGCCCAAGTGCAATAGCAGCGCCTACTGCTAAACCCTCACCTAAGTTATGTAGACCTATGCCAATTGCCACCATCAAAGATATTGCTAATCCTTTTGATAGTTTAGAAAATTCAGAACGTTTGATTAGGATATTTCCAATTGCATATAGTCCTAAGAACGATAATATGACAACTGTTGCAATCAGCAATTCACCATTAAAGACTGATGCAAGATGTGTATTCGATATCTCAAATGCTTCTTCGATTGCGTCTAATCCCAAAAATAATAGCAATCCAATAGTAAATGCCAGAAAAAAATTGAATGCATTTTTGCCTAATTTTTTTATAAATGGGTACCACAGTAAGCCGATCATTATTGGTACTACTCCAATTAGCAATCCAATAATTCCAAGAAATACAAACAACTCAGAGTTTGGTTCTAATGAAGCAGAAGCTGCATCTATCTGCTTTTCAAATCTAGTACCATCATCAATAGTAAGACCAACAGTATATGGCTGACCTTCGTTCCAATCAAATGGAATCCTAACTAATGCAGTTTCAAATCTTTCAAGATGTGTATCAGGTTCTATCGCTGCAGGCTGTATTCGATCATTTACATCTGCGACAGCAACGTTAACGTCAATTGGACCAGTGTTTCTTACGGTTGCCTGGATCTCATTTTCAAAAAATTCAACTTTTTCAATTGATATCTCTGGTAATACAATACCAAATTGTAAGAATGTTGAAGCAGGTCCTAAAAGAAAAACAATCAGTATTGCTAATAATACAATTGGTGCAATTGCACTAATTGCAATTTTTGGTTTAGAGTATGTCATCATACTCTACTTGATCATCAAAATTGTTAGTATTCTCTTTTACAAGAAAAGTACTAACCCATCCTTTTTCAGAAAATTCTGTATTGTGGGCATGAAACATATACAATCCAGGATATTTATATGAAAATTCCAAGATTTGCCTATCACCTTGTGACATTGTTAGCATATCATTATATCCAGATGGGATAGTATTTGTTCCAGCCGGATAGTGATGGAATAAAGTTCCATGTAAATGGAAATTATTCACTGCATCAAACTCTAATACATTAACTACATATGCACGAATTTTTTGATTGGTGGAAATCTCTATTGGATGATGTTGGTAATAAAATGGAATTGTGTTTGCAGCATAAAAGTTATTTTCACCATCAAAGTCAGTATCAAGTCCGTTTAGTACAAAAACAAATTCATCTGCAGAATCACGTCCTTCTTTTGGATCTACAATGTATGCACCGTATAATCCATGTGCAATATGTTCTTCAACTGGATGAACATGACAGTGATATAGATGCAAACCAACAGGTTCTGCATAAAACTCGTAAGTAAATTTACCACCAGTTCCAATACTTTCAAAGACACCATCCATTTCAGCTTTATGAATTCCATGAAAATGCAGGCTATGTGGTTTTGAACCTTCATTAGTAAAATGAATTCTAATCAAGTCACCTTCTGTTGCTCGTATGGTTGGTCCTGGAACGGAGTCATTAAATGTCCAAACATTATAAAATACACCGGGCGAAACTTCCATAATTTGATCATCTCTTGCAGTGATATAGAATTCACGAAGTGTGGTTCCGTCTTCTAACACTGATACCTTACCATAATCAAAATCTTTCATGAATATCTCTGGATCAAAATCTAATGCATCACCATTGTATCCAATAGGGTCAATTACTTCACCTGTAGTTTTTATGACTAAACCAGTATGAGTAAGGAATGTTTGTGGTGTTTCTTCTGCAATAGTTATCCCAGGTAATACAAAATACAAACCTGAAACTGCAATTATAACAAATAAAATGTAAAGCATCTTAGTTGGTTTTATGCCATTATCCACACTATGCTGACTTTTATTTTGTATATAAAATTTAGCCTAGGCTAAATTTTTTAACCATAACTAAATTTAGATCGTTTAATCAAAAATAAATCTAAAAAAGAAGAAATGGCGCCCTCGGCGGGATTTGAACCCGCGTCTCAGCCGTGACAGGGCCGAATTCTAGACCGGGCTATACTACAAGGGCAGTATTTTCAAAAAGCAAAATGCTAGTTTTAAAGTTTGCAATTTTGGAAAAACTAGTAAAAGACTAAATTATACACGACAGCAGAAACGCAAGGGGTCTATAGCGCAGCCAGGTAGCGCACTGGCCTTTTAAGCCAGCTGTCGTGGGTTCGAATCCCACTAGACCCGCGTTATTTTGTAAGAGTCTTTACACGTCTTGACAATGAATCGAAAGCTCGTTTCACAGCAATATTTTGTTTTCTAATATTATTTTTGTATAAAGCAATTTTTTTTGTTCTCTGTGAAATCATTCTAGTTTGTTCAGAGATTCCTGATGAACCTCTTGATTTTCTATTTTTTAATGAACTTGAAATTGTTGTATTTTGAATAATTTCCAAGAGTTTTTTTGATTTAATGGTTTTTTGTGTAATTGAATCTATGTCATCAATATCTAGTTCAGAAATATGTTTTTTCGAGACATGTGCAATTTGAACCAAATTCCCAACAATGTTATGTGCTGTTCGGAATGGAATTTTTTGCTGGACTAATTTTTCAGCTAAGTCTAATGCTATAAGATATCCATCATCTGCAGCTTTTCTCATTTTGTCCTCATTAACTGTTAATTCTGTTAACATTGATTTGATAATGATTAATGCTGTGATTGAAATTTTTGATGTTGACCAAATTGATGATTTGATTTGTTGTAAATCTCTACTATATCCTGAAGAAAGTCCTTTTGTTGTAGATAGAATAGATGTTAGGTATCCAATCACCTGTGATGTTTTACCACGTGTTAGTTCTAAAATATCTGGGTTTTTCTTTTGTGGCATTACACTTGATGGTGAAGAAAAATCATCAGATAATTCTATGAATGAGAATTCAGAAGATGACCAAATTATGAAATCTTCAGATAATCTACTCAGATTTGTCATCATAATTGCACATGCAGCAACATACTCTGAGACAAAATCACGTGTACTTGTTGCATCAATTGAGTTTTCTATTAATCCTGAAAAACCAAGCATTTTTGTCGTACTATTTCTATCAATTGGAAGACTTGTACCACCTATAGGACCTGCGCCTAATGGATTTTGGTTTACTCTTTGATATAACGACATAAATCTATCTAGATCTCTTAGTAATGAATCTGCATATGATATTAGGTAATGTGAAAACAATCCAACTTGTGCTTGTTGTAGATGAGTGTAAAGAGGCATTATTGTCTTGGAATGTTTTTTTGCGATAGTCAGAAATGTACTGACTGTTTCAACTAAACATTGAACGAGTATGTTGATATCATCACGGACCTTCATTCTTATGTCTAATGCAACTTGATCATTTCGTGAACGTGCAGTATGCATCTTACCACCACTTTCTAAACCGGCTTTTTTGATTACTAGTGCTTCAATTAGTTCATGAATATCTTCTGGCTCAAAATCTGGATTAGAGATATTCCCACCTTTTAGATTCTCTAAAGATGAAAGAATGTTTTTCAATTCTTTTTTTGTCAAAAGCTTATTTTCATAAAGCATTATGACATGTGCTTCACTTCCAATTATGTCATAGAATGCAATGTCAGAGTCATCTGACATGGATGATACATAGCTCAATGTGATATCATCAAGTTTTTTACCCAGTCTTGAACGATACATCAGCTAGAATTCAAAATCGCTATATATAGCATAGACGGATTTATTTCAATGGCACAAGATGTGAAACAACTACGAGTGAAGATTTTTGATGAATTATCTAAAATTGTAGATCCTGAAATTAATACTACTATAACCGAGTTAGAACTTGTTGATGAAGTAGATATTGCAGATGAATCTGTCAAGGTGGATTTGCATCTAACAAGTCCATTTTGCCCAGCAGTATTTGGATTTAAGATTTGTCAGGATATACATGATAATCTGTTAAGTATAGATGGTATAGATGACGTCAAGGTTAATGTCTCAAATCACTTTATGGCTGAACAGATTAACACTCAAGTAAATAATAGCCCAAATCCTCACAAAAAAGACTAATCTCTTATTCCTAATAGATAGCTTCTAAGCATTTGAATTCCCATTGCAGGATCTACACCCTTTGGACAAACCTGACTACATGAACCTGCTGCATGGCACCGCCAAATTCCATGAGATTCATCAATAATTTGCAGTCTATTTTTTTTCCCTTTATCTCTGGTATCTGCAATATACCTGTAAGCCTGTGCTAAAGCTTGTGGACCAACAAAACTTGTATCCATTGCCATGGTAGGACAAGCTGAATTACATAATCCACACTTTATACAACTTGAAAATTGAATATATTTTTCAACGTCTTCAGGAGTTTGAAGAATTTCTTTAACTCCTGTTCCTGGTACTATTTCTGAATCCTCACGTATAACATATGGCATAATTTTTTTATGATTGTTAATTAGTCTAGAAAAATTAACTACAAGATCTCTAACAACGGGAAAGTTATCCATTGGTTCAACAGTAATAATATTAGAATCAAGTTCTGAAATTTTTGTAAAACATGCTAATGCTGGTCTTCCATTAATCTTCATTCCACATGAACCACAAGATGCCTGTCTACAGGAGTATCGTATACCAATAGAATGATCAAGATGTGATTTTGCATCTAACAGTGCATCTAAAACGGTTGTCCATTTTTCAACTGGTATTATTAATTCATCAAATCTTTCTTCAGAACTTACTTCAGGATTACTTCTTTTAATTCTTAGAGTTACATTTTTTGTGGAGGGCACAATAGTTTGTGGTCTCTCTTCTGAAATTTTTGGATGAACTGCTGCCATTATACCATCCCCATATTAGTCATAATTATAGTTCTTGAACCATATGCAACAAGTACTACCATAGCTGCAATACAACCATACGTAACACCTTTTTCATAAGATTTACCCTGTCTCATCTCTAGAAGAATTACTCTTAGACCGTTAAATCCATGAACTGAGATTAGAATTAGAATTAATTCAAGTAAAATTGCATACCCAATCATTTCATAATTTGCTATAACATTTTCATATTGTAACGAGTCGTGAAAATCCATAGTCATTCGCATCATGATATGTATAGCAACTAAGAAAACAGCACCTAAGGCAGTGCCATAATGAATTTTCATTACTATACTTTCTCTCATTATCATCACCCAAACATCACTGTAATTCCATACCACATTGCCAACGCTGCAATTCCAATTGTTGCATAGATACAAGCCTTACCTTTCATGTTAAGTGACTGTGGTTTGTATGGATAGTCAGGTCTTGCAGGTTTACCAATGCCATATCCCATTTGAACTAACATTAGTCTAATTCCATTTCCTGTATGAAATACACACATTCCAATTACTAGTGAGAGAAAAATATGACCCTCAGTTGTTTGAGTCAATTCCAGCACACTTTCCCATGCAGCTGGACCATTTAGAATACTACTTGTTTCATAGATATGACCTATAAAATATGCTAATAATCCCAAACCAGTTATTCGCATCAAAATCCATGCAAATCTTTCTATACCAAACTTACCATATTTTGCAGGATTAATCCAGCCTTTAATTCCCTCTTTTGCATTGTTTTCTTTTTCCATCAGTATTTTCTCTCCACTGGTTTGTATTTAGTAATAGTGACTGGATGTTTTTTCATAATTGGTTGATTTGGATCAAAATATGCTAAAGTATGGTGTAAGAAGTTTGCATCGTCCCTAACTGGGTAGTCAATTCTTGCATGTCCACCACGTGATTCCCTTCTGTTTATTGCGCCGACCAAAACTACTTCAGCAATTCTAAACATTGAATCAACCTCCATAACATTTGAGAAATTTGTATTGTATTCTTTGGCCTTGTCATCCACATGTTTCCAAGTTTTATTCTTTAACTCTCTAATTTTTTTCAACCCTTCGACAAGTTCGTTTTCTGTTCTGTATACATATGCCTTTTCGTTTAATGTATCACTAATTTCTTGTTTGACTTCATATGGATTTACTTCGCCTCTGCCACGGAAAATTCCATCATAGATTCTAGTTTCTTCTTCAGTGACTAGATGACTTGGAAATTCGGCTGATGTGTGCTGCTTTTCAATATAGTCAACTGCAAGTGAGCCAGTAATCTTTCCCCATACAATGCATTCAGATGTAGAATTTGCACCAAGTCGATTTGCGCCATGAACACTATTACATGCAGCCTCTCCTGCAGCCCAAACACCTTGTAATTCTGCTGCACCGTCAATATTGGTATGAATTCCACCCATCATGTAATGGCAAACAGGTCTAACATCAAGCATTTCCTGAGAAGGATCAATTCCTGAAAACTTTATTGAAATTTCTCGAATTCCTCCCAATTTGGCTTTGATTTTTTCGTCACCTAAGTGACGCAGATCAAGTTTCATACACTCAACACCTGTTTCGTGATCAAATCCACGTCCTTCTTTGATTTCTGTCATTATTGATCGTGAAACAATATCACGTGGTGCAAGTTCCATTTTTTCTGCAGCATAACTTTTCATAAAGCGCTCACCTTCCTTATTGATTAAGTATCCACCTTCTCCTCTTGCACCTTCAGTAATTAAAATTCCAGATGGTAATATTCCTGTTGGATGAAACTGAACAAACTCCATATCTTTAAGAGCCATTCCTGCACGATATGCCATATCAAGTCCGTCAGGTGTTGAGGATAACGAATATGTTGAATAACTATAGATTCTGCCCGCACCACCAGTTGCTATGATCAACGCCTTTCCTTTAATCGAGTAAAATGTTCCTGATGATAATTCTATTGCAGTGATTCCGGAAAATTGTTTACCGTCATGTATTATTGATGTTATGAACCATTCATTAAGAAATTCAATATTGTCAAATTTTTGACATGTGTCATACAGAGTCTGCATTTCAAAGAATCCAACCTTATCACTTGCATATGTTGCTCTTGGATAACTATAACCACCGAAATTTCGTTGGTCAATTTTTCCATCCTCCTTTCTTGACCAAGGCATTCCCCAACGATCTAACTGATAAATTTCATTTGGGATCATTTGACAAAGTCGTTCTGCAACATCTTGATCAGCCAAAAAATCACTGCCTTTTACTGTATCATAAATATGAGATTCAACCGTGTCACCACTATCTTCTTGAATGACTGCTGCAGTGCCACCTTCAGCAGAAACAGAATGAGAACGCATTACTTGTGTTTTTGCAATAACACCGATTTTGATTTTAGAATTCTTTTTTGCTGCTTCAATGGCTGCTCGTAATCCTGCCAATCCAGAACCAGCAATAATCAAATCATATTCGATGGAATTAGGCATCTGATCTTAAATTCCCAATAGCTTACTTATGTATTATAACAAAATTGTATGGATCGAAGCTTTAATATATATCACTAGTGATATCACTAGTGATGATTTCAGATTGGTTCCAACGAGTTGGAAGTTCAATTCCCAGAGGTTTTTCCAGATACTATATTCTTGAATTATTACAAAAAAAACCACATACAGGAAAAGAAATAATCGATAATGCTGTCAAAGAAAGTGGTGGTAGATGGAACCCTTCACCTGGTTTGATCTATCCACTCCTAGGTAGACTATTAGATGAAAATCTGATCGAAGAGACGAATGATGGTAAATACAAAGTGTCCCAAAAAGGTAAAACTACGTTAGGAGATCTTGATTCATTTAATGATATTGTCAAAAAGCAACTAGACACCATTTTCCGTATGGGAAACATTGGAAAGTTTGTTGCAATGGATGTTTTAGAAAGAATCACAATTTTGGGAAATCTATTAAGTTCAAATGTTGAAAGAATGAGTAGAACTGAAGCTGAAAAATATAAGAAGTTTTTAGAATCTGAGTTAAAAAAACTGAATAAGATCACCAAGAAAAAATAGAAATTTATCCAATCAATTAATAAATAAAACTTGTAGAATTATGATTCATGAAGAATCTCAAAAAACTCATTAACAATAAAACAAAACCGCTTGTAATTCCAGGAGTGTATGACGCAATAGGTGCAAAAATTGCAGAAAAGGTTGGATTTGATGCTATGTTCCAAACAGGTTATGGAACATCAGCCACTTTACTAGGAATGCCAGACTATGGATTTATTGGTGGAACTGAAACATTAGATAATGCAAGGAGAATATCTAATGCTATATCAGTTCCATTAATTGTTGATATTGATACTGGATATGGCAATGCATTAACAGTAAGAAAACTAATTCAGGAACTACAAAATGCTGGTGTGTCTGGTGTATTCTTAGAAGATCAGAAATGGCCAAAAAGATGTGGACATATGAAGGGAAAAGATGTTATTCCAAAAGAAGAATATGCAGAAAAATTACAATCTGCAATTGATGCTAAATATAACAAAGATTTCATAATTGTTGCTAGAACTGATGCAAGAGCCACAGAAGGGTTAGACAAGGCCATAGAAAGAGGCAATTATTATAAAAAATTAGGTGCAGATGTAATTTTTGTGGAAGCACCAAAATCTCTTGATGAGATGAAAAAAATTGGAAAATCAATTAATGCTCCATTAGTTGCAAATATGATAGAAGGTGGTGCAACTCCAATAAACTCTGCTGCAAAATTGAATAAAATGGGTTACAAAATAATCCTATATCCACTATCAATTTTATATGCAAATACATTTGCTACATTAAAAATTTTGCAGGAATTGAAAAATAAAGGAACTACTCTAAAATTAAAAAATAATCTTATTCGATTTGATCAATTTAATGATATTGTGGAGTTATCCAAATATAGTAAATTAGAAAAAAAGTATTCGAAATAAAAAAGAAAACTAGTAAAGATTAATTATTATTTTTCTTTACTTCGATTTCAATAGTTGAAACATTTCTTGTCTTACCGTCTTGTGACTCTAAGGCTTCAGAGCCTATGGATATTTGTCCAATGGCATATCCGGCGTTTTCGGTCTTTCTTGAAATTATTTGTGCAACATCAACTGCACGCCCAATGCTCATACCGCGTGCTTTGATGTGTACTGAGGGTAAGTTAGCCAACTGAATTAACGTAGATGTTACATACGCCATTATTGGTTTCTTACCGATGAATATTGTATCTCTTTGTTCGGTCGACATGGCAAAAAGTTATTTCAGGATAATTTAAATCTAAGATTTCAATTTTGAGTAAACCCATAATAATTCAACTTTATCATCAATTATGAGAAGATTTGATTACAAATGATTCGATTATAAGGGATCTAGATTCTTTGGATAAGAATAAAAAAAGAACTCTGATATCAAAATTAACTCAAACGTCAGACGAAAAGATTATTGAAAAAATGATCTCGTTATTAGATGACGATGATATTACAACTAGAGGTGAAGTGTTTAGCGCTTTATTTCTGAATAAAAATGATATCTCAAAAAAACTTATTCACAGTTTGGATGAAAAAAGTAAGAACGTTAGGGCATTTTGTTCTTTGATACTGGCTAACAGAAATGATGAAAATGCAATTGATGCTGTTATCAAATTGACCGATGACACAAGTGCTACTGTTAGATCGTGTGCATTTGGTGCATTAGGATATCTCAGAGCAAAAAATGCAAGACATGAAATTTCTCAGGGAATTTTTGACTCTAATGTTGAGGTAAAAAAAAGTGCCGCATATGCATTGGTTTTAATGAATGAAGAGTTATCAGAGGAAGAAAAAATTGAACTAGAAAAACAAAATGATTCTGACTTTCAAAAAATATTAAAAAATTATAGTTAAATGGTGGACCGGAAGGGATTTGAACCCTTGACCTCACGCATGCCATGCGCGCATCCTACCAGGCTGAACGACCGGCCCATTTCAAACATTAAGAATGAAACAAATTTTTTAAAAGTGTACCAACATTTAACTGAATTTATAAAATTTCAGTTAGGTAGGACTTATTTCAATGAAACTTATTAACCTGTTAATTCAGATGAAACGAGTATGGCAGTAGATAAAAAAGGAACCATTACATACGTTGAATTATTAAAAGAGGATCTTTGTATTTTTAGAGTTGTGCCAGAAGATGGTGTAGTACCAGATTACAAGACTGGTCAATTTCTCACACTTGGAATGCCAATACCTAGTGAGAATAATAAGATAGTTCGTAGAGCATATTCACTTGGATCACATCCTGAAAATAAAAAATATTATGAATTTGTAATAAGATGGGTTCGTAAACCATTACCTGGTCGTGTTACAACTGCGTTGTTTAATGCAGGTGTAGGTGATGAGGTGTCATACATTCCACCAACTGGAAATGCTTTACTAATTAGTGACACACTACCTAATGGTGAGCCAGATAACAGAAGAATAGTTTGCGTAGGTGGTGGAACCGGACTAGCCCCATTTGTTGCATTTGCAAGACATTTACATGATATAGGTGATAAAAGAGAGATTGTTGTACTACATGGTTCCAGCTATGTGGATGAACTTAGTTACAAAAACGAATTAACAGATTTGGAGTTAGAAAGTGAGGAACGTGGTAGAGACAAATGGAATTTTAGATATAGCGCCGCAATTAGCAGACCACAGGAATGGTTTAACAGATCTTGGAAGGGTCAAACTGGAAGAGTTGAGACATTTTTAAGACCAAAAAGCGATGGTTTGTCACCTCTTGAAGAACTTGTTGGCGAAAAGGTTACTCCAGAGAATACAATTTTCTATGTGTGTGGTTGGCAAGGAACAGTTGATGGTTGTATGGACTTTTTGAGACCTGCTGGATTTAGGATAGAAAAAGAAAAAGACGAGAATGGAAACTTTTCTGTAAAGTTTGAATCATACGGATAAACACAAATAAAAAAATATTTTTTTCTAATAATTATTATCTAACATGAATTTTGTTAGTGTTTCTTTGGAATATTCAATGCCATGTTCTTCTTCAGTATGGATTCGAAATTTTTCGGCAACTTGATCAGATTCGCCCTCAACTGTAAATTCACAATCATAGCCATAATCTGCGCAAACCAATTTCGCCATGTCGAATGTTGCTGAAAGAGCACTATATTTAGCTTTAGTCAAATTATCTTGAAGTTTTAATTAGATTATTCAATTACTGTGAATTTGATAATTCTAGAAATCGTTGTTCTAGATTCTCTTTTACATATTCTATTCCGTGTATTTCTTCACTATGTTCATTATATTTTTTAACGGCTTCATCAATATTATCATCCAAAACAAAGCCACAGTCAAATCCATAATCATGACAGGAAACTTTGACCATAAACTGCCAATATTTGTAACTGTATATGAATTGAAAAAAATTATTTTGATTCTTGATCTGGTGCTTGTGTAGGAACTGAAATTATACTATCAGCAACAGATTTGGTTAAATCTTCGATAATTTTTATCCGTTTTTTATCTTTTAGGCCTAATTGTGACAGTGCCTTTTGTAATTCCCTTTCTCTTATAGAGTCTACACTGGCAATAACGTCTTTTACAGTTGACTCTGGTTCGAGATTTTTCATTGCTGCCTCCAAAATCGGCACTTCTTTTTCAATTAATGACTCCACAGATGAAACCTTAGTTTTCAGTGCTTCCATTAGTTTTTCATCATCCATTTCAGTGATTTGATCTCTGAAAAGCAATTTGATTCCAGGAATTTTTGTTACAGTCTCTTCAATTGCTCTGGGATCTGATATATCAAGAATAAGCATTCCTTTCTTGTAGTTTTTCATTACTCGTTTAATTTTTTCAAATGTGATTATGAAGTAATCAGCAGTAGCTGCAACAATAATAATGGAATATTTGTCAAATCCTGCTAAAACGTCCACAAATTCTACAGGGGTTCCACCTAATATTTTTGAGAAATCTGTTGCTCGTTCAATTAATTGACTTGTTACATCAAATGCATATCCTTTTTTGTTCATAGTCTTTGCAACCATGCCAGCAATTTCTCCTGTGCCAATCAATAGAACTTTTTTCTTACCATCTATACCTGCATTTTCTTCTGCCATCTTAACTGCCACATCACCCATTGAAAGTGTATTTTCAGCTACTTTGGAAGAATTTCTAATTGTAACTGCAATTCTAATTGCACTATCAAATAATTTATTCAGTATCTTACCAGAATGTTTAATTGATCTTGCAGTTTGACTTGAATCTTTTATTTCATTAAGAATTTCTTCTTTACCAACAACAATTGAATCTAAACCACATGCTAACCTAAGTAGATGTTCATAAACATTGGTGTTGATGTAGACTTCAAATGTTTGATCAAAATGTTCTATATCCCATTGCTCCAACTCTGAATTTGCAATCCAGGTTTCTTGTATCTTATTTATTACAAGATTCTGACCATCAAGTCTTCGTCCATCTGGGATGTCACCCTTTGGTCTGTTCATTACAATATATGCCTCAACTCTACTAGCAGTTTGAATGATAACACATTCTGAAACATCTTTAATTTTCATGAATGATTCACGTGCTACACTAACATCTTTGAATGCAAAGTGAGCCAACTTATGCAATGGAACGTTTTTGAAAGTGATTCGTGCATTTATGAGAACAAAGTTTTCTTCAGTCATTTAACACACCATTAATCCCGTAGTTTTGCCCTTCCACCTTTGGCTGTGCGAAAAACATTCATCCCCAGATCAAAATTATCATAAAGAGAATCCAAATATTTGATATCTTGTTCTGCCCTCACAATATCATCAAGATGTGCATCTGGATCGTTTTTTAGACGTTCAAGTTTTTCCCTTTTCTCATCTACCAAACTGCGAATTCCAGTCTCATAGTTAGATGTGCCACCGTATTCAGGACTCAATGTATTTTGTGGATCATATTTTGGAGTTTGATCAGTTGGAATCAGTACATTCCTTGAAATTTCCTCTCCCTCACTTTGAGTGAGAACTGGTCTTGGTGGTGCTACTAATTGTTGATTATAGAAAAATTCTGGTTCTCCCATCTCCCTTCGAAAAATACGTTCTCTACTATGTTTATCAGTAAAAGTTTCACCAGCTTCAGTTTTTACAACTGATGCCTTTGCCTTTTCATATTCTGCAGCCCATGCTGCTTCTGATGCCTTTCTCACTTCGTCTAAATTGGCTTGTGATTTTGCATATGCTGCCTCTGCAACAGCAACCGCCTCTCCAGCGGTGAGTGATTCTTCAGATGTGCCAACAGCGTCTGAAATTGTTTTTGGTTTTGCACTACTTTTTGGTTTTGCTGCCTTTTCTTTTGCTTCGTCTAGTTCTGCTTTTGCTTTAGCAGCCTCTGCTTCAGCTTCAGAAACTGATGTTGGTCCTTTAACTTTTTCAACCTTTTCCTCTTTTTCGTCCTCAGGCATCAAACTACATCAAAATTCCTTGAATTTTAAGATTGGCACCAAAAATTCTAAAGAAAATGAGAACTACTATGTTTCTAGTAACTCAATCATTGAAATATATCACAATGTGTAAAAAGATATGGCAACTGCGATATATTTAGCACATCTAAACCCACTGACAAATGCTCATGCAGATATCATTAAGGAATTGAAGGAAACAGATGAGGTGGTTGTCATGCCTGTACGTTTCCTAGTCCAAGAAAAAGAGATCAATAGTAAAAGTTTCCCATTCAGTTTTGAAATTAGGAAAAAAATGATCGAATCTGTGTTTGGAAATTCTGTGAAGGTTTCTTCAAATTATACATTTCATGCGCCATTCAAAAAATATTTTCCACCATTAATTTCTCCAAAATCATGGAGTCTGAGAAAAGAAATTCTTAATGGAATTCAAGATGATTACTATACATACACAGGAGATAAGGCAGAGGGATTCATGCTAAAACTTTACAGGCTGAAACCAAAAATTGGAACTAGAAGAGAACTATCTGCATCTTCAGTTAAAAATGATATGTATACTTCTGCATCAGGAAAGGAATCTAACTGGGAAAAAGATGTCCCAGAACAAGTTTCAGAAATTATTAAGAATAACTGGGATATTGTAACTAATTTTGCAACATCAGAAGACCATACAATGAGAGTGGCAGGAATGAAATTTCCAAAAGAAGGGTATAATTCAAAATAGATTAATTATACACATCTTCAGAGTTTTTTGTGAAATCAATCTCAAAATTCATTTGGTTTGATGGAAAATTAATTCCAAAAGACAAAGCACTAGTACCTGTAACAACACATGCGATACATTATGGAACATCTATCTTTGAAGGAATTCGTGCATATTGGAATTCTGATAATTTATTTATCTTCAGATTAGATGAGCATGTAAAACGTTTTAGAAATTCAGGTGCGTTTTATAATATTTCGTTGAGATTCTCTAATGCAGAAATAAAAAATGCAATAATTAAGATATGCAAAAAAAATAAAATAAAAAGTTCATGTTATATCAGACCATTTTACTTTGTTGGTCAATATGGAATTAATCTTCATGTAACAAAAAAGGCTCCAACACATGTTGCAATGTTTTCATTTCCTTTTGGTGATCTGTTTGACAAAAATGGTATAACTGCATGTATATCAAAATGGAGGAAATTTTCTGATATATCAACACCTACCCAAGCGAAGATGGGGGGTAATTACCTAAATTCGATTTTAGCTACTCAAGATGCAAAAAGTAGGGGTTTTGATGAAGCAGTGCTTTTAGATAGACTTGGTAATGTAAGTGAAGCCCCTGGTGAAAATATTTTTCTTGTAAAAAATGATGTTTTAACTACACCACCACTAAGTTCGTCAGCATTAGATGGAATAACACGGAATTCAATAATTGCGTTTTCAAAAGAAATTAAATTAAAAACTAGAATAAGGAAAATTACAAAAGAAGAACTCATCTCAGCCGATGAGGTTTTCCTATCTGGTACTGCTGCTGAAATTACTCCTATAATCAAGATTGAGCGCAAAAAGATTGGGAATGGTAAACCCGGTATGACAACAAAAATAATCATGCAAACATATTCGGACATAGTAATGAATAAAAACAAAAAATTTACCAAGTGGTTAACTGCGGTGTATTAGATTGAAAATTATACAAATTGGAGCTGGTGGATGGGGTAAAAATCATACTAGAATACTCTCAGAATTTGGCGTTCTATCGGCTATTTGTGATATGAATAAAGAAAGAGCAAAAGAGTTTGGAGAAAAATACAATGTGAATTATTATGATTCTTTAGATCAAATAATGACTAATGAAGATTTTGATGGTGCGTTTATTTGTACACCAACATCAACTCATTCAGAAATTGCAACTCGTCTAATAGAAGCTAAGAAACATGTTTTTGTTGAAAAACCAATGACTTACCTTTCTGAGGATGGGGAAAAACTTGTTGAAGAAGCAAAGAAAAACAAGGTTATCTTAACATCTGGATATATAGAAAGATTCAATCCAGCAGTTGCACGTGTCAAGGAATTTCTCAAATCTAAAGAATATGGAGAGTTGATTAGATTAGAATTTTATCGTGAACATAGAATGCCATCTCATATCAAAGATGTGGGAATCATTTACGATACTTCAGTGCATGACATAGATACGGCTATGTGGCTTTTTGATGAAACCCCAGAATTGGTGTTTGCAAGGTCTGGAAGCATTAACCATGAGCATGAGAATTTTGCTACTATAATGTTAGGGTTTAAGGATGATAAAATTGCAACGATCTCATCAAATTGGATTACGCCTACCCGTGTCAGAAATTTTAATGCGGTATGCACTGATGGAAGAATCTTTTCAGATTTTATTACACAAGAAATACGTGTTGAGACTGAAACTGGTTCACAAAGTCCTAGGGAACCTAAAGCAGAACCACTCTCGTTAGAAATTAGAAATTTTTTAGATTCTATTGATGGAAAAAACGAATTGGTTGTAAAACCTGAGCAGGCTGTAAATGTTACACGAGTAGCAGAAGCAGCTCTTTTATCTAGCCAAAAAGGAGTACCAATCTATCTAGATATAAAATGAATAAAAAAATGCTTGACATACTAGCATGTCCAATTTGTAAACATCACCCATTAGAAGAGTTTGATATTAATGTAAAAGATGAATTAGTGTATGAAGGAGTATTATTTTGTACAGAGTGTTCTAGGTACTTTCCAATCACTGAAGAAATACCAATCATGTTACCTGATGAATTGCGTGACAAAAAGCAAGATATTAAATTCCTTGAGAAATATTCTAAATCACTTCCAGAGAAGATTGTAAAGAATGGTAATCCATGGCATTTGTGAGAGAAATTGGTAAATAATTTTATTTCTGAAAAAGCAAAAATTGGAAGCAATGTGAAAATTTGGCATTTTGCATATATTGGAGATAATACTGAGATAGGGGATAATGTCAAGATAGGCTCATTGGCACATGTTGATTATGACGTCAAGATTGGTGAAAATACAATGATTGAGGGGTTAGTTTACATCCCACCAATGTCACGAATAGGAAAAAATGTTTTCATCGGTCCATCAGCATCATTAACAAATGATCCATTTCCTCCAAGCGAAAAATTAATTGGTGTGACAATAGAAGATAATGCAATAATTGGAAGTGGAGCAGTTATCAAGGCGGGTGTTACAATAGGAAAAAATAGTGTTGTTGCTATGGGTGCAGTAGTGACAAAAGATGTTCCTTCAGACACTGTTGTCATTGGTTCTCCTGCAAGACAGATGTATTCCAGACAAGAATATGATAAAAAACAGCTTGATTGGAAAAATAGTATTTAGTTTAAAATAGATTTAATAAAACAAAAGGAAGTGAAATCTGATGGGAGATGGAATAGGAGGTCCAGTAGTGAGATGTATAGCCGGAAATGCATTTGAGCTCGATGTCACGCATTATAGAAAAGATAACCAGGAACAATATAGTAGAATTGAGAAAGTTATTATCGCAAAAATTGATAACCCAGAGAATCCAGAATATGGAGAAACTACACAGGAAGAATTAGAGGTTACACTAAAGGGAAAATTTGTTTCTTGTAATATTCAATATAGAGATGAAAAAACTGATGCCTTAATTTGTAATGTATTTATTCAAAATCCTCCAGAAGGATTCTAATTAAATCTCAAAATAACTATTCTTTTGTTATTTCACAATACTTGTTAGTTCCTTCAAAAAATTTTATTGAAGAAACTGGAACCTTGTCTTTTAGTTTTTCAAATATCCATGCAGCAATATTTTCTGACGTAGGAAAATCAAAAATATCATTTAGGTTTCTATGATCTAATTCTGATATCGTTTCCCAACATGTCTTTTTCATTTGATCAAATTCAATAACCATATTGTCCTCATACGAATTTCCCTGTTTTACATCTCCCTCAACTTCAACTATAATTCTAGATGTATGTCCATGTGGTTTTCCACATTTGGGATGACCACGTAGTGTATGAGCAAAATCAATTTCGAATTCTACACCTAGTTTGGTTTTCATACTAATCCAAATTTTTTTGATAATTAATACCTAAAGGAATTAGTCGTAATAATCAACACGTTGTATTATAATTTTAGAGGGAGTATCTCTAGGATCTATCTCACCAGTTTCGATATTTACATGCCATTCATACTGGAGTGGTTCATTATTTTCAGCATTAAAGACAAATACTACCTCGTAAACTTTGTTATTGTTATTTACTGCCTCTACAGTAAAATCAGCCCACGTTTTTTCATGATCAAAGATTTTTTGACCATCATGTTTGTCATTGATTTTTTCCTCAATTACATCTATAACTGAAATTCCACTATCATTTGATCCTTTGTAAAATTTCACCATTTCTAAAGCAATCCTTTCGTTACCCTCAAACGAATCATCTGCTAAAAGTGATTCTAGATTTTTTTCAGTGAGTGCAGGATAGGCAAAAATCATGAACAGTCCTATAATGCCGAGATAAATTGGTGCTCGTTTTTTTAGGAACCCAGAAAAACTCTTTGGATCTTCAGATTTTTTTTCATCGTTAAATTTTTTCTTTGCCAACTATATCATATTTTTTTATTCTAATTAAAAGTCTTCAAAAACTAACCTTGGAAAAAATTAATTTGGATTCTTTTTCTTGGCAACTTGCATGTATAGGTCAACGGTTCCACTTCCAATAGGAATTTGCCTTCCAACTATTACATTTTCAGTAATTCCTTTTAGTTTTTCAGTTTCTCCTGTTCTAGCAGCAGCCGCAATTGTTGGAACTGTAATTTCAAATGCCGCGCGTGCAAGAACGCTGTCCTTTTTACCTGCAATTCCATGACGACCAATTTGTTGCATTTCACCACGATGACACATCAAATCTGATACTAACATGAGATATCTTTGATCAACTTCAAGTCCCTGATCTTCTAGCGTAGAACTTAATTCATTTATCAGTGCATTTCGTGCAGCCTCAATTCCAAGAGTTTCTGCAATTTCTGCAACATTATTCGTTCTAACGTTATTCTTGTCAATACCCTCAACTTCTAAAACCTTAGAAAGATTTGATCCAGTTGTCTGAATTACCCATTCATTATCTTTTTTGACAATTGTTACACGTCGAACATCTGGAACGCCTTTTACAGTTGTTTTGAGAACCTTGTTTCTAATTGTAATTACAGTTGGTGCGTCAGACTCTTCATCAACTAATTGTAGGACTAATGTATCACCCATTGTCTCAATCTTAAATTTCTTGTTTGATTCTAGTGCTTTGATGGCATCATCAATTGTACAACTTCGATCGTCTAATTTTTTTCTGTTGAAGTTAAGAGTAATTTTTGTAGTATAATCAGTTGGAGCATCTAGAATCAAATCACGAATAGTTGTTTGTAGTATGTTTTTTGCAACTCCTACAGCTTTTACTTGATCAGTTTTTGCATCATCTTCAAGATAAATATCCATTGTTGGTGTTACTGGTTTTTTACGTGCATCTACAAGCTCAATTAATCTTGGAAGACCAAGTGTAACGTTCCGTTCAGCAATTCCTGCAAAGTGGAATGTCCGAAGTGTCATCTGAGTACCTGGTTCACCAATTGATTGAGCGGTTACGATTCCTACTGCTTGTCCTGGCTCTGCTTTTGCCTTATTATATAGTTCAAGACCTTTCTTAGCTACTTTCTCAACACCGTCTTTACTGAGTTTTGATTCATCCAATGCGCGAGAAACAATATCAGCTAATCTGGGATTGAAAGTTTTAGTGTATTTTTTGGAAATAGGTGAAATTTCATCCTTTGTTGCAGGCTTGCCAGATTCTACAATATTCTGTGCTTCAATCAACCTGTTTATGTTAAATGCCTCACCATGATCACTTTTTGCAACATCTATGCCATCTTCTCCATACAAAAATTGAATTATATGCCCATGAGGATCTCTTACAGTTCCATCGTATTCTAATCTGATATGCTCAAGTGCATTAATCAGTCTTCTTTGCATGTATCCGCTTTGTTGTGTTCTAACTGCAGTATCTACTAATCCCTCTCGTCCTCCCATTGCGTGGAAGAAAAATTCTAAGGTAGAAAGACCATCACGATAGTTTGATTTCACAAATCCATGAGCGTCAGGATCATTATCGTGTTCTTTAAAGTGAGGTAAAACTCGATTACTGTAACCTTTGTTTAGACGATTTCCACGTCTTGCTTGCTGACCTAGAGCCCCTGCCATCTGACCTACATTAAGTGATGAGCCCCTAGCTCCAGTTGTAGCCATTATTTTACCAGCATTATTATCTTCTAGAGAGCTATTTGCAGTTGTTGCTGCTCTATCTCTAGCTTTACCTAAATTATTTACAATATACGCTTCAAGTGTTTCCTGAGTTGTCATACCTCTTGTACCTTTCAATATTCCTTTCTTTTCTTGATCAATGAGATCATATACCTCGTCATATGTTTTCTGAATGTCATCATGGATTGCTTGTCTATCTTTATCTGAAAGTTCCAAGTCACCATAGCCATAGCTAAATCCATAATGGGTAATGAATTGTTTAATCATAATTAATTCAGAATTAAGGAATACCTTTGCCTTTGCGTTACCATAGTCTTTTGCAATTCTATGCAATACACTCTCTGGTTCTTCTGCACCAATAGATGATTTATCAATAACTCCACTAATCAATTGACCATTCTTGATAACAACATCTTTTTGTTTCCCAGATGTTCCTTTTGACCATTTTGATGTCATAACATAATTAAAATCGTCAGGTAAAAATAAGGAAAATAATTGTTTGCCAGTATACAAATTGTCTTTCTTGTTTTCAGGTTCTGGAAGTTTTCCAGTGTAATCTCCTAGCATAGCAAGATTTGCAAATTCTTGACTAGTCATAATTGTATCATCTTTTGTCATAAGATATGCTCCTGTGATAAAGTCACGAAGACCACCAATAATTGGTCCACCAAATCTAGGTGAAATTAATTGATCCTGAACTCTCATCAAAAGAATTGCTTCTGATCTAGCCTCTTCACTTTGAGGAACATGAAGATTCATCTCATCACCATCGAAGTCAGCATTGTATGGTGGACAAACCGATGGATGAAGTCTGAATGTTTTACCTGGTAGAACTCGAACATAATGAGCCATTATGGACATTTGATGCAGTGATGGTTGTCTATTAAAAAGAACAACATCACCATTCATAAGGTGTCGTTCAACTAAAAATCCAATCTCTAGTGAATCAGCAATTATTGAACGATCTTCTACAAAATCTAGTCTGATTTTCACACCATCTGGACGTGTGATGTAATTTACACCTGGAAATTGTAATGGACCATTAATTACTAACTTCTTTAATTTTTCAATATTCCAATCAGTAACAATTTCTGGAATCGTGAGTTTCATTGCTACGGTTTCAGGAACTCCTACTTCTGAAAGATCTAGATTAGGATCAGGAGAAATCACAGTTCTGCTAGAAAAATCAACACGCTTACCAGATAACGAGCCTCTAAACCTTCCTTCTTTTCCTTTTAGTCTTTGTGTTAACGTCTTTAGTGGTCTACCAGAGCGATGATGTGCTTGTGGAATGCCAGAAACTTCATTATCAAAATATGTAGTAACATGATACTGAAGTAAATCTACCAGATCTTGGACGATGAGAGGAGGTGTTCCAGCTTCTTTACTTTCTTTTAATCTCTGATTAACTCGTATAATATCTACTAGTTTGTGAGTAAGGTCATCTTCTGATCTAATTCCCGTTTCAAGAATAATTGATGGTCTAACAGTAACCGGAGGTACAGGAAGTGCTTGTAATACAAACCATTCTGGTCTAGCGGTTTTTGGATCATAGCCTAATAATTCCAAATCACCATCTTGAATATTTGACAATCGTTCTCTAATTGTGATTGGTAAAAGTCTATTTTCACCAATCTCAGTTTTCTCAATAAATGTAGTTGGTTTAGTAAAGATTAGCTCATATTGAGACTTTCCACATAATGGACAGTCTTTATGCTTTTTTGCTTTCTCGTGGATTTGTTCGGGAATTTTCTTTTGGGAAATTACAGTGTATGATGAGTGTCGCTCTTTAACTTTTTTGAAGTGATTCAAATCTTCTGGAGGAATCTTAATTCTTCCACAAGTTCTACATGTTGCCTGTAAAAGCTTGTAAATATTATCAACAAATGCTATATGCAAAACAGGTTCGGATAACTCAATATGACCAAAATGTCCAGGGCTACGTGCGGCTGTATTACCGTCTGTAAGACATTTCTGACCTGGTTCTAAGACTCCTAACCTTCCATCCATTAAACCTCCTTGTACTGCCATACCATCTTCATCGTATGTTTCAGGTTGTGTAATTTCACAGACAGAATATTTTCTTATCTCTCTAGGTGACCATACTGCAAATGTTATCTCATTGATAGTTTTTGTGCTTATTGACATTATACTCTCTCCTTAAGATGTAATCTTGGTGCTATGTTTAGACTAAGAATTTCTTGTAATAGTAATTTGAAAGCATAAGCAACAGACACGGTTGAAATAGGAGCTGTATCACCACATTGAGCACAAACAAATTTTCTTTTCTTTGCATCATGATATCCAGTTAAACCACATTTCTCACAAATCAGAATGTCAGTCTTATCAGATTCATCTAGTAATCGATCTTTTAGAAGCATTGAAGCCCCATAAGCAATTAGACAATCACGTTCCATCTCTCCAAACCTTAGACCTCCACCACGAGCACGACCCTCAGTAGGTTGTTTAGTTAACATCTGAACCTGGCCTCGTGCTCGTGCATGTATTTTATCAGCTACCATATGATGAAGCTTCTGATAATATACTACACCTATGAACACATCAACTTCAAATGATTTACCAGTTCTACCATCATACATTTTTTCTTTTCCTGAATATTTGTAACCAGCTTTATCAAGAACTTCTTTTACAACATCCATTTTTTCTCCTACAAACGCAGAACCATCAAACTGCTTTCCACGCATAGCAGCTGCTTTACCAGTTACCGATTCCATCATCATTCCAACAGTCATTCTAGATGGGAATGCATGTGGATTAATCAAAACATCAGGTGAAATTCCATTTTCAGAGTAAGGTAAATCTTCACATTTAGCTAAAACACCTAAAACACCTTTCTGACCATGACGAGATGCAAACTTATCACCAATTTCTGGAACTCTCATGTCGCGAACTCTAATCTTGTACATTTTTCCGCCATCACTTGATTGTGTCATTACAACAGTGTCAACAGTACCAATTTCAGATGGTCTTACACCAACAGAGGTATCCCTTCTATATGGCCCACTAGTTTCAAATTCTTTATACTCTTCCATAAATCTTGGAGGACTTGTTTTACCAATGAGAATATCACCGCCTAAAACGTTAGACTCAGTTGCAACAACTCCATCGTCTTCCAACATTCTATAAGACTTTTCACCTTTGTATCCTCTAACATTATCATCAGCATTTGGAATTTCAAAATTATCTCTCATTCCACCAGGATATTGTTTAGCTTCTGCTTCATAGATTCTATAAAAGAACGTTCTTGCTAATCCTCTGTCCACAGAAGATTTACTTAAAACAATTGCATCTTCAATATTATAACCATCAAATGGAAGAACAGCAACAACACAATTTTGTCCTGCAGGTCGTTCTTCCATGCCTAATAGATTCAATGCCTTTGTAGTTACAATTGGAGTTTGAGGATAAAGCATAAAATGCTGGCGAACGTATGTACTTGTGTTCATCATTGGTGTTGAGAATCCTAAACTCTGTTTAGCCATTGCAGATTCGTAAGTATTTCTTGGTGATTGATTATGTTCAGGATAAGGGATAATTGATGCAGCAGCACCCAAAATTGCAGATGGAAAAATTTCTAAATGTGTAGATTTTTTTAGACTCTTATCATCAAAAGTAATGTTACAGTTTTCTTCTTCATTTGCATCAATTAATTCAATTGTACCCATTCGAATCAAATCTGTCCATGAGATTAGTTTTTTTGATATTTTTTCTAAAATTTCATCAGTCAACAATGATTTTCCATCGCTTACTACAATTAATGGACGTAAAACTCTGCCAGCGTTGCAATTAACATATAGTCTCTCTGTTGCACCATCTTGTTCAGGTTTATGAATAGATATACCAATGTGAGGATGTATTTTTGAGCTTCTTCGCAAATCACGCAATTCTTGGACTAGTTTCTCTCCATCTTTATGGAATCCAATTAATTTTCCATCAACGAAGATTCTTGTACCATCTTTTTTCATTAGATTATTTGCGTTTACTAAATCAGAAACTCCAAGATCAAATAGTTTTTCAGTAATTTCCTCATTTGGAACATTTACAGAAATTATTGCAGATAATGCCAAATTTTTCACTAATCCACAATTGGAACCTTCGGGGGTTTCACTAGGGCAGATTCTTCCAAAATGTGTGGAATGTAGATCTCGTGCCTCAAAATTAGGTTGTGTTCTACTTAATGGTGATTGCACACGTCTAAGATGACTTATGGTTGAAAGGTAATTTGTTCTGTCAAGTAATTGTGTTACACCAACACGACCTCTTCCCCAATTACCAGTAGCAATAGCATTGTTTAGTTTGTCAGAAATGATTCCTGGTCTAATTGCTGCCGCAACTGCATTAATTCCACGTTTTTGCCCAGATCTTTCTAATTGGTATTTCATATCTCTTACCAAATTTCTAAATGCTGTCCTGAACAAATCGGCAAGCATTTGACCTGCAAATTTGATTACTTTATTTCCATAGTGATCTTTGTCGTCAGGTTCAAGCCAACCAAGTTTAAGTTCAATTAATTTGCATACTGCTTCACCCAAAAAGTGAGCTTTTTCTTTTCTGTTTTCAGGATGTTTTCCAAGATGTGGAAGTAATCCCCAATCCAATAAGGTTTCAGCTCTTTTAATTTGAAATTCCTCTAGCATTCCAGGTGCAATTCTTTTACTAATATAGACAATTGCATCTTTTGCTGATGAGACATCACCTGCTTTTTCAAAAGATCCTTCTAATTGATTTTGAATTTCATCAACGAGAGAAACTGCACCTGCAATATCTTTATCCGACTCTAAACCAAGTGCACGCATCAATGTTACAATTGGAATGTCAACTGGTGATCCGGGAATTTTTGCAACAATCATCCCATCTTCTTTCATAATTAATTCTAATTTTGCACGGTAACCAATAATTGATGAATAAACTTTTGCTTTATGTATTATTTTACCGCCAACCTTTTCGTTATCAACTATTATTTTGTTGTATGATAAATCCTCCAGTCCAACTATTACTCTTTCTGAACCATTGATGATAAAATAACCACCTGGATCTCTTGGATCTTCTTGATAATCAATTAGTTTTTGTTCATTGAAAGTTCGTAATATACATCCATGTGATTTGACCATGACAGGCATATCACCAATGTGAATGTACCTTTTCTCAAGCATTTTATTATCTTCTATTACACTAACTTCCATCATTATCGGTGCAACATAAGAAATATTTCGTAATCTTGCTTCTGCTGGTGTTACATGTGTAATAGAACCATCAAGTTCCATCATTCTTGGTTGCTGTAGTTTTATTTTTTCCAGTTGTATTTTGTATGGATATTCTGCATTTTCAATATCAATTTGGTTAACTTCACGTATTATTTGCTGTAAACCATTTTCTAGAAATTCATCAAAAGAATTAAGATGTTGTCTAGCAATACCTTCTCTTTTTAGTATGTCCTGAACAACTGGCCAACGTTGATTATATTTTTCTGTCATTATCTTTCCACCACGTACCTATAATACAGACTTTCACCAGATGTTCCACTTTTTCTTGTTATTTTGATCATATCACCAGGTTTTACACCAAGTCCAACTATTGCAGGATCGTCTGCAAAGATTAATGGTAATTCTGTTGCTTTACAATTGAATTTTTGTAAAACTTGTTCAGCATCTTTTTTGGTCATAATATCATGTTTTGGTGAATATACATGATCAGGAACAAGAATAATATTTTTTCTAGTAACCAAAATTTATACCCCCGTGTATAACACTAGTTGCCTGAAAAAATGAATTACACAAACTGAAAAAAAGTTTTTCTGAGAGCAATATATATTTACTTAGAAATTTTCACCAAAAAATTAATTTTTTTCCTCAAGTACTAGTTTTTTTAATTCAATCTGGTTAAATATGATCTTAATTCTTCAAAATTGTGCGATTGAGAAGATTCTGGCTTCTTACTTTTTCATCATTACTACTGTTGATGTTTGTGGGAGGGGATAATTTTTCAGAGGCTGCCGCAATTAATGTAGTTTCAACAGACAAAGAATCCTATGCCGCTGGAGAAACAATTACAGTAATTGGTCAAGTTGCTACTAAATATGGTGATATGACTGTACAGTTGATAGCACTTGCACCAAATGGTAACATTGTTGAAATTCATCAATTAGATGTTGACTCTGAAAATAATTTCAGTGTAGATATTCAAAGTTCTATTAGTGGAGTTTGGGAACAGACAGGAACTTATTTAATTTTAGCTCAATACAATGAGATTAAATTTGAAACACAGTTTGATTTTGGAAAAACATATTCTGCAGAAGTCAAGTCTGCAGATGAAACAGGAAGTTTTGATATTTCACCTGTGGAAGAATTTGAAAGTGGTGCGAGTGTTTTACAACTTGAAAACTATGATATTGTTTATGAGATTTCTGGAGCAAAAATACTTACGATAGATCCTGATACAGAACAAAAATCATTGATCATTCAAATTGAAACATCAAGTGATGGAGAATTAAAAATAACAATCCCTAGAGAGATTCTTGATACGGATGAGGGTGACTTCTTTGTTTTAATTGACGGAGAAGAGACTAATCATATCTCAGAAGCAACATCTGATTCTTGGACTTTAATTATTCCATTCTATTATGGATCTGAAGAAATCGAAATAATTGGCACATTTGTTATTCCAGAATTTGGATTAATTGCAATGATAGTTTTGATGATTGGAATAATTTCAGTAATTGTGTTTTCTACCAAGTCAAAACTAAATATTATTCCAAAACTATAGTTTATTCTCTAAAAAGTAAATATACATAAATATATAGAATTTTGAAACTAAATCTAGATGAACGTTCAATCTATCGTACTGCTTCTGGCAATTGTGTCAGTAGGTGGTATGGGCATCACTTCACAAGCGTTTGCAGCTGATGAACCAATCAATTTTGAAACAGACGGTGATACATATGATCACGATTCTGTAATTTCAATTGATGGAACAGTTAGCAACCCAGGCAAAGGTGCTGATATATCAATAGTTGTATCAGGTCCAATGGGTATTGCACAAATTGATCAAATTGCAGTTTCAAGCGATGGTAGTTGGTCAACTACAATCAATACTGCAAACAAACTGATGAAGTATGATGGTGAATATAAAATCAAAGCAACATATGGTTCAAACGATGTAAATCATGTTGTATATGTTAATTTGGTAGGTGGAATTGAAGCTGGTTCAATGGCAGGTCATGAAGATCATGAAGAACATCATGAAGAGGTTTTTGACTTGGCAAATGAAGTAGATTACAATATTAGTGGTGGATCTGTAGAAGGTGTCACTGCTAACACAAACGGTAACTCTATAGTTATAGCAATTCATGCAGACGGTGATGGTGAATTAACTATCACACTACCAAACGATGTCATCACACCATTTAACGATGGTACATTCTTCGTTCTTGTAAACGATGAAGAGAGTGATGATGCATCACAAGATGGTAATACTGTAACCGTACCATTTGATGCAAGTACATACACAATTGAGATTATCGGAACTCATGTTGTACCAGAATTTGGTACAATTGCAGCAATTATCTTGGCAGTAGCAATTACTTCAATAATTGTGGTATCTGCAAAGAGTAAACTCAGCATTATACCAAAACTCTAAACCCCCTCTTTTTCATTTTTTATTAGGTACTACGTTATACGTAAGAGAAATATACAATAATCCTTTTTGTCTTGTAATGAAAAAACTAGTTTTAGCAATTGTTTTTTTGATAATGTTTACAATATCTCCAGCTCTTGGCCAGGATAACACTAGTAACCAAATGATCACGCTGGAGACTGACAAGTCAATATACTATGAGAATGATATAATAACAATTACGGGTAATGTGCAAAAAGTAGTTGCAGATCAACCAATTATCATCCAAGTATTTTTTGAAGAAACAAACAAACTGATGGAAATTGATCAAGTGATTGTAACAGGGGAGGGAAAGTTTGTAACAATGATGAAAGCTGGTGGAAAGTTGTGGAAAAATGAAGGAGTTGTAATAATTAAGGCATCATATGGAACTGAATTTGAAGCTGAAAAAGTAATCGATTTCTTTACGACAAGTGGTGAAAAAATATATAAAAATTATGAAGTTATAATACCTGGTGCAGGAACGTTTGATGCTCAGTATGATCTAAAAGGTAGTACAGTAACTTCATTTGAACTCAATTCATTAGATCTTTCATTATTCATCAACATTAATTCAAACGCAGATGGTGTGTTGGAACTTGTAATTCCTAGAAATGCTATTGATTCTCTAAATGAAGATGGGTTTGATGAAAATTTTATTATCATTATTCATAGATCAGGTGAAGACCCTATACCAACTGAATTTACCGAATTAGAGGCAAGTAATGAACTCCGAAAATTGTCCATACCAATAAAGAATGGGGATGAAAGAATCCAAATTATTGGAACTCATGTTGTACCAGAATTTGGTACAATTGCAGCAATTATCTTGGCAGTAGCAATTACTTCAATAATTGTGGTATCTGCAAGAACGAGAACATCCTTATCCTTTAGGATTTGATCATTTTTCGTAAACCAAATTTAGTTTTCCAGATTTGTATCCATCTGGGTCTATACTCACTGAACTAAACCCAATCATCTGTAATTTCTTAACAATTTGCTCTAGGTTATCATTCTTATAAAATAATGAGATGTTGTGTGGTTCAACTTCAATTCTTGCACTTCCTTCAAAATCACGTACACGTACTTGTGAAAATCCCATTAATTGTTTGACCATAATCTCTCCCATTTCTATACGTGCTAATCTTTCTGAAGTAACTCTTTGACCCCATGGAAGTCTAGATGCAAGGCATGAGTTTGATGGTCGATTGTAAACTGTAAGTCCTAATTTTTTACATATCTTTCTAATATCATTTTTGTTAAAATTCACATCTAAAAGTGGACTTTGAATTCCATTCTTGTGTAATGCGTCAATTCCTGGTCTATAATCTCCAAGATCATCTATATGTGTACCATCAACAATATTTTTTAAGTGAAATTGATTGGCTGTTTGAATGAGTTTTTCTGACAATTCATCTCTACAGTAATAGCAACGATTACGATCATTTCTAACAAAATTTTCGTTTTCTAATTCATTGTAACTAATAATAATATGTTTAATACCAATCTCGTGGGAAATTTTTTTTGCAGTATCAAGTTCCTCTTTCGAAAGTGTCTTATAATCAGCAGTAACAGCGATAGAACTTTTTCCAAGTTTCTCAAATGCAGCATATGCAACTAATGCACTATCAACTCCACCAGAAAGTGAGACTAAAACACTTTTTTTACCATCAAACCAATTAAGTAGTTCTGATAATTTATCCGTCATTTTTCATTATCTTTTCTCGTATTATGCCTTCAATCTGATGAAATGGTTTATTCAAAGAATCTGAAATTGATTTTATGTCTTCAAATTCTATTTTGAAATGAGATGTCCCATCTACAATTTTATAATGAACTGGAAATTTATGCCCATCAATTTCTACCATATCCTGTTCAATTGATCTAGGAACAACATATCTTTCTGAATTTCGTATTCTGACACCAAGAGTTTTAGTTTCATCAACTAATAATTCCAAAATAGAATTCATTGATTCTGAATCACAGATTACAGATATCAATTGAGTTGGTCTACCTTTTTTTGTTATACCAGAAGTGATTGTTACATCTTTTGCTCCTTTTGACATGATTTTTTCAATCATATTTCCTAAAACTTCGCCAGATACATCATCTACATTAGTCTCTAGGATTTGAACGGTATCTTTGACTAGGTTGATTTTTGTCTTTCCATTTACAATTTTTAGTACATTAGAAAATTCTCCAAAATCTTTTGATCCTGCACCATATCCAATAGAATTTATCTTCATTGGTGGATAAAATTCAGAACATGTCTTTGCTAAATTAACTAAAATACTTGCTCCCGTAGGAGTGGTTAGCTCATCTGTAATGGTTCCACCTTGAACAATTATTTCAGAATCTTTAAAAATTTCTAAAATTGCATATGCAGGATTTGATGTTTTGCCATGTGAAAATGTCACAGTGCCGCCACCAATTGCAACAGGTGAGCAAATTATCTCATCTCTAAACAAATTCAAATCATCTAATGCAATTGCGGTACCAAGTATATCGACAACAGTATCAATACTTGATGCTTCATGAAAGTGGACTGATGATTCTGATTCACCATGTACTTTTGATTCTGCAGAAATGAGAGTGTTAATAGCATTTGTTACAAAATCTAAACCAGACTCTGATAATCCAATTTTTTTTGATGATTCTATAATGCAATGTTTGATATCCGTAGCCTTTCTTTTGTGAACATTTTCATCAATTTCTAAAATTAATTGTGTTGCATCTTTTCCATTTTTTTGTACAGATATAAAATCAATATTTGTAATCTTAGAATCATCTAAAAATGATTCTGCAGTATGAACACCTTCAATAATTCTTGATTTATTTGCTCCAAGACTTACTAATGACGATAATATCATATCTCCTGAAATTCCAGCAATCTGTGCATCAATCATTAGAACCATGAATTATCAATAGTGAAAATACATAAAAATCTGTTTAAAATTCAAACTAAGATTTAATTAATCATAATTTTGAGCGCATAGTGTGATAACAATTATTGGTGCAGGTAAAGTGGGTGGAGATGCTGCACTCTTCTCAGCATTAAAGAAACTAGATGATCAGATATTACTTCTGGATATTGCTGAAGGGTTACCACAAGGAGAGGCAATGGACCTCAATCACATGCTATCAGAACAAGGAATTGATGTTGAGATCAACGGCTCAAATAATTATGAGGATATGAAAGGATCAAAAATTGTAGTGGTTGTGGCAGGGGCTGGCAGAAAACCTGGAATGACAAGAATGGATTTGTTAAAGATTAATGCAGGTGTTGTGAAAGATGTTGTTGGAAATATCAAAAAATTTGCTGATGATTCACTAATCATTCCTGTTACTAATCCACTTGACCCAATGGCACACATTGCATACAAAACATCTGGTTTTGATAGAAACCGTGTTTTTGGTATGGGTGGAATGTTAGACTTGTCAAGGTTCAAGCAGTTTATTCACGAGGCAACGAACACACCTAGAAAAGAAATTGATGCTATAGTAATTGGTGAACATGGAGAAAACATGCTTCCACTAACTAGATTTGCAAAAGTTTCTGGAGAATTTTTACACGAAAGACTAACAAAAGAAAAATTGGATGAAATTTTTACTTTGACAAAAAATGTTGCTGCTGAAGTTATAAAATTGAAGGGTGCCACAGTACATGCGCCGGGAAATGCAATTTCAGCAATTATAGATAATGTCGTAAATGATAAAAAACAAGTGATGCCAGTTTCTACTTGTCTTGATGGTGAATATGGGTACTCTGATGTTTCAATTGGAGTTCCAACAGTGATAGGTAGTAACGGTGCTGAAAAAATTATAGAATTAGAATTAAACGATGAAGAGAAAGAATGGTTTGAGAAAGGAGTTCAGAGTGTAAATAGTGCTCTCTCAGGCGTTGAAATCTAAATATCTTTAACCTCTTATCTACTTAGAATAAGAATTGGATCTTACAGAAATACTAGAAACACTGAGTAAGGGAAAAATTTCAGTTTCAAAGGCTGAGAAACTATTATCACTTTATTCAATAGAAAAAATAGAAGAATTTGCTAAAATTGATACTGGAAGGAAAATTCGAAATGGTGTTCCTGAAGTAATATTTGCAGAAAAAAAACAATTATCTGAAATAAAAAAAATAATTGTAAGAGTTTTAACAAAGACAGACCTAGTTTTAGTCTCACGAATACAAAAAAATCATTTTGAAAAGATTATTCAGTATTGTAAAAATAAGAAATTAAAAATCAGAAAAGGAAAAAACACCAGAACATTGTTGATACATCAAAAAATAATTAAAAAAACAGGTGGTAAGATAGGAATTATAACTGCTGGTACATCTGATATTTCAGTTGCAGAAGAAGCAAGGTTGGTGTGTGAAGCAATGAATTGTGAATGTATAACAAGTTATGATATTGGGATTGCTGGGCTGCACAGGACTTTCCCAATTTTAAAAGAGTTCATCAAATCTGAGGTTAATGTTATAATTGTGGCAGCTGGAATGGAGGGCGCATTAGCATCAGTAGTATCATCAACTGTTAATGTTCCTGTTATCGGTGTTCCAACGTCTGTTGGATATGGATATGGTGAAAAAGGTGTTGCTGCACTAGCCTCAATGTTGCAAAGTTGTTCATTAGGACTATCAGTTGTTAACATAGACAATGGAATAGGAGCTGGTGCAGTTGCCTCAAAGATTGCAAATTTGATGTCAAAAAATAATTTAAAGAAAAAATCCTAGTCATGTTTTCTCGCAAACGATATATATCATATCACAAGGTGAGAAGTAACGTTGTCTGGAAAAAGAATTGTTCTTACAGCAGATAGAAGCTTAATGACTAATTATCGGGGTAATTTCCTCTATGGTTTTATTGCATGTGGTCCCTACGAAGTTTTACCAGAATGGGTTTTTGATAAAGTGTTTTGCCCAGCAGTTGAAACTGACCCTATAACTGGAGAAGCTAAAGTAGCACAAGTTGGTCTTCGACGAATTGAAGCTGCACTGCATCAAGGTTACAAAAAAGATGAAGTTTTTGTCGCAAATCCTGAACATTTGAAAAAATCTATTGGGCCTGATACAAAAGTTGTTGGAATAAATGTAATGGATCCACTTGGTATGGCACCTGTCACGACTACAATGGCTCCTGAGAAATTATCATATGTTGCAATGAAATTCAAGAGAATGTGTGCTGATATAATTCAATTAAAGAAAAAATATGATTTCAAGGTTGCCGTTGGTGGTAATGGTGCATGGGAATTAGCAAAATCTGATAGGATGAAGGTTCATGGAATTGACACTGTTGTTGTTGGTGAAGCAGATGAACTGGCATTAGATTTATTCGGTGATTTGGAAAGGGGTGATGCGCCAGAATTGATGCATTGCTTTGTAAAAAATATTCAGAATATTCCGGAAATTACTGGTCCAACTGTTAACTCTTTGATTGAAGCTATGAGAGGGTGTGGTAGAGGGTGTGATTTCTGTGATGTAAACAAACGTTCGAAAAAAGATCTTCCATTAGATAGATTACAAAGAGAGGCAAAAATGAATCTTGATTATGGATTTGATTCTGTATGGCTGCATTCAGATGAAATGTTGTTGTATGGATGTGACAACAGGGACTTTCAGCCTAACTATGATGCTATCATGGATTTATGGAAAGGACTGAAGAATCTAGGTGCTAACTTTATTGGAACAACACACATGACATTTTCTGCAATAGCTGCAGATCCAAAACTTCTTCATGATATGTCAGAAGTGAATGAGATGCATGGTGATGGTAGATGGCTTTCAACTAATTTAGGAATTGAAACGGTGGCACCAAGTATGGTTAAAAAACATCTAGGTGTAAAAACAAAACCATTTGCCAATGAAGAGTGGGGTTGGGTCGTGAGAGAAGGTGCTAGAATAATGAATGAGAATCACTGGTTCCCGGCAGCAACAATCATCATTGGTTGGCCTGATGAAACTCCTGATGAGACTCAATATACAATTGACATGATGGGTGACTTTAGAGCAACTAACTTTAGAGGATTAGTTGCGCCATTACTTTATCAAGATTTCAGTGAGAAAAATTCTATGCATTTTGGAAATCTTAATGAGGCACAATTTACATTATTTTGGAAATGTTGGGAGAATAATCTACGTGTAATTAATGATATAATTCCAATCATTCTTAGAAATAAAACATATGGACCACCAATGAAGATATTCATGTATGGTATTCTAAAGGCTGGAACATGGGCAATTATGAGATATTTGAGAGGACTTTGTAAGGATTTGTTCAATGGTAGATTACCAGAAGATATTGTTGAAAGATATGCTAGAAGTAGATCTGTCGCTGCACCAAACTATACAAAATAATTACATTTGTTCTATTGCTTTATCTGCAATAGTGTTACGTGTTGGAGTTATAACAATAAAGTAACTTTTATCTGCCCGTTCTATTGCTTCTACTTTTTTTATTGTTTTTGTTGTAATATCAAATTCATGTATCCCTTGTTCAAGTTCACCTTTTGTATATAACATGAGATATGTATCACCACCAGTTTGGCCTAATGGAATAAATGAACAAACAAAATCTTTGTAATAGTTTATTGGCATGAAATTTTTCATTGGTGGTGCAGCTGAAGCAAGAAAAAGTAACATATCTTCTATGGAACTAAATTCTTCATATTCTACATTCATAGTTTGATGAAATCCTCTGAATATAATAAGTTAGAGTTTATTTTCTTCTATTCTTAATAGCAATGATAACTGCAGCTGGTGCTACAAAGTACATTCCAATGTTGAGTAGTATCACACCAATACCATATCCTAACATTTCTTCTTCCGTGTCAATGTCAACGTAGTTCAAAAGAGTTAGTGATGTGAGTAGTGGAGTAAGTGTTAGTTTTACTGCTTCTCTGAAAACTGGATTCTCTCTTTCATAGTCAGCAACTGCTGGGGAGAATGAATAGTAGAACTGGTTGAATCCAGTCATGAATGATGTGCCTGAATGTGTTTGCAATACTGTATTATCACGAAGTTCTCTTAGGAATTGTACCTGTGGTGCCATTTCAGATCCATATGCTGCAGTTGCGATTAAACAGCCGCCACCTTTCTCTTCAGCAACACATTTTCCATCTTGCATAACAGTTCCTTCACCACACATTAGTTCTGGTTCTGGTTCTGGTTCTGCAACTTCAACTACAACTGGTTCTGGTTCTGCTACCATCACTGGTGATTCTTCAATAACACACATATCACCTTGTAGAACAGTTCCTGGTCCACATTGTGGCTGTTCTGGAATAGATGGAGGTGGTGGTGCTTGTGAAACAGAAGGTCCAATGAATTCAAAAGTTGTTGTAGCCTTTTGAGCGTCATACTTTGCTACTACGACATACTCGCCGGCAGATTTGTAATATGGGCCAGCAGCCTGAAACGAAGCTGAATATGCATTGTTTGAATCAAGCATTTCTTGAGCTACACCAACAATGTTTCCCGTTGGACCAATAATCTGAATGATAACCGGTGTTGCATTTTTTTTCAGTGATGAATCTTTAACTTCTCCAGAAACGGTGATTTTAGAATTTTCTGCGTATATGTCTTGATCAGTATCTACTGATAATGGAGGTTGGTCAGTTTGCGCGAAAGAAACACCAGTAAATCCATAAGTCATTAAACATAATGATAGAAGAAACACTACTGAGATCCCTAGAACTCTCATGCTGTTTTGCATTATACGTGATATTTATTAATTATTGATAAAAAAATTGACAAAGAATAGATAATTTTTGTTATTCCAAGAAATTCATTCAGTTTACATAGAAATACTTGGTTCGTATCAGAATAATATGGCAAAAGCAGCAAAATTTCTAATCATTGTAGGCATCTTGATTGGAATCGGTGCAGCACTACTATTTTTTGGCTCACAAGCCATCACATCTGATATTGTAATTCAAGAAGGTCAAATCAACAATACACAAAAAATGGAAATTCAGACTGAATTAGATCCTGATGTAAATATTGAAGGTGTCTTTGTTGTTCAAACCATGGAAGGATCTGATGTTTCTCTGTCAGCAACAATTCTAGATCCCTATGAAGATAAAATCATAACAAATTTGGTTACTACTAATTCATTTCAAGGAGTCTTTGATATTGCAGAATCAGGAACTTACACATTGTTAATAGAAACTTCAACTGATGAAGTAGTAAATGTTGTTGGAGGAATTGGTCATATACCTGATGCATCAGTTTATTCTATTTCAATGGCAGGGTTTGCTCTATTATTGATTGGCATGTTTGGGGTAGTTGTGATTGGGATTATTTTGGTTAGGGGACGCAAAAAAGCAGGTACTAATTAAGAAAAGAATCCATTTTTGCAAGTCCATCTTCTACATTTTTGTAATCATGATTAGATTCCATAATTTCAGCTAATTTGTTGGAATTTACTGAATACGTAATGTCATTATTCTGACCAGATTGATTTACAAATCCATGTATTATGAGATATGATAACTTCGCATTGAGTTCTTGTGGACTTAAGTCAAATTGTTCTGAAAGAGCGTTACAATGCTTTGATTCTTTCTCCATCTCTGCCAAAATTTCTGAAGTTTCAATATCAAATATACAATCTAGAATTTTATTGGGATCAAAATCAGAATTTTCCATAAGAATATGAAAAAAACCAGATTTATAATATTATCCTGTACTGATGTGGATATACATAATTTTTCAGCATGGTTTTTAATGGGGTAACAAAAAATCTTGCTTACTTGAGTAATCAATACGAAAATCTGATTCGAATTCTGGGAAATGATATTCCTGGTGAAAAAAAGGCGTTAATTGGTCTTACTCAGGTTCGTGGCATTGGTTATATGTTTGCAAATTCCATACTACAAATCTTAAAAATTAATCCTGACTCAAAAATTGGAACATTATCTCCAGAACAAGTTTCATCAGTTGAAAAAATGATACAAGATCCAAAATCAGTAAATTTCCCAACATGGTTTCTTAATCGTCAGAAAGATTTTGGTACTGGTGACGACATTCATTTGTTAACATCTGATATTGCATTTAATTTGAGAAATGATGTTGAAAGAGAAAAAGGAGTTTTCAGTTGGAGAGGTTATAGACATATGTATGGATTAAAAGTTAGAGGTCAAAGAACCAGATGCACTGGAAGAAAAGGTGGTGCAGTTGGTGTCGCAAAGGGTGGAAGAGTATTACCAGCAAAGGGTGGTGCAGGTGCTCCATCAGCTGCAGGAGTTGAAGATGGAACTGCAACTGAATCTACAGCAGCAACTGATGCACCAAAAAC
>Ga0315338_1000746_pt1 | contig 59095 bp, 50 predicted proteins | sample ASW8metaG_FD_204518 | JGI IMG/M metagenome (GOLD analysis project Ga0315338, IMG submission 204518) | Ammonia-oxidizing marine archaeal communities from Monterey Bay, California, United States - ASW #8 | ecosystem: Environmental > Aquatic > Marine > Coastal | place: USA: California | collected...
TACGGCGAAGGAGCACTGCTCATTCTTGCCGCCGCCGGCAGCGGCAAGACGCGCGTTCTCGTTAATCGGATCGGGCGCCTGATCGAAGAAGGGCGCGCTCAGCCACACGAGATTTTGGCCGTCACCTTCACAAACAAAGCGGCACGCGAGTTGGGCGAACGGTTGTCGACACTGATCGGCGCGGGGGGACGAGACGTTTGGGCCGGCACCTTCCACGGAATCGGTGCGCGAATGTTGCGGCGCCATTCGAGCATTCTCAACTATCCTTCTGCGTTTTCGATATACGATGGTGACGATCAGCTGCGCTTGATCAAGCAGATCGTCGCAGCCCTCAACCTCGACGACACTACGTTCCCGCCGGACGCCATCCGAGCATACATCGAGTCTTGCAAGCACGAAGCGCGCGTTCCCGGTCAGGGACTATCCGCGCGCACCGACTTGTTCGGCAGCAAGGCCTACGACGTCTTCGCCGAGTACCAGAAACGTTTGCACGCAAACGGCGCGATGGACTTCAGCGACCTGATCGTTCGCGTCCTCGATTTGTTCCGCCTCGACGAGGATTTGCTGGCCCGTTACCAGCGCCGCTTTCGCTACGTATTCGTCGACGAGTACCAAGACACGAACCATTCTCAGTACCTCATGGTCCAGAAACTTGCGGCCGGCTATGGAAACATCTGCGTCGTCGGAGACGACGATCAGTCCATTTACGGTTGGCGCGGCGCCGATCTGCGCAACATTCTGGAATTCGAGCGCGACTACGGTGGAGCGAAGATCGTCCATCTCGAACAGAATTACCGATCGACAGGCAACATTATCAAGGCGGCGCATGCGGTAATTGCCAACAACAGTCAGCGCATGACCAAGAAAATGTGGACCGATGCCCACGACGGCCCCGCTATCCGCGTCTACACCGCGGCCGACGAAAAAGACGAAGCACGCTGGATCGTCGAAGAACTGATCGGTCTTGGCGATGAACGTGGAGCGGCCGCCGTTTTCTATCGCACCAATGCGCAGTCGCGTGCGATAGAAGAAGAATTGGTGCGCCGCCGACTGCCCTACATAATTGTTGGTGCAACACGTTTCTACGAGCGCAAAGAGATCAAGGATCTGATCGCCTACCTGCGCTTCATCGAGAATCCGGCCGACGAAATCGGTCTCGCACGCATCATCAACGTTCCAACGCGCGGAATCGGCCGCGTATCGTGGGACAAAATTCGCAACGAGGCCGGCGCCCGAGGGTCGACCGTTTGGGATGTACTCAATGACGAAGCAGCCGACGCCGGTTTGGGTGCGGCTGCGCGGGCAAAGGTCGGGGTGTTTCGCGATCTCGTACGCGGCTGGCTCGGCGATCGCGGCGAAGCATCGGTCACTTCGCTGCTTTCGCGTGTCATCGAAGACACAGGCTACGTGAGTTGGCTCGAAACTGCCGGCACCGACGAGGCGCGCGCACGCATCGAAAACATTCAGGAACTACTAACGGTGAGTCAGAATTTTGATTCCGACTTCGACAATCGCGAGCTCGACCCCGAAGACCCGGACAACGGCCCCGTAGCCGCATTCCTCGAACAAATTACACTCGCATCAGAGGTCGACAGCTACGAGAATCGCGACAAGGCGGTCACGCTAATGACCGTTCACCTATCGAAAGGGCTCGAGTTCCCGTACGTGTTCGTCGCCGGAATGGAAGAAGGAATATTTCCGCACTCGCGTTCAACCGACTCTGGCGATGCGGCAATCGAGGAGGAGCGACGCCTTTGCTACGTCGCTATGACGCGCGCGCGCAAACAGCTCTCGTTGTTGTACGCCGTCAGACGGCACCTCTACGGTACGACTCAGTTCAATTTCTCATCGCGCTTCTTGGACGAGATTCCCGAAGACCTGATTGACAAGCAGCGCCACGCCGCCGCCACTGTCGGCGCGCGCATCATCGACGACGACTGGGCCCCCGCGCAGCGGGAATCGTCGCGACCGAAAGTCAGCGGTCTCACTACGTCTGACCCGAACGCCACGTATAAAGCCGGCATGAAAGTCGTTCATCCCATGTTCGGAGTAGGCACCGTCAAGAAGACTGAGAAGAGCGGCGACGACGAAAAACTCGTCGTGCAGTTTCAGCGCGGCGGTATGAAGAAACTCGTCGCGCGTTACGCACGTCTAGAAATAGTCGGTGACCGCTGACGGAAAGCTAGCGTTTCTCGGAACACGCCCTGTGCGGGCGTTGGCCGTAGCAAATCCGTGGATGACGCTCGGTGTACTCGTGCGCTACCACTGGATCACTCCACGACATTATCGCGGTGAATGGTCGAATGAAGACCGCCTCGACCACGATCCCTATCGGTTGAATGATACGCGAGGCCATTCGTACGTAACCGGCGTCCTGCTCTGAGTAGCGTTCCTCGGCGACGGCCTCGGTCGGCGCCAGTGCAACCATCATTGCAACGAAGGCGATCACGGCCGCAATCACGAGTCTTTGTGCAGAGAGTCGCCCGAAGAGTACTTTAAACATCGTTGTCACCTTTTTCTGCTGGGCAGTCCGAGGACGGCCCCTGCTTTGACAAGAATATACGCGCCCCTTCGCACTTGTCATCCACAATCGTACCCCAATCGACGCTCCATGCTACCTGAGGGTAGACATGGCAAGGAGCAACGTGAAAAACATAGCGGCGCTGCGACCGGAAACTTGAGCGTCGCGGCACCGAAATAGTGGCTTTTACACGTATAGAAAAGATGTCGAGCTGGCGTCGAATATCGCTCCACATGTGGGGGCGGCCGGCCGACCCTACGGTATACGGTAATCTCGAGATAGACATGACTCGCTCGCTCGCCTACCTCGACGAGCTCAATAAGCGCCGGGATTCTACCGGTAGCGAACCCAGCGTGACGATCACGCATTTGGTCGCCAAGGCCATCGCTAAGGCGATTGCTGCCTACCCGGATACGAATGCCATCATCGCAAGGCGCGCGCTTTACCGCCGAGACTCCGTAGACGTGTACTGCCAAGTCGCCACCGACGATGGTGAGGATCTGTCAGGACTGAAGATCGTGGCGGCCGATACGAAATCGGCGATCCAGATCGCCGATGAGATGCGCACGCGCGTAAAGCGTGTACTCGAGCATAAAGACCCGGGATCGGAACGAACCAAGAGCACCGTAGCCAAGGTGCCGCACAGACTTCTAGGCATCGTCCTGCGCGCAATCGAGTTCCTGACCTATGACCTGTTCCTCGATCTAAGCAGAATCGGCGTGGAGTTCGATCAGTTCGGATCGGCGATGGTCTCGAACGTGGGTTCGTTCGGAATCGGCCACGGGCTCGCTCCGTTGGTACCTGCTTCGCGCGTTCCGATCGTACTATTGGTCGGCGCGGTCATCGATCGAGCCGTGGTGCGCGACAGCGAGATCGTCGCAGCGCCGATGATGACCATTGGTGCAACCTTCGATCATCGACTGATAGACGGCTATCAGGCCGGGGAACTCGCTCATATAGTCGTGGACTCACTCACCGATCCGTACTTGGCGTTCGGCGTTCCCAGCCGATCCAGCTCAATTGGCGACCGGCCCGTTCTCCATCGGCCCGAAACGACCAGTAGCGATCCGAATGACAACGAGTACACGGACCACACATCTGAATCCGATCGTTCGACACACCCGCGCTGACGAGACGCGTACGATTGATCTCGCGTAGATCGAGCACCGGCTTGGGCCCACCTCGCCCGACAGCTAGCCCTAGCGCATCAAAACGAGCCGCCACTTCCTCGCCTACCTCGTAGCAGCAGGGGCCGATCGACGGGCCGATCGAAGCCCACAACGATCCACGCTCCACACCGGCGCCAGCAGCGGCGCCCACGGCCACCCCCGCTATATCGGCGACCGTCCCGCGCCAGCCCGCGTGGACGGCCGCAGCCCAACGGGTCTCGGGAGAAACCAACAGAATCGCGACACAGTCGGCGGTCCTGATTGCGGCGGTCACCCCACGCGAGCGAACACTCACCGCGTCAGCCTCGACCGGCCCCGAGCTGCTCGCAACGTGCTCGGCAGCGACGATCGTGTTGCCGTGAACCTGTTCGACCGTGACTAGCCGCGCTGGGGTCGCGACGTCATCTCGACCGCCAAACCCACAAGTGAGGCCGTCAAACTCCTGCCAACCTGTTGGGACGATCACCATGGATCGGGACCACCGTCGCTTGCCAGCCGAACGCGCTGTGGTAGCTTCGGACGGTTCGGCCGCACCGATACCCCGACTATACGTCGGCGGATGCCGCCGTAGGACGAAAAACAGTGAAACGGGCGATCAAAATCGTCGGAGCGCAGACCCACAACCTGAAGGGTATTACCTGCAGTTTTCCGAGACGCAAGATCTCTGTCGTTACCGGCGTCTCGGGTAGCGGCAAATCCTCTCTGGTCTTCGACACCCTCTACGCTGAGGGCCAGCGTCGCTACGTCCAATCGCTATCAACCTACGCGCGTCTATTTCTCGAACAGATGGAGCGCCCGGATGTCGAAACGATCAGCGATATCCCGCCGGCGATAGCACTCGAACAGAAGAATTCGATCAAGAACGCCCGCTCTACGGTCGGTACAATCACCGAAATACACGACTACGTTCGCTTGCTCATGACGCACGCGGGAACGCTGTCGTGCCCCGACTGCTCAACGATCGTCACTACCGACACGGTTGAATCCGCGACAATCGAAGTCGGTGAAATCGAGGAAGGAACGCGCGTTGCATTCCATGCATCGATTTCACTCCACGGCACCAAGCACGAGGATGCACTCGATGCGCTCACACGCCAGGGTTACACCCGGCTATGGGTCAACGGGGAAGCGCAATCGCTCGACGACGTCCGCATAAAGAAACCCAAGGGAGACGTACTCGATGTCGTAATCGATCGGCTTGGTCTTTCTAAAAACAAAGCCAGTCGCGTGAACGAAGCGATCCAACGAGGGTTTCAGCTCGGTGGCGGACGCGTCACGATGAGTGATATCGACGCAAAGCTAGCCGACATCACATTCGATTCGCGATACTCGTGTCGTAAGTGCGATCACGAATACATAAAACCGACCCCGCACCTCTTCAGCTTCAATAGTCCTCTCGGCGCATGCACCGAGTGCGAAGGTTTCGGACGTGTGGTCGACATAGACATCAGCAAGGTCATTCCGAACAAGAGGCTATCTCTACGCGACGGCGCGGTCGCACCGTGGAGTACGCCCGCGTACTCAGAGTTTCAGTCCGATTTTCTCGCAGGGGCCGAGCGCCATGGATACTCCACCGAGCTGCCATATTCGCAGCTACCCGATGAAGCGAAAAAGTGGATCTTGGAAGGCGACCGAGAAAGTCCGGGCATCGCCGGCTTCTTTGAGTGGCTCGAGGGACGACGCTACAAGACGCACGTTCGAATTCTTCTCGCACGCTACCGTAGCTATAAAATCTGCGGCGTATGCCACGGCGCACGCTTAAAGCGCGAGGCACTGGCAGTGCGAATAGGCCGTCGCAACATCGCCGACTTCTGCGCGCTCAGCATATCGGATCTCGCCAAAGCAATCGGCCGGCTCAAGTTGACCGCCGAGGAGAAGGACCGGTCCAGTTCGGTAGTCGTCGAGATCAAGAACCGTCTGACGTACCTTCTCGACGTCGGGCTCAGCTACCTCACGCTGGACCGACAGGCGCGAACACTGAGCGGCGGGGAAGCGCAGCGCATCCATCTCGCCGCAGCGCTGGGAAGTTCGCTGACCGACACGCTCTATGCACTGGATGAACCAACCGTCGGCCTGCACCCGCGCGACAGCGAGCGCCTGCTCAAAGTACTGCGCCGTCTCACAAAGACCGGCAATACGGTCGCCCTCGTCGAGCACGACCCGACGCTGATCAACGGGGCCGACCACGTCATCGACCTCGGTCCGGGTGGCGGGTCACGCGGCGGCGAAGTCATGTACGAAGGCAAGCCTTCAGGACTGCCCGCCCAAGAATCGGCAACCGGTCGCCTGCTGCTCATTCGTACGCTGCATCGGCAGAAGAAACAGCGTGCAAGAACCTCGGAGCATTCGATCGTCATCCGCGGCGCACGCGAGCACAATCTGGCAATAGACGAAGTATCGATCCCGCTGGGTCAGCTGGTATGCGTCACCGGTGTGTCGGGGTCCGGCAAGTCCACGCTCGTCGAACAGGTGCTCTATCAGAATTTCCTCAAAGCGCGTTCGATGGGCGGTCAGGAAGCGGGAGTCTGCGACGGTATCGACGGCTTGGATCGCATCGACGACATCATGATGATGAGCCAAGCGCCCATCGGCCGTTCACTTCGCTCGAACCCCGCCACCTACCTCAAATGTTACGACGAGATACGCAAGATGTTCGCCGCCACTCCAGCCGCGCGGCGGGCAAAGGTGACCGCCACGGCGTTCAGCTTCAATACCGTCGGCGGCAGATGCGAGGCTTGCCAGGGCACGGGCACCGTAACAATCGAAATGCACTTCATGGCCGACATCGACGTGCCGTGCGATGACTGCGCCGGACGGCGCTTCAAGCAGAGCGTTCTCGACATTCGCTACGGCGATAAGAACATCCACGACATCCTCAACATGACGATCGAAGACGCGCGCGACGTCTTCGTCGAACGTGTACCGCTGCGCATGAAACTCGATTGTCTGATATCGGTTGGGCTCGGTTACCTGACGCTCGGTCAGTCGACCTCGACGTTGTCAGGCGGCGAAGCACAGAGATTGAAACTCGCTGCATTTCTGGCCGAAGAAAACAATTCGCGCGGCTCATTGTTCATATTCGATGAACCGACCACCGGACTTCATCTACAAGACATTCACACGCTTATCTCGGTGCTCGACGGTCTGGTCGATCGCGGTCATTCGGTGCTCGTAGTCGAACACCACACTGATTTCATTTCACACGCCGACCACATCATCGACCTCGGCCCCGAGGGCGGCGACGGCGGCGGCAAAGTTGTCGTGGCGGGCGTTCCACTGGAAGTGGCCGACTGCCGCGAGTCGCATACCGGCAAAGAACTACGGGACTTGTTGGGTTTGAAAGACTCGAACTAGCCGCGTACGCGGCATAGACTCCGGCGCACGCCGGCCTTGAGTCGTCACTCGGCCGAGTCGAGACGAATCAATTCAACGCCGGTATTACGGCGCAACTCCTCGAGCGTCCCCAACTTGTAGGGCTTCGCATAGAACATTCGCTTGATCCCTGTATTCACCAGCGTCTTGAAGCAATGGATGCATGGGGTGTGGGTCACATAGATATCGGCGCCATCGATACGCGTGCCGTTGCGAGCAGCCTGTGCGATCGCGTTTATCTCAGCATGGATCGTCCTAAAGCAATTCTCTTCGATATTTCCGTCCGGCGTCCTCGATTCGTAGACCAAGCAACCGACATCAAAACAGTGCGGCATGCCGGCAGGGGCTCCGTTATACCCAGTCGCCAAGATACTGCGGTCCCGGACTATGACCGCACCAACCTTTGCTCTCACGCATGTTGACCGTTCGGCCACTTGGTGCGTGATCGTAAGAAAATACTCATCCCAGCTCGGGCGTTCGCCCGGCGGGTCCGTGCCAGCTGCAGACATGCGAGCGGCTCTAACAGATGCTGCATCGCGAACAAACAACGCTGGCAACAAGAGGCGCCGCCCACGCGATGCCAAGGTTGACCAAAGCGGGCCCTTCGCCCATATAGAAGCGGAATAGGCGGGCGTAATTCAGTGGTAGAATGCCAGCTTCCCAAGCTGGACGTCGCCGGTTCGAGTCCGGTCGCCCGCTCCATTTTCGGGGCCAAACGCCTCACGTGGCATGAGTGCGCGGCACAAGCGACTTAAGATCGTCGATCCTCCTTGTGCCACGTACTGCCACAGAGGCGGTCAAGGTAGCGTCAATGATCTGTCCGACCTGCGAGACAAAGTTCAGACGAACAGAGACCGACTTCCCCCCTTTTTGCTCGGAACGCTGCAAGCTTATCGACCTGGGGAAATGGCTCGACGGAAGCTACACAATCCCCGGCGAGCCCGGTGAAGTACCGGAAAACATAGACGGCGACGAGGAATCCTCCGACTGACGTCACGATTTCGGCTTGTGACCGCCCCCCCCTTTCGATACCTTTTACGATAGGGACTGCCCGGGTACGGGACCGCAAAGCCTGTTGCTGTGAACCAACAACTCAAATTCGTCGTCGGCATAGCAATCATCGTTTCGACGGTCGGTTTTCTGGTCTACACGGCTGTTGACCAAACTAAGATGTACATGGTTACGGTCAGCGAATTCCTCTCCGGCGGCTCCGCCTATGCAGGCACCACCGTCAGAATCGCCGGCCGAGTCGGTGAAGAGTCCATGACATGGGACGCCGGCGCGAACGATCTGCATTTCGTACTCGACGACCTCGAAGGCGAGGGCCAAATTCACGTCCATTACACCGGGATCCTTCCCGACATGTTCTCCGAAGGGCGCGATGTTGTTGTCGAGGGCCCCTACTCTGAAGGCGAGATGTTCGAAGCCAGCACGGTACTTACGAGCTGCCCCTCGAAGTACGAGGCCGGACAAGAAGATCACTCGGGCGGTGCTGCCGCTCAAGCAATCGAGAACTAATCCATGATTACGATCGGCAACCTGGCCGTATTTCTGGCACTGATTGCAGCCGTCTATTCGATTGGCGCGTCGGTCTATGGCGGCCTGAAACGCCGCGGCGACTTCATCGCCAGCGGCGAACACGCCGCGTACACGTGCCATGCAATGGTCGTCATCGCGACGATCGTGTTGCTGCGCGCGCTCATCACCCACGACTTCAGCATCAAGTACGTCGCAAGCTACACCAGTTCGACGTTGCCGCTGCGCTTTAGCATCGCTGCGCTGTGGGGCGGCATGGAAGGTTCGCTGCTCTTTTGGGCCCTGATCCTGACCTCCATGTCGTCACTGGTGATCTTCCAGAACCGCGAGCGCAATCGCATTCTCATGCCCTTCGTCACGGCCACCTGCATGACCGTAGGCGCGTTCTTTCTGGCATTGCTCAACACTGAAACACCGCCGTTCGCACAACTTGCTTTCGTCCCCACCGAAGGTTCGGATCTCAATCCGCTACTGCAGAACTACTGGATGCAGATTCATCCACCGGCTCTCTACCTTGGATATGTCACGTGGACGGTTCCTTTCGGTTTCGCCATTGCGGCGCTTGCGACCGGCCGCCTCGACGATCTATGGATCCGTACTTCACGGCGTTGGTCCTTGGCAGCTTGGTTCTTTCTTTGTTGCGGCAACATTCTCGGTGCGCGCTGGGCCTACGAAGTGCTCGGCTGGGGCGGCTACTGGGCTTGGGATCCGGTTGAAAACGCCGCTTTCATGCCATTGCTGACCGGCACCGCCTATCTGCACTCGGTCATGATCCAAGAACGCAAAGACATGCTGAAGGTCTGGAACATGACCTTGATCATTCTGACTTTCTGCCTGACGATCTTCGGCACGTTCCTTACCCGCAGCGGTGTCATCAGTTCCGTTCACTCGTTCACCCAATCGGGGCTCGGTCCCTATTTCCTGGCATTTCTCGCGGCGGTCATATTGGGTTCGACCATACTGACCATACGTCGACTGCCCGAATTGCGACCGAAACATCAGCTCGACTCCATGCTCTCTCGCGAGTCCGCGTTCCTCTTCAACAACCTTCTGCTCGTGGGCATCGCGTTCGCGACGTTCTGGGGAACGATCTTCCCGGTGCTTTCCGAATGGGCGCGCGGCGTAAAGATCACCGTCGGTCCGCCGTTCTTCAACCGGGTCAATGCACCACTGGCAATCGGTTTGTTGTTTCTCATGGGAGTTGGTCCGCTCATAGCGTGGCGTCGGTCGTCGGTCGACAAACTCCTCAAGACCTTCATGACTCCGACACTTATCGGCATTGGCGTGGGCGTGGCCGCATTCTTCGCAGGCATGCGCGACGTCAGCGCAGTACTCGTCGTGTCATTCTCCTCCTTCGTGCTCTACACGATCGCCTACGAATTTCACCGCGGCGCCACCGCCCGCGTAACGATGGCGAGCCAAAACTATCTCGCCGCGATGGCCTCACTGTTCACAAGAAATCAGCGTCGTTACGGCGGGTACGTTGTCCACCTCGGTGTCGTGTTCATTTTCATCGGCGTGGCGATGTCCTCGATCTATCGAGTCGAAGAAATGCACACCGTCGAGCTGGGCGAGAGCTTTTCGATCGGGCCCTACACGTTGCGCTACGATGACATACAAGATCGCAGCGACGATCACATGGCACGGATGATTGCGACGCTTACCGTATTCGAGAACGGTGAAGAAATTTCCCAGATCTCACCCGAGAAGCGCTTCTATCGTAAGCCCGAACAACCGGCGACCGAGGTCGACTTCCGCACCACGTGGCGAGACGATTTGTATGTAATACTTGGCACGATAGATCCCGGTAAGACGGCTACGTTCCAAGCGTACATCAATCCGCTGGTCGTTTGGCTATGGATCGGCGGGCTGGTGATTGTCCTCGGCACCGGGATTTGCATCCTCCCCACTCGAAGCGCCCGTGAGCGCGAACGCGCGCGGGAAGCGACAATCGCTCGCAATCAAGAACGCGCGTGAGCACGACGTTCAATAGATTTTCCGGCGCCGTCGCCGCCGTTGCGCTCGCGCTGTTCTCGCTCTCGTGCGCACCCGAAGCGCCGAATACACAGAAAGGCATAGAAGCATCGCTATCCTGTCAGTGTGGTTGCGGCCTCACTGTTCAGACGTGCAATCACCTACAATGCTCGTTCGCGATTCCGGTTCGCGAAGACATCACCAAATCACTGCGCAACGGCGAACCCGGAGTCGAGATCATCGCCCGCTACGCCGAGGAATACGGCGAGAAGGTCTTGTCCGCACCCGTTCGTGAAGGGTTCAACCTGTTGGCTTGGTACGGACCGTACGTTGCGCTGTTTATCGCAGGCATCGTCGTCGTACTCGTAATTCGTCGGTGGACCCCCGAGCGCATTACCGCCGAAGCAGCTAAATCCGAAGATCCCGGCCAAACCGGCGATCACGCGATCTCAAGCGACAACCGCGATCGTCTGCGCGAAGAACTGGAGAAGTACGAGCCGTGACAATCGCTGTAGCGGTCATCATGATTTTCGCAGCGGCAGCAGCAATCGCTCTGCCGTTGCTCAGACCTCCTGCGGCCGCCGAGATCGCACCGGATGAAGCCACAGAGCTGCACGAACGAGAAAAACACGTCGCGCTGCTCGCCATTCGCGAAGCAGATTTCGACCGAGCGATGGGAAAGCTCAGCGACGACGACCACGCCTCGCTGCGACAAATCTACGAAGAACGTGCCTTGGGAGCGATGAATGCACTCAAGGCTGACGAGCGGGCCACCGAGCGGACACCGCGCCCCTCGGACACCAAATCGGGGCGTGCAGCGTTTTGCGTACGTTGCGGCGCTACATTCGCCGAGGTCGACAAGTTCTGTTCGGACTGTGGGTCCGGCAGACCGCGACTCGTCCGATCTTAGCTTGGAAAGAGTTCGTCGCCTCGGTTAGCGTGCGCCGCGATGAGCCTCAGCGATTCCACCGAGAGCCCCGAGATCACATCGATCGACCAGCTCGAAGCCACGTTCCACGACGGCGCTTCGCAACCGAGCGATTGGAAAATCGGCGTCGAGTACGAAAAGCCCGTCGTAGATAAGAAAACCGGCGAGGCCGTGCCCTACGAAGGCCCCGGTGGGATCGGCGCGCTACTCGCCGCTCTCAAAGACAACGGGAAATGGGAAGGCCTCTACGAAGACGACCACCTGATCGCGTTGGGCGACGGCCGTGCCTCCATTACTTTGGAACCCGGCGGACAGTTCGAACTCTCAGGGGAGATCTGCGATTCGCTCCACGCGGCCAAAGAGGAACTGGACCGACATGTGGCGGAGATTCTCGCCGTGTCCGACCAGCTCGGCATCGCCTATCTCGGACTCGGCATCACCCCGAAAACGGCGATCGCCGCCGTTCCCTGGATGCCGAAGCAGCGCTATCGCATCATGCGCGACATCATGCGCAAGACCGGCACGCTCGGGCATCGTATGATGCAGCAAACCACTACTGTACAAGCGAATTTCGACTACAGCGATGAGCGCGACGCTCGCGACAAATTCCGAATTGCGATGGGCATGTCGCCGATTCTGGTGGCGATGACCGCCAACTCTCCCGTGGTCGATGGGGAACTCACCCGCTTCAAAAGCTATCGAGCGCACGTCTGGACCGATACCGATGCTGACCGCTGCGGCGTGTTGCCGTTCGCATTCGACACCAACGCCGTGTTCCGCGCCTACACCGAGTATGCCCTGGACGTTCCGATGTATTTCCTCGCGCGGGGCAGCCGGTTACTCGAACTCGGTGGGCGCACGTTCCGAGACTTCATGGCAAGCGGGCTGGACGGTGAACACGCAACGCTGGAAGACTGGACGACCCATCTCACAACGCTCTTTCCCGAAGCCCGCATGAAGACCTACATCGAGGTTCGCGCCGCAGACAGCCAGTCTCCCGAACTCATGCTGGGAACCCCCGCGCTGATGAAAGGGCTGTTCTACGAGTCCGACTGCTTGGACGCCGCCTGGGACATCATAGGCGCCTGGACGCTAGACCAACGCTTGGAACTCCTCGCGCAAACCAGCCGTCACGGCCTGGCCGCCGACGGTCCCCACCACCCGGTGCGCGACTATGCCAAGGAATTGGTCGAGATCGCCCACGAAGGGCTTCGCCGACAAGCGAAAACAAACCCCGCCGGCGAGGATGAGACCATTTATCTGGAGCCGCTGGCGGCCCTGGTAGAGGCGGGCATGTGTCCCGCAGACAAGATCATCGAGGCCTGGAACGGCCCCTGGCATGGCAAAATAGCCCCACTTGTCGCCTACGCCTCCTATACTGCGTAGGCCGCTTTCCGATGGGGCGAAGAAAAGGTATTGATCTTCGCTTTATGTTCGCCTAGGCTCTAAGCCATGACGAACTTGGAAACTGTCACCGAAACCGTTTGCGCTCGCGGCCGGCAGCCAAAGAGCCCGCTCGCCGGCGAATCCGAGACGCCGTCGCGCTTCAAAAAGGCCCCGACAATGTCGGCGGCGGCCATCGAAGAATTCCTCGGCCTCCCTGAGGGCGCGTGGAAAAAGCGCCGCCTTTTCGTTCTGCGGGCGATGACCAATGCCCACGCTGAGGCGGGGATTCCCAAGGGCGCCCAAATTATCGTCGAACCGGGCGCGAGAACCGCCCCTGGACGGCTTGTGCTGGTCAAAGATCGCGATAGCCAGACCATTCGTCGCATTGACTACGACCGGGACGGACGCACCGTGATGCGCCCCGCCGCGCCGGGAGTACTACCTTTTCCGACCGAGGGCTCTCGTAAACAGGTCATCGGAACCATCATTGGAGTGCTGCCACGTGCTCGTGTCGCCGCCCGGACGATTCGTCCGGGTCGGCGACCGCCGACTGCTCAGCCAACAACTTCCGGCACAATGCGCTACGCGAAGGCCGTCGATCAAGCCGATCACGAGCAAGCAGCAATCATCCTGGCAGCCAACATGGATATCTGGTCAGGAGCCTGCCACCAGGCCGCAATCGCCCACAATAGGGGAGCTCAGGCCCGTTGGCGGGGTTTAGCGGGACGACTACGGGTGCTGGCCTCCTGCCTCGAGGTAGCCCACCAGAAGACGCTCTATGGAGCTCTGGCCCGAGAGGCCAACCGCATCGTCGCCGCAATGCGCAGAGAACTCGACCGAACACGCACCCCCGGTCGGGATCACCTAAAAATGCTTCCAGACCCCATTTCAAGCGCCCAGACGCACAACAGCCGCAAAGAGCCTGACTCCGAAGCGTCGTCCAGCGATGCCGCGCAGCAGCATTGCACAGTTTCGCCCGCCCCCCCTCTTGACACGACCCCGGCCACAATGGTTTAACACCGACCCAGTGGCGCGGCGGTAGAGGCATAGCACTTCTTCCCGCCTTTTCCGGGCAATTCACCTCCGATCGCCCCTTCCATCGGTAGAAATGCCGATGTTCCGGGGTTCTTGGCCACCGATCTTAGAATCGGCTGCTGTATGACTACTTGTTGACTACTTGGCCAAGAATTAGGATTGCTTATTTTTGTACGGTCATTATTTCATGAAATATCATCTTCCAACGGCGCCGGAAACGGTGTTATATGACGCCACGCATCACGGGGACCTGCAGCATGCACATGGCCTCAAGATGCGGGAGGAAAACTGATGGCAGACCGATTCGTAAATCTCTTCGAGCCCGACACCTTACTACCCGCACAGTACTTCGCGGCCTTCGCCCGTGAGGGCGGTTTGGTTAGGGAACGCCGACTCATGCTCGCCGTCCTTCAGGACGCCGTCGAGTGTTATCAAAAATACGCCCTGGCTCGTGACCCACGTGGGACCCTTCTATTTGACGATGCCCAAGACTGGATCGAGTCTGGCGAGCGCGAATGGCCGTTCTCTTACGAGAACATCTGTGACGTTCTCGGCCTGAACCCCGAGTACATTCGACGCGGTCTTTACAAGTGGCGCCAGCAACGTGCTCCAGTCAAGCGCGCTACTGCCCGTATTGTCCCCCTAGCGAACCGTCGCGTAGAGGTCGAGATCGCGCCCGAACCCGAAACACTAATCCAGGAAGCCTCCTAGGCAACTATTTGTTTTCTCACAGGTTTTCGTCTTGACAAAGCCCTCCGCATAGCCGGGGGGCTTTGTCATTGAACTTGACGGGCAACCCTGCCCGTGGTGACGTGGATACGATGGCGTATGCGTTACAAGGAGGGCGGCGTTCCCATTGCTTGCACCTCGCGGGCCTAGCAAGCCTAGTTTTCACCGCAATCTTTGCCATCACCGTAGGACCGGCCATTGCCAGCGGAGACGCCGCTGAGGTCGAACCCATAGTCGACGCCGTCGAGCTCGAGATCATGCTGCCCGGCGCCCTCCCCCCTCCGAACCTGCGCATGTCGGATCTTGATGCGGTGCGCCGGATCAGCGACCGCGCCGCACTCGGACGCGCCATGCGCGAAGCAGAGACGCATCGCCGCCGCGTAGACGCCGGAGAGTTCGAGCCGGAGCAGCGCTACCGGCGGCCCTCAAACCCTCAGGAAGCGCGTCAACGCATCCAGGAGGAGTACGGACCGGACTCCATACTCACGCGTAGTGCCGGTGCGGTAGCTGCCATAGCCGACGGTGTAGAGAAAGGCTCGGCCAAACCCTTCGCCGGCATGGCCGACGTCACCGAATCAATCGTCAATCGAAGCGGTGAAGCCTTGGGCTTCGGCAAGATCGACGTTCCCAGGCTCAAGCCCCGCATCATCGGCAGGCGAGCCGGGGTCTACGTATCCACGCGCTGGTAGGAAACCGGCGCACCCGCAAACAATGTGGCGGGAATGTCCGCTAGCGCGCGGCCGCGGTCTGTTCTGAATACGGCTTGACCGGATCGCCACGCTTATCGAACCGAATGACTTCTTCCAGCTCGGGCGCCGACCACGCAGCGAAGCTGACGTCGGTGGGTATCCCGCTGGACGCTTCGACGGCCGCTTCCAGCTTCTTCTCATCTACGTAGCGCTCAAGACCCATCTCTTCGACCAGTTCACGCGCAAGCAGCCACGGCCAAGGCGCAACACCGTAGATGTCCTCGTGGACCTCGACCATCACGCGGCCACGGCGCACACCGAGCTTGATGGGCTGGTATACGAATTGTCCGGGGCTGCCGACCTGGACCAGCGGAAAAAACGCTTCGATATCTTCCGCGAACATACGCACGCAGCCGTGGCTGACCTGCATACCGATGCCGCCGATCTTATTGGTGCCGTGAATGGCATACGAAGGGATAGTCAGCTCGATGCGAAACTTACCAAGGGGATTCGCAGGATCACCGCCGGGTATGACATCTTCGGTCGATCCCATGTCGCGAATTCGCTCCGCTTTGATCGACGCAGGAATGACCCAGGCTGGGTTTTTCGTTTTTCCGCGCACACGAAACGCGCCCTGCGGCGTCTGCCAGTCCTGCCGTCCCAGCCCAACGGGATACGTGATTACCATCGACGACCGGCCACCGGCACGCGGTGATGGCACGTAATAGTACATCCTCATCTCGGGGATGTTGACGATCAGTCCTTCGAACTTACCCGCAGGCAACACCCACTCGGAGGGAACGAGCATGTCGCGCCCGGTTTCGGGCACCCACGGGTCGATGCCTGGATTCGCAGCAACCAATTCGTTGTAGCCCACGTCGTACTCGCGCGAGACCTCCAGGAATGTCTCCGAACGGCGCACGCGATGCGTGAGACTGTTGCCGATGACGGTCTGTAGACCCGCGATTTTGCCGGTCCCGCCGACGAAGAAGTGCGTGATTACCTGACGCGGTTCTCGCTCATCGGCCGAATCCTGCGCATAGACCGGAACCGCGGCGGCGGCCAGCGCGGCGGCCACAAGTATCGGTAACAAGCGATCCATTTTGAGGCGCATTCTCACAGTTCGCTGACAACGGTAAGGGCGACGCGTTGCCGCCTCAAGCCCGAGCCGTCCCCGACCTTACCACGCCTACCCAACACCCGTGACGAGCGCCTCGAGTTCATCGGGACTGGTCACCGGGGCCATACAGCCAGCCCCGCGACACAGATACACTCCCGAAGTCGCACGAGTCGCTTTGCCGCGTACCGGCTCGGGCAGCCAGACCGGGTCGTCGCCGGTGAGCGGCAGGACCGACAGTTCCGGCGCCGGTAATTCAAGCGCGCGCCTGGTGAGCGCGCGCCCCTCGACCGTGTCTGCGTGCGATATGACCGCCACGGCGTAACCGCGCCGATGCTTGAGCGCGACGTTCAATAAATGTGCGCCACCGTGCGGATTGGCCAACGCGGCCGGAAGCAGTGCCGTAAGGCTGCGTTCACCTGCTTCGCGATAACGATCGTCGCCCGTTAGCTGCGAAAGTCGAAGCAACAGTTCCGTCGCAACGGCATTGCCCGAGGGTACCGCGCTGTCTACCAAGTCCTTGGTGCGCAGTAGAGGCGCATCGACGTCGTCCGCTGTGAAGAAGAAACCACCGCCCGGATCATCCGCGAAATGCTCGATGATCGTGCGGGCTGATGCCTCGGCAGATTCCAAGTCTTCACGTCGGCGACCGGCGAAGAACAATTCCAAACAGCCCCTTCCGAAAAACGCGTAGTCATCGAGGAATCCCGGGACTCGGCACGCGCCTGCCGCGTAGAAGTGCATGAGCCGACCGTCGGTATACATATTGCCACGAACGAAATCGGCGGCGCTTTGCGCGCTACGAACGAAGTGCTCCTCGCCGAGCGCATCGCCCATCTTCGCCATCGCTCCGATCATCAGTCCATTCCAATCAGCGAGATGTTTTTCGTCTGTGGCCGGTGCGATTCGCTCACTACGTTTTGCGAATAGCGCCGTGGATGCGGCTGCGATCGTTTGAACCGTCTGCGTCGGGTCACGTTCGAACATGTGCGCGACATCTTCGATCGATAGTGTTCGATGCAGGATGTTGCTGCCTTCGAAATTGCCGGCGGCGGTCACATCGTAGTAGCGGCATACGAGTTCCGCATCGTCTGCGTCCACCACCGCGGCAACCTCCTCGGGTGACCAGACGAAGAACTTGCCCTCCACACCTTCACTATCGGCGTCTTGCGTTGCGAAGTAAGCTCCACCGTCGCCGACCATCTCGCGAGACATGTAGTCGCCTATCCCGACGAGCGCATCGCGGTAGGCCGGCTCGCCGAATCGGCGCCAGCCCTCGAGATAGAAATCGGCGATAAGTGCCTGGTCGTAAAGCATTTTCTCGAAGTGCGGTACCAGCCAGTAGCGATCGACAGAGTAGCGATGAAAGCCGCCTCCGAGATGATCGTGGATTCCTCCGGCCGCCATCTTGTCGAGTGCCACCTTGACCAGGCCGACATTGCGCGACTGCGGCGTTGCGCGCGCGGCCTCGAGAAGAAACGAGAGCCCGAGCGTATTGGGAAACTTCGGCGCATCTCCAAAGCCACCGTGATCTGCGTCTAGGACCGCGGCGAGTTTGGCCGCGATCTCTTGAATCGCATCGTTCTCCACAGTCTTGCTCGCGCCTTGGGCTGCGCCGGATTGCCGCAGGAGCTCGATGACTTGCTCTGCACGTTCACCAATCTTTTCAGCGTCTTGACGGTACGCCCTCTCAACTCCCACTAACACGCGCGGGAACCCGGGCAGGTTGCCACGGTCCTCGGGTGGGTAGTACGTACCCGCGTAGAAGGGTTTCAGGTCGGGCCGTAGGAAAACCGTCATCGGCCATCCACCATGCCCGGTCATCATCTGAACGGCCTTCATGTAGATGCCGTCGAGGTCCGGTCGCTCTTCGCGATCGACCTTGATGCAGACGTAGAGCTTGTTCATGAGCCGAGCGATACGCTCGTTCTCAAATGACTCACGCTCCATCACGTGGCACCAATGGCACGAAGAGTAGCCTATGCTCAACAGGATCGGTCTATCTTCACGGGCCGCCCGCTCCAGAGCCTCGGAACCCCAGGGATACCAGGCAACGGGATTGTGCCCATGCTGTCTGAGATAGAGGCTTGGTTCATTGGCCAAGCGATTGCGATGTTGGGGGGCGCTGCTCACCTAACGCTACCTATCGGTGCGTCGGCGCAGCGTCTAGCCTTACGCAGAGGCCGTGTCGGAACGTACTTGCGCCTTCTTGAGTTCCCGTAGGAGCTCTGCGACACGGTTGGTGTCTTCGCGCTCGCCGTCCAGTTCACCCTTCAAGCGCTCGATGTCCGCTCTGGCGGCAGCACCGTCGATCTCTTCAGGGAACTCGGCATCGTCCGCGAGCACGGTGACGACGTCGTCGACTACTTCAGCATAGCCGCCGTGTATGACGAGTTCTTTGGTGGTACCGCTTTCGCTATAGCGCAACAGGCCGACATCGAGCTGGCCGAGGAAGGTAACGTGCAACGAAAGCACACCGAGTTGCCCCTGCGAACCTGGAGCGGTCAGCTCGGTCACCTCGGTATCGACCACCAAGCGCGTCGGTGTCACTACGCGTAGACGAAGAGCCATCGTTATGCAGCCATCTTGCTCGCTTTCTCGCGGGCCTCTTCGATCGTCCCAACCATGTAGAAAGCCTGCTCGGGCAGATCATCATGTTCGCCGGCAACCAATTCTTTAAAGGCCCGGATCGTGTCTGAGAGTTTGACGTAGGCACCCGGCGTGCCCGTGAACTGCTCGGCAACATGGAACGGCTGCGACAAGAAGCGCTGGACCTTTCGGGCACGGGCAACGACGAGCTTGTCCTCTTCTGAGAGCTCATCCATCCCGAGAATCGCGATGATGTCCTGGAGATCTTTGTAGCGCTGCAGCACCAACTGTACGGCACGCGCAACGGTGTAGTGCTCATCGCCAAGAATGCCTGGGTCAAGAATTCGCGACGTCGAATCGAGCGGATCGACAGCGGGGTAAATCCCGAGCTCTGCAATCTGACGCGACAGAACTGTGGTTGCATCCAGGTGGGCGAACGTAGTTGCCGGCGCTGGGTCGGTAAGATCGTCAGCGGGAACGTAGATGGCTTGCACCGACGTGATCGAACCCTTCTTCGTGGTCGTGATGCGTTCCTGCAGGCAACCGAGGTCGGTGGACAGTGTGGGCTGATATCCAACCGCCGAAGGCATGCGACCTAGCAGCGCGGAGGTCTCGGAGTTCGCCTGCGTGAATCGGAAGATGTTGTCGATGAACAGGAGAACGTCCTTCCCTTGTTCATCGCGGAAATACTCCGCAACCGTGAGTGCCGTGAGTGCAACTCGCGCGCGGGCGCCAGGCGGCTCATTCATCTGCCCGTATACGAGCGCGGCCTTATCGATAACGCCGGACTCTTTCATCTCCAGCCACAGATCGTTGCCCTCACGGGTACGTTCGCCGACGCCGCCGAATACGGAGTAGCCACCGTGCTGCTGTGCAACGTTGTTGATCAGCTCCATGATGATAACGGTCTTACCAACGCCGGCACCGCCGAACAGACCAATCTTACCGCCCTTTGCGTACGGGCAGAGCAGATCGACAACCTTGATACCGGTTTCGAACATCTCAACCGATGTCGACTGGTCGACGTACTCAGGAGCAGGACGGTGAATCGCCCACGTGGTATCGGCCGTGACCGGGCCGCCACCGTCTACCGGCTTGCCGATGACGTTGAGAATACGGCCGAGAACGCCCTCCCCAACCGGTGTCTGAATCGGTGCGCCTGTGTCGGTTACTACCATCCCGCGCACGAGACCTTCGGTCGCATCCATCGAAATGGTGCGAACCGTGTTCTCGCCGAGATGCTGCGCGACTTCGAGAACGAGGTTTTCCTCTTGGTCGTCGATCTCCGGATTAGTAACGGTGCATGCACTGAGAATGGGCGGGACTTTTCCGGGCGGGAATTCGATGTCGACGGTCGGTCCAACAACCTGCGTGATCTTACCTGTGGCCATTTCTTCTCGGTCTCCTAAATGCCGTACGAGGGCGGCTGCTTAGCCCTTGAGCGCTTCGGCGCCGCTAACGATTTCCATCAGTTCGGTGGTGATACTCGCCTGGCGCGCACGGTTCATTTCCAAAGTAAGTTTGTCGATCATCTCGCCCGCGTTGCGCGTGGCACTGTCCATCGCGGTCATCCGTGAACCATGCTCGCTCGCGATCGCCTCGAGCATCGCGTGGTAGATCTTCGTTTCGACGTAACGCGGAAGCAGTGAACCCAGGATAAAACCGGGATTCGGTTCGAACAGGTAGTCGGGTGCAATCTCTGCGTCTGTGTCGTCGCCGTCTTCCGTCGTTAGCGGGAGTAGCTGAATCACTACCGGCTCCTGCGAGATCGCAGAGCGAAACTTCGTGTAGATGACATACACCGTGCCGGCCTCGCCCTGGACGAAGCGTCGCGATACGTCCGCAGCAAGTTTACGGGCCAGCTCGACATTGGCTGCGGAGCCTACGTCAAGGTGTGACTCGTCCACAGCGTCGCTATGGCGCTTGAAATGATCTGTCGGACGCCGTCCAACCGTGGTCAGCTTTGCACCCTGGCCGTCGTCACTCGCAAGCCATTGTTCACTGAGCTTGACGATGCTCGCGTTATAGCCGCCGCACAGCCCGCGGTCCGAACCAATAATGATCGCGTGCGCCGACACATCGGCACCCGGCTGCAGAAAAGGCTGGTGCTCGGCACCCGGCGCACCCGAAAGACTCTTGAGGATCTCAGTGAGCTTCTCGGAATACTCGCGGCTATTCTCAGCCGCCGCCTGCGCGCGCCGCAGTTTGGCCGCGGCAACCATTTTCATGGCCTTGGTGACTTGCTGCGTGTTCTTGACCGACCCAATTCGTCGGCGGATTTCCTTGAGGTTCGCCACTTCTGCCTACGCGAACATTCCCGCGAAATCGCCGAGAAGCTTGTTGAGCACAGCCTCTATCTCGTCGTCGATCTTGCCGACCGAGCGAATCTTGTCTAGCAAATCGCTGTGTGAGTTGGCTACGAACCCCTGTAGTTCTTCCTCGTAACGGCCTACCGCATCGGCATCGATATCGTCGAGGTATCCCTTCGTCGCGGCAAAGATGATTATGATCTGCTTGGCTACGTCCTGCGGGACGTACTGGCCCTGCTTGAGGATTTCGACGAGCCGCGCACCACGCTTCAACTGCTTCTGTGTCGCTTCGTCGAGGTCGGAACCAAACTGTGCGAACGCTTCCATTTCGCGAAACTGAGCAAGGTCCAAACGCAGCGTCCCTGCTACCTGTTTCATCGCTTTGACTTGCGCCGCACCACCTACTCGGGAAACCGACAGACCAACGTTCACTGCGGGACGAACACCGGAGTTGAACAAGTCGGTCTCGAGGTAGATCTGCCCGTCAGTAATCGAGATGACGTTCGTAGGAATATATGCCGAGACGTCACCAGCCTGGGTCTCGATAATCGGCAGCGCGGTGAGCGAACCACCACCCTCTTCGTCCGACATCTTCGCCGCTCGCTCGAGCAAACGAGAGTGGAGATAGAACACATCGCCAGGATACGCTTCGCGTCCCGGCGGGCGCCGCAACAGAAGCGACAGCTGACGATACGCAACCGCTTGCTTCGAAAGATCATCGTAGATGATGAGACAATGTCTACCGTTGTCGCGGAAGTATTCGCCCATCGACACACCGGCATACGGTGCAATGAACTGCAAAGGCGCGGCCTCAGAAGCGGTAGCGGCAACGACAATGGTGTAGTCCATCGCGCCGTGCTTCTTGAGCCGCTCGACGACCTGCGCGACCGTAGAGCGCTTCTGGCCGATGGCAACGTAGATACACATCACGTCGCCGCCCTTCTGATTGATGATGGTATCGACCGCGACTGCGGTTTTACCGGTCTGCCGATCACCGATGATCAATTCGCGCTGACCTCGGCCGATTGGAATCATCGAATCGATGGCCTTGATGCCGGTCTGCAGTGGTTCAGTAACCGGTTGGCGCTCCTTGATTCCGGGCGCCTTGACCTCGATGCGTCGGGACTCGGTCGCTGCGATGTCGCCGAGACCGTCTACCGGTTGCCCGAGTGCGTTGACCACCCGGCCGAGCAGTGCGTCGCCACACGGCACCTCCGCGATGCGTCCAGTACGCTTAACCTCGTCGCCCTCGGCAACCAGTTCGGGATCACCGAATACCGCAGCACCGACGTTGTCTTCTTCGAGGTTGAGAACCATACCGTAAATACCGCCTTCGAACTCGAGTAGTTCGCCTGCGGCGCAGCGGTCCAGTCCATGAATACGCGCGATGCCATCACCGGTCATTAACACGCGGCCGGTCTCGCGGACTTCTACGTCCTGACCGAACTCGCGGATCTGTTCCTTGATGATGTCGCTGATCTCGGATGCCCTGATCTGCATCTACTCTCCTCCAGGTCGCTCGCTGGGTATCTAGCTATCGCCGGCCATGCGAGCTGCCAGGCGTGTAAGTTTTGTTTTGACGCTACCGTCAAAAACTCGTCCTTCGAGTTCAACGAGCGCGCCGCCGATAAGATCCGCGTCGGTTTCTACCGAAGCGGCAATGTTGCCATCCGTGATTTTACCAAACGCCGCTACGACCGAATCCACTTGGCTTTGCTCGAGTGGGGCCGCGGCTCTGAGCGTCAGTCGAACGCGACCCGCCGCACGATCTTCGATGCGCACGAACCATTCATGAATGCTCGGTAAGATGCCCACGCGGTCGCGCTCGGAAAGCAAGCGCACGAACTTGCCAAGCGTCGTCTCTACGCCAACGGGCGCGGCCAATGCGAGCGCGAGTCTACGGCGCTCATCACCGTCCAACAGCCCCGGTGCCAACGTACCATCGTCAAGCGATTCTATCGCCTGCGCCAGTTCCGAAAGTGCAGCTGCCGTTTCGGCAACACCACCCTCTTCGTCGACAAGTTCATAGAGCGCTTTCGCGTACCGACGTGCCACCGATCCAGAGATCATGATGCTTGTACCCTCGTGATGAAGTCGCGCAGCAGCCGCTGGCGTTCGTTCTCATCGAGTTTCTCGCGAATCATTTCGGTGGCCAGTTCTGTCGCCAGCCCAGCCGCTTCTCTGCGTAGTTCGCGCCGTGCACGCTCGAGGTCGGACTGCGCTGTCAGCTCGGCGTCTCGGCCGATTCGCTCGGCGGCCTGCGTCGCTGCAGCAATCACACGCGCATGTTCTGCATCTGCAATGGCCTTGATCTCTGCGATGAGCTCCGCCTTCGTATCCCCGAGCGCGGCGACCTTCGCTTCGAATTCGGCTTTTATCTTGTCGGCTTCGGCCTTGGCCTTGCCTGCTGCTTCGATCGCATCTGCCACCGTGCGGCGGCGCTTCGACAAGTAATCCTTAATCGCCGCTCCGGCGAAACGACGCATCAAGTAGGCGTAAATAAGGAAGTTGACTACGGCGAATCCGAAGAGCTTCCATTGTTCGGCCGGGTCGGCTTCGTGGTGTCCGCCGTCGGCCGCCAACACGACGCCCGGAAGCGCAACCAGAGCAATCGTTAAAATGAAACGTTTCATCGCTCGTTAGCCCTGACCGCCGCCAAGAATCGCGTCCGTCATTTCGCCGGCCAGCGCCTTCGCATCGCTGCGCAATGAGTCGCGCGCTCCGGCAGTCTCTTTCTCGATCTCTGCGCGCAATTGCACCAGCGTGGTGGCAGCCGCGGCGGCGGCGGCGGCAAAAATCTCCGATTCTTCACCGCGCGTACCAACGCGGATCTTCTCAGCTTCTTCGGCCGCGGCCGTGCGCGCCGCGGACATTTCAACCTCTATCTTGGCCGCGAGTTCATCCGCTTCTGCTCGTTCGGCCACGGCACCGCGGCTTGCACCTTCGGTACGGGCATCACGCTCGGCCAACAGCTCCGCGTACGGAACGAACAACAGACGATTCAGAATGAAGAGCAGTACGAAGTAGCTCCCCAGTTGAATGTAAAAAGTTATGTCAGGCGGGAACGCCAACATGATTGAGCGCCGATCCCCTTCGCTGCTCTAGCGCAAAAAAACCCGGATTACATTTGCCCGCACTGCCGTTCGCACCGTGCGAACGACCGTGTTTCGAGTCGAGTGTAGAACCGGAACAACCACCCAATCGGTCGTGTGTTTGCTTCCGCTATACAAGTTGAAAGGACTCGGTCTCGGACGTTCTTCAGCCAACGGTAGGAAACCGTTGGCTAACGCGTGTCGAGTACCATTGGCCCGCTAAGTTGTCAAAAACGCACCCTATGATCCGAACCGCTCCAAGAGCCTGTTCAGCTCCTCATCCGAGTAGTAGTCGATCTCTATTCGTCCGCCCTTGCCCTTGGCCTTGATTCGCACCTTGGTGGCGAGCAGTTGCTCGAGTGAGCGCTCGACGGCGGTGCAAGCCGAATCAGCCGCTCGAGCGATTTTCGGCGGCGCTTTCGTCTCACCTGACCTGCGCACCAGTTCTTCCGTTTCTCGCACGCTCAGACCGCGCGAGATGACCTTGCGAGCGGCAGCTACCTGGGCGTTCGTGGTGGATAGACCGAGCAGCGCCCGCGCATGCCCTTCGCTCAGCTTGCCCTCCTCTACCGCCTGACGCAGCGGAGCCGGCAAACTCAGCAGCCGAATCGTGTTGGCCACGGCAGCCCGCGATTTTCCTACCCTCTGCGCTACTTTCTCTTGAGTATAGCCATGATCCTTTACGAGATGCTCGAAGGCTTTGGCCTCCTCCAGAGGCGACAAATCCTCTCGCTGGATGTTCTCCACCAGCGCAAGTTCCACCAGCTGGCTCGCGGCGACATCGCGCTTTACGACCACCGGAACGGTCTCCAAACCTGCCCTAGAAGCTGCTCTCAAGCGGCGCTCACCAGCGATCAGTTCGAATCCGCCCGGGCGTTCCATCACAACCAACGGTTGGATGATACCGCTCTCACGGATCGACGACGCCAGTTCGTCGAGAGTGTCTTCGTCGAAGAAACGACGCGGTTGCGAACGTCCCGGCGACACCTGCTCGATGGGTACCTCGAGCGGTCCACCCGACGGCGTCGCAACACCAATCGTGGCGGCAATAGGCACGGTCATCGCGACCGGCGGCGGCGGTGATTCGCCGAGAATTGCGTCGAGTCCCTTACCTAGAGCGGGTTTCCTCACCTTCGCCTCCCTCTTCGAGTGTGTGATCGCCAGCCTCTTCCGCGGCAATCTGGTTGAGCAGTTCTTTCGCGACCAAGCGATAGGCTTCGGCCCCTTTTGATGCGGGGTCATATAAAAGCACCGGCAGCCCGTGCGATGGGCTCTCTCCAAGGCGCACATTGCGAGGCACCACCGATTCGAACACAGCCGGCCCGAAATGCCCGCGTACTTCCTCGGCTACCTGCCGGCTGAGCGACGTGCGCCCATCGAACATCGTCAAGAGAATCCCCTGAATGCGCAGATCCGGATTGTAGCTGGCGCTGATGCGCTCAACGGTTCCGACGAGCGCGCTCAGCCCTTCGAGCGCGTAGAACTCGCACTGCAGAGGTACAAGGACGGCATCGGCCGCGCACAGTGCGTTGAGCGTCAGCATTCCAAGCGACGGCGGGCAGTCAATGATGATGAAGTCGTAACCGGATCGGATCTGCTCGATGCGGCCACGCAACCGATATTCACGTGACTCGAGACCCACCAATTCAACCTCGGCACCCGCAAGGTCTTGATTTGCCGGCAGAATATCCAACTCGGCCATGTCCGTGTGACGCAGTGCGTCACATGCATCGGCACGCCCAATAAGGACGTCGTAGATCGTCGGTGCAGACGCCCTACCGGCCCCGACGCCGCTGGATGCGCTACCTTGGGAGTCAAAATCTATGAGAAGGGTTCGATGGCCCTCCAGAGCTAGAGCTGCCGCGAGATTGACCGCAGTGGTGGTCTTGCCGACCCCACCCTTCTGATTGGCCACTGCGAGGACTTTTCCCATCATTCCGCCACCTCTTTCCCCTGCCCGACCGAAAATGCCTTAAAAAATCAGTCGCCTACTGCTGCAGTTACCACGCCGGCAAGCGGATTGCGAGAACAGTTCCTAGCGGCGAGGCAGATAACGCACAGCGCGGCCGACGAACTGCGAATTTCCGGTGAATTCAGATGTGTTTCACATGAAACGATTTCGCTACGGCCCGGCCGTCGCGCAACGGCCACCGACCGTTTCACGTGAAACACACTTTAAGAGTTTGGTCAGCGCTACGCTCTAGCGGGTCACGTTGTCGTAGCAGAGAAGCTGGCGGCGCTCATCGCCGCCTGGAAGGGCGATCTCCAGAGCCTCGGCGAGCGACCAATGCGACGGAATATCCAGGTCAGCAGCATCCACACTGGGGCCGGCCATGACAACCGCCCTGCGGGTGGCCAACACGCACGACAGGTCCAACATCTCCTGCGGCGGCATGAAGGCTCTGGCAATCGTCGTATCCCAGCCACCGGCATCCAGCCTGCGGGCGTCGCTTTCGATGACGGAACAATTCCCAAGGCCAAGTTCGCGTACCGCCTCTCGCAAGAAACTGCACTTCCTACGCTTCGTTTCAACGAGCGTCACCTCAACCCGTGGCAGCAGCAGCGCCAGCGGTATGCCGGGCAGACCGCCGCCCGTACCAAGGTCAGCAAGAGCCTGCGCATCGCGCACAACGGGGAGTGCTGTGAGCGAATCCACCAGGTGCAAACGCACGGCGTCCGCACGATCGACACGGGTCAAACCCGACGATGTGTTCCAACGGTAGAGAAGCTCCAGGTAGCAAGAAAACTTCTCGGTGAGGGCAGGGGAAAGCTCGATGCCTAGATCGGCCGCGGCCGCTTTGAGGTCGGTGCGCTCGTCGCGGGGTCCGCTCACGCGCCGCCCGTCTTCTTCAGATGCATGGCCAGGGCCGAGACCACCGCCGGCGTCAGTCCACTGATGCGTGAGACCTGGCCGAGCGTCGACGGGCGGCTATGACTCAGCTTCTCGGTCGCCTCCGACGAGAGGCCGGCGACCAAGGAGAAGTCCAACCCCGGCGGCAGCTCGGTGCGCTCCAGACCGCGCATGCGCCGCACTTCCTCGTGCTGCCGTTTGATGTAGCCATCGTAGTGAGCGGCGATCGTAAGCTGTTCTTCGACCTCCGGGTCAAAGCGCGTGAGCCCCATAAGATCCGCAACGAATGCGTACTCCAATCCAGGGCGACGCAGCATCTCGAAAGCGGAGCAGGGCGATGACAGCGGCGCTTCCGATATCGACGCCAGCGCTGCGGTGGTGCGCGCTGACGGCGTCACCTGGGTGCCTTCGAGTTCCCGCGTGGCGAGCGCAAGCGCGCGGCGCTTCTCGGCCAGACGGACCCGGCGCTGCTCGGTGAGAAGGCCTAAAGAGAGCGCCGGTTCGGCGAGCCGAACGTCGGCATTGTCTTCGCGCAGCAGCAATCTAAACTCGGCCCGCGACGTGAACATTCGGTACGGCTCACCATCCACACCGCGGGTCACGAGGTCATCGATCATCACTCCTATATAGGCTTCGGAACGATCGAACACGACGGCCTCTTCGCCCCGTATTTTCCGCGCGGCGTTCATGCCGGCGACCAAACCTTGGGCGCCGGCTTCTTCGTAACCGGTGGTGCCGTTGATCTGACCTGCCAAGTAGAGCCCACCAACATCGAGCGTTTCCAACGTCTGGCCGAGCTGCGTCGGCATCACATAGTCGTACTCGATCGCATAGCCCGGCCGCACGATCACCGCGTTCTCGAGTCCAACAATCGTGCGGACGAACTGCTTCTGAATCTCGTAGGGCAGGGAGGTCGACAAACCGTTGGGGTAGACCTCAGCGGTATCGAGGCCTTCCGGCTCGAGGAAGATTCGGTGCTCGGTCCGGTCGGGAAACTTGACGACCTTGTCTTCGATCGACGGACAGTAGCGCGGTCCACGCGACTCGATTTCGCCGCTGTAGATCGGCGATAGCTCTATGTTGTCCGCGATGACGCGATGCGTTAATTCGTTCGTGTAGGTGATGTGGCACGAGACCTGCGGCAGAAGCGTGCGTGCGCCATCAAATGAGAAAAGCGGCGCCGGCTCTTCGCCCGGTTGTTCGGTAAGCCGACTGTAGTCGATCGTGCGCTTGTCGAGACGAGGACAGGTGCCCGTTTTCAGGCGACCGGTTTCCAGACCCAGGCGACCGAGCGCCGCGCTTAGCCCGTGCGAAGCCCGATCGCCGGCGCGACCGCCTGCACGCTTGCGTGCGCCAACGTGCATGAGGCCTTCGAGAAAAGTACCGGTGGTCAGTACGACAGCGCCCGCACCCAGCCGTTCGCCGTTGTCGGTCACGACCCCGCGAACACTACCGCCTTCCTCGATCAGGTCGATAACCTCAGCCTGCATCACCGAGAGCCCGTCTGTCGCTTCAACGACCCGTTTCATACGCCGACGGTAAAGCGCTTTGTCGGCTTGCGCGCGCGAAGCCTGAACAGCAGGACCCTTGCGCGTGTTAAGCCGTCGAAACTGAATCCCGCACTCGTCAATCGCGCGGCCCATTTCGCCGCCCAGGGCGTCGATCTCTCGCACCAAGTGGCCTTTACCGATCCCGCCGATAGCCGGATTGCACGACATCTGACCAATGTTGTCGAGGTTGATCGTGAGCACGAGGGTCCGCGCACCCGAGCGAGCGGCTGCAAGGGCTGCTTCGATGCCGGCGTGGCCGGCACCGACTACGATGACATCAAAACGTGCGTCCATAATCGCTTTGGCCGCCTGCGCAAGGGGCCAACAACGCGCGACACTACACGATTCAGATATCTACGTGTAGTGGGCGTAGCACCGCGAAACGGGGGCGCAGTGAACAAGCGAATAGGGGAGAGGGGCTATTTGCCGATACAGAATTCGGCAAACACGCGATCGAGAACCTCTTCGTTACCCAGAGGATCGGTCACGCCTGACAAGGCGTCGACTGCGCCGCGCAACTCCAGCGCTGCAAGCTCCGACGAACGCTCGTCGCGCAGTAACTCGGTGGCGGCCTCGAGTCTTCCTCGCGTGTGTTCCAGACCGGTGCGGTGACGGACACGCCCCAGCACCACTGGCTCGCTCAGCTGCGCCTCCGCCGTACTCGCGAACTCGCGCAGAAGCTCACGCAAGCGTTCGCATCCCGAACCAGTAACCGAAGATGTCGATACTACCGGCCATCCTAACGAAGCGACTGCTTCATCGGCCGCGTCGTCCCATACGATCGGTAGGTCATCCTTGCTGACCGCGACCAAGCCGCGATAGCTACGCACACGCTCGAGGACGTCCCGCTCGTCGACGGTAAACGCGCGCGACCCATCCAGCACCAGCAGCACTAGGTCGGCGGCCGCAGCTTCGCTGTGCGAGCGCGCAACGGCGGCTGTCTCCGCTTTGCTCGGCGTCTCGCGCAAGCCCGCCGTGTCGGTGAGTACAAGTGCGAGACCGAATACATCCACCGTCTCATGCACGCTGTCGCGGGTCGTACCCGGTTCGTCGGAAACGATCATACGCTCTTCGCCAAGCAGCGCGTTTACGAGACTCGACTTGCCGGCGTTCGGCGGACCCAGCGTAACGATTCGAACGCCTTCTCGCTGACGGCGACCGACTTCGAACGTCGCCAATAAGGCATCGATATCGGCACGCGCACGATCGATAGTTTCAACACGCGCAGGGATGTTTTCGCTTGGAAGCTCTTCGTCTGTGAAGTCAACGTTCGCTTCAACATCTGCAAGTACATCGACGATCGCACTACGAATCGTCGACAAGCGATCCGACAGGGCACCTTGCAGTTGATTCCACGCAGACCAGGCGCCTGCTGTTGCGCGAGCATCGATCAGATCGGCGACGGCTTCGGCTTGAGCGAGATCCATGCGACCGTTGAGAACCGCTCGACGTGAGAACTCGCCGCGCTCGGCCGCGCGCGCACCAGCGGCGATACACGCATGCACAATTGACTCGACGATGACGGGCGAGCCATGGCTTTGGATCTCGACAACATCCTCGCCGGTGTACGTGCGCGGGGCCGGCATACGCACGACCAACGCGTCATCTATCGGGCGACCGTTGGGATCGACGACTACACTCAGATGCAACTTCCAGGGAACCGGGGATTCTGTGGCACGGGCACGCGCGACGGCGTCAGCAACGGCAAATGCATCGATGCCACTCACGCGGACGATCGACACTGCACCCCGCCCGAGAGGCGTAGCACAAGCGACAATCGTATCCGCGCGATACACTGGACGGTCAGAGCTACTCGGCCTGCTCGTTAACCGGTGGGTCGGCGCTCTCTACAACCTCCGCATCGCCGGATGGCTCTCGCTCATCGGCACCCGCAGGGACGATCAGAACACGTCGATAGAATCCGGTCCCAAGCGCCCGCGTCGTAACTTCTTCGTCATCGCTGAAGGCATCTTGGAACACCTTGCGATCGCGCGGGCTCATCGGACTCACCTGCACGCGGCGCTCTTCACGCATCGCGCGCTCTTTGAGACGACCGGCGAGCTCCAGAAGCGACTCGCGACGCCGGTCTCGATAGCCACCGACATCAATCACGACACGGTTCTCGCTTGCCTCACGCGCGGCAACGCTTCGATTGACGAGGTGTTCGAATGCATCGAGCGTTTGGCCTCGGCGCCCAATCAGTAATCCTTCTGCATCGGCCTCAACGTGCACAATAACTTCATCATCAGCGTCCACACACTCGGCTGACACTTTCGCTTCGAAGCCCATCAACCTGAGTATCTCGCCAACGATTTCTTCACAACGCTCGCGGACCTCTGTGAGTGGCAACGCCTCTACGCGCTGCTCGGGCGCAGTTGCCTGGGCCGCCGTGCTCGCCGCGGGCACCACGTTCGCATCGACCACTACGCTCGTCACCGGCTCGCTAGTCGGTAGCGAAGCGTCGCGCTGCTCGGGTTTCTGATCCGCGCGCATTGAGGCCGTCGCCGCGCCTTGCTCGCTGTCGCGGCGCTGATCACGGCCACCGCGGTCGCGATCTCGCCCACGTCCACCACGACGACGACGGCTGCGCTCGCCATCGGGCGCGCCACGATTCGCTTGACCACCCGGACTACCCTGACTGGCCTGACTGGCCTGACCGGATTGACGGCTCTCAGCGCCTTGGCCGCTTTGTCCAGCCTGGCTGCTCTGCGCGTTGCCCTCATTGCCCTGAGTTTCGCCCTGCGAACGACCGCCGCGACCACGTCCACCACGTCCACCACGACGACTACCGCGACGATTACCGCTCGCGCGTTGCTCGGCATTGCCATCGGCCTTCGCATCGCGACCACCTTCTTCGCGGCCATCGGGACGCTTCTGATCCCGTCTGTTTTCGCCACCGCGTCGGTCGTTGTCACGACGATCACCGCCGCGCTGTTCACGCCCCGCGGTCGTTGACTGGCGTTCGTTCCCGTCTTTCTCTGAATCGCGCCGATGACGCGGCGGACGGCGACGGCGTCGCCGATTGCGACGACCTTCGGCCATATCAAACTCGGCGCCGTCTTCCAGGGCATCTTGACGAACGGTGGCTTGCACCTTCGCACGGCGTGCGCCTATTCCGAGAAAGCCCTTTCGGGGGTGGTGAAGAATCTTTATTTCAACACTGTCGCGGCCTACGCCAAGTTGATTCAGCGCGAGCTGAATCGCTTCATCGACAGTGACTCCTTGTGCTTCGATCAAATTGGACATAGCGATCAAGGGTCTCCTAAGCCGTCGAACGGTTCGTCAAGTACTGTTGCCCAATCGACATCATGTTGTTGGCAAACCAGTAAAGAACCAGTCCTGACGGAAAATTGATAAACATCACGGTAAAGATCAGCGGCAGGAACATCATCATTCGCTGCTGCGTCGGATCACCGCCTGCAGGCATCATCTTTTGTTGGATGAGCATGCTCGCCCCCATTAGTAACGTCATCACCGGAATCCCTGCCGGTGACACGAAAGGAACCGCGAGTGCTCCCAGCCTATCCGGCTGAGACAGATCGGTGATCCAACCTACGAAGGGGGCGCCCCGTAGTTCAATCGCCGCCAAAAGAACGTTGTACAGGCCGAGGAAGACGGGGAGCTGGATAACCATAGGCAGGCAGCCCGCCAGCGGATTCACTTTGTGCCGCCGGTACGTTTCCATCATTTCCTGATTCAACTTCTCGCGATCGTCTTTGTACTTCTCCTGAATCTTCTTGAGTTCCGGCTGAATGCGCTGCATCGCTTTCATGGCCTTGGCCTGTTTCTGGTTGACCGGATAAAACACCACGCGAATTCCGACGGTCAGCAAGATAATGGCCCAGCCGTAGTTGCCGGTCACTATGTGCAACTTGAGGAGTAGCCACAGCAGCGGGCGCGCGATGACCGCGAAGAAGCCAAGATCGAGGGCTTCTTCGAGGTCGTGCCCGACCGATTTTAGTAGATCAATGCTCTTCGGTCCGATGAAGAGTCCGAACTCCGCACGTCCGCTGCCGTCATCGGACCACAGCGTCGCCTGGGCTTCGCCGTTGCGCGCAGTCGCCACGAGCCGCAAAGCTGTGGGTACAGACGGATAAAACGCGGCTAGAAAATAGTGGTCCGTATAACCCGCCCAGGAGGTCGTGCCGGAGTGCTGAACGGGCTCGTCGAGCCCGCTACCCGATTCGGTCTCTAGATCCTGATCAATGAAGCCGGTTGGACCCTCCGTGCCGGCAAGTCGACTGCCCCCGTCCGAAATCCTGCGCGTCCACGCGAGCCCGATCGTCTTCGGCGCCGTCGAACTGACTTTCGCGACCAGATCCAAAACATAGCTGCCGTGGTGGAGCGTGAGTTCCTTCGTGAGACGATGACCATCAGGACTGTCGGCCGTCATCGTGATGCGCTCGGCGCCGCCGACGACTTGCGACACGTCGAGACGATAGTTGACGCCGGTGTCGGTCATGACGGTGTCGGCTTCGTCGGTCCAGTACATCCCGAGCGGCAGTAGCCGATCGGCGACGATCATCTCACGGCCCAAGTCTTGGACATCGTCATCGGCGGCGTAGTCCTTGAGAACAAAGGACTTTATGCGGCCGCCATGCGACGAAAAGGCCACCCTGTAAAGGTCGGTCTCCATCGTCTTGGTGACCTCGGGCCCTTCAGCAATTGATGACGACGGTATCTCGGTCGGCGCCAAAGGCTTCGCCGAAGGATCGGCTACGCCCCCCACGCTCGAGGTGTCTTCCGATACGACATCGATCTGTTCAGGAACAGCTTCGCCCGTCGGCATGAGCTGTTGCTGCGGCACGAACAGGACCTGCCAGCCAATAAGAATGGCTAGAGACAGGGCGAATGCTAATAGTGCTCTACTTTCCACGCAGCAGCCTCTTGGGCCGCTGCCGACTTAGAGCCTCAAGTCATAAAACCGGGTCATATCCACCGCTAGACAGTGGATGACACCGGCCGAGCCGCGCGAGCGCGCGGATGGTCCCGCCGAAAGGTCCGTACTTACGGATTGCATCGGCAGCATACGATGAGCAGGTGGGATGGAATCGGCAAGAAGGTCCGATCCAAGGAGAAACAACGCGCTGGTAAATCCTGATCAATAGGAGAAACAGGGAGACCAGCAATTGTGATAGAGCGTTTCTCGGCGGGCCTTGCGCGTGGGGAACGTTGCTAATGTCTTCGCTATCTTGTGCGAAGCCCCAGTGCGTGTGCCAACTCTGATTCAACATCCTCGAAGCTCAATGTGTCCGCGCCTGCCCGCGCGATGATCAAGAGGTCATGGGCCGGCTGCAGCTCGTGTCTGTGTAATCTAAAAAATTCCCTAACCCTTCGCTTTATCCGGTTGCGCTCTACTGCGCCACCGACCTTCCGTGTAACCGTAACCCCAATGCGACATTCCGCTTCGGGGCCGGGAGCAAGGATGAGGATAAAGTGTGGGCTCTTTCTTCGTAAATTGTCTCGATTCCCTCGTTGTAGACGCAAAAACTCCGGACGTTTCCTAATTTTTCTACGTCTCGGAAGCTTCTTTTCGCGACTACCCTCGGGAACGCTTGGCGGGCGTTGAGACCGCAAGCCGTTTTCGCCCCTTCGCTCTGCGATTCTTTATGACCCTGCGTCCGCCTGGGGTCGACATTCTGGCCCTAAAGCCATGGCGCCTTCTGCGCCGTACATTGCTCGGTTGATAGGTCCTTTTCACGGTAGCCTCTTTGGGTAATTGGTCGTGCCATTAAAGCGGAGACATTCGGAAAGACCAAGCGCACAGGCGGGGCGCAAAATAGCCCCAGAACGGCATTTCCCACTATTATTGCATAGTTGCGGGCTAGAGCGCTGCTCAGATCAGCACTAAAGAGGCCGCTGGGAGGCGCGAAACTAGTCGAATTCCGGCTTCAAGGCGCGGCTAAAGAGCTTCGTGACCGCCTCACTCGGCTCCAGATTCTCGTACAGGACCTCATAGGAGGTGTCGACTATGGGCAGTTCTATGCCTTCGCGATCGGCCAGCTGCTTGACCGATTTCGTGTTGCGCACGCCCTCGGCAACCATGCGCATGCCCGCAAGAATCTCGTCCACTTTCTCGCCGCGGCCCACGCGTAGTCCGAACTGCCGGTTGCGCGAGAGATCGCCCGTGCATGTCAGCACCAAATCGCCGATCCCCGAGAGACCCGACAGCGTTTCCGGGCGTGCACCCAGCTTGGTGGCAAGGCGCATGATCTCAGCAAGCCCGCGCGTAATGATAGCGGCCCGCGCGTTGTGACCGTGCCCTAGGCCGTCGGAGATGCCGGTCGCGATCGCCATGACGTTCTTGACCACACCGCCGATCTCAACCCCCACAACATCCGTGCTGCTGTACACACGCAGCGCATGAGACGCGAATAACGTCTGAACTTCCTCCGCCAGCGCCTGCGTCTCGGCGGCCGCCACCACAACAGTAGGGCACCCCGCGGCCAGTTCGGCGGCAAAGCTCGGGCCCGATATCACTCCAATACGATCGGCCGAGATGCCGCAGTCTTCGATGAGCTGAAACATCGTCTTACAGCTGTCGTCTTCGATGCCCTTACTCGCGGAGATAACGATCGCATCAGACGCAACGAAAGGAGCCGCCTGCTCCATCGTCGCGCGCATCGCGTGCGACGGCACCACCATCACCACGTAGTGCGCGTGGGCCAACGCGACCGCAAGATCGGTTGTCGCCGTTAGTTCTTCGTGCAGAGCAATACCGGGCAGGTAAACGCGGTTCTCGTGCTTGTCGTTGATGTAGTCGGCGACTTCGCTGCCGCGCGACCAAATGGTAGTGGGGAGGCCGCCGCTGGCGAGGAGAGTGGCTAGGGCCGTGCCCCAACTCCCTGCTCCAATTACGGCTACTCGATCGCTCACAGCGCGTATTGCTCAGTCGCCGTCCGTTTCGGGCGCAGCTATTGGATCGTCGGAATCAACATCTTCACCCGCTTCATCCGTTTCCACCTCGGCCAACGCAGTTTCACGCGCAACCGGCGCGACCGAGGCCACAACTTCTTCGCCGCTCGCATCGACCGTCACCAAGCGTACTCCCTGTGTGTTGCGGCCCATGACACGCATGTCCCGCGCCGAGATACGGATGAGCTTTCCACCGTCGGTGACGATCATCAGCTCATCATCATCATCGCAAATCTGAAGCACACCGACCACCGGCCCGGTCTTGTCGGTAACCTTCATTGTGATGACGCCCTTGGCCCCGCGGTGAACCAGGCGATAGTCGTCAATTGGTGAACGCTTGCCGAAGCCTTTCTCCGAAACGGTGAGCAGCGTCGCTGCAGGATCTACAATTTCCATCGAAACAACCCGGTCGTCGCGACCAAGTGCAGCACCCTTCACGCCGGCGGCATTGCGACCCATCGAACGCACTTCGGTTTCTTCGAACCGTACCGCCATACCAGCGCGGGTGGATAGCGTTACTTGTTGGCTACCGTCTGTAATGCGAACGGAAATAAGTTCGTCTTCGCTATCCAGATTGATCGCGATGATGCCATTGGCCCGCGGTCGTGAATAGTCGAGAAGCGGCGTCTTCTTTACGGTGCCGCGGGCGGTCGCGAACATGATGAAGTTATTGTCGACGAACTCGCGCACGGCTAGGAAGGCGCTGATTTTCTCGCCGGCGGCCAATGTCACCAAGTTGACGATCGCTTTCCCGCGCGCCGCACGGCCGGCCTGCGGTAGCTGGTGAACCTTCTTCCAGTACACACGACCGCGGTTGGTAAAGAACAAGATGTACGAATGCGTTGACGCAACGAACATGTGCTCAACGAAATCGTCGCCCTTGGCGGTTGCGCCTGTCTTGCCGCGCCCACCACGTTTCTGTGAGCGGTACAGCGAGGTCGGGCTGCGCTTTATGTAACCATCGTGGGACACGGTAACGACCATGTCCTCTTCCTGAATCATGTCCTCGATGTTGATCTCGGTCGCAGCATCGACAATCTCTGTTCGACGCTCGTCGCCGTACTGCTTCTTAATGTCTTGCAGCTCACCGGCAATGATCCTGAGGACTTCCTCCGGGTCGGCAAGGATCTCGCGCAATCGTTCAATGAGCTCCGTCGTTTCCTTGTGCTCTTGAATGATCTTGTCGCGCTCGAGCCCCGTGAGACGCTGCAGACGCATATCGAGAATCGCTTGCGACTGAATCTCGCTCAGTTCGAAACGACTCATCAATTCGGCTTTCGCCGTCGGCGCGTCTTTCGCCTTTCGGATCAATTCGATAATCGCATCGAGATTATCAAGCGCGATCTTGAGGCCGTCGAGAATATGCAGCCGTGCTTCGGCCTTGCGCAGATCGTACGCAGTTGCCCGCGTGATGATCTCCTTGCGATGCTCGAGGAAGAGCGCAAGCATCTTCTTGAGCGTGAGAAGACGAGGTCGACCGTCAACGATCGCCAGCATGATCACGCCGAAGGAATCCTGCATCTGCGTGTGCTTGTAGAGCTGGTTGAGAATAACCTCGGGGATCGCTTCCTTCTTGAGTTCGACGACGATGCGCATGCCGTGACGATCGGACTCGTCGCGCAGGTCGGAAATGCCTTCGATCCGCTTTTCGTTTACCAGCTCGGCGATCTTCTCAATCAAGCGTGCCTTGTTCACTTGATACGGAATCTCGGTGACGATGATGCGTGACTTGCCGGTGCGATCGTTGGTCTCGATATCGACGCGCGCGCGCACCTGGAGAATACCGCGCCCCTTCGTGTATGCGTCGTAGATCGCCGAGCGCCCGTAGATCAAGCCGCCGGTGGGAAAGTCGGGCGCCTTTACGTACGCCATAAGATCCGGCGTGGAGAGCTCAGGGTTTTCAATGAGAGCCGCCAGGGCGTCTATCACTTCCGAGAGATTGTGCGGCGGTACGTTGGTGGCCATCCCGACCGCGATACCGGACGAACCGTTGATCAGGAGGTTCGGTATTCGTGCGGGAAGTACCGTTGGCTCGATGGTCGTATCGTCATAGTTCGCCGCAAAATCGACCGTCTCTTTGTCGATTTCCGCGAGCATCTCGCTCGTGATGCGCGACATGCGAATTTCGGTATAGCGCATGGCGGCGGCAGGATCGCCGTCGACGGATCCAAAATTGCCTTGGCCGTCGATGAGCGGATAGCGCATCGAGAAATCTTGAGCCAGGCGAACGGCAGCGTCATATACGGCTGAATCACCGTGAGGATGGTATTTGCCAATAACGTCGCCGACTACACGTGCCGACTTCTTATAACCGCGATTCCAGGCGTTGCCGAGATCCTGCATCGCGAACAAAACGCGACGATGCACGGGCTTCAATCCGTCTCGAACATCGGGCAGAGCACGCCCGATGATGACGCTCATTGCGTAGTCCATGTAGGACGAACGCATCTCGTCTTCGATATTGACGGCTATTATAGACGGCTTTTCGGGTGCTTCGGCCACCGATCAGATATCCAGATTCTTAACGTTCAGTGCGTTGTCTTCGATGAAGCGGCGACGGGCTTCCACTTCGTCACCCATCAAAGTGGAAAAGATATCTTCCGCCGCTACACCATCTTCGATTTTCACTTGGAGCAACGTACGTACGTCGGGGTCCATGGTAGTTTTCCAGAGCTGATCGGGGTTCATCTCGCCCAGCCCCTTGTAGCGCTGTATGTCGAGCCCCTTGCGTGCGGCGGCCATGATCATCTCATGTGCTTCAGCGATGCTGCCAGCCTCCAGTTCGTTAGTGCCCGAACGAATCGTGAACGGCGGTTCACCGAGGCTCTGTAAGTCACCGAGTAGAGTGCGTAGTCGCAAAAACTCGGGCAGCTCGAGCAGGTCGCGATTGATCACCGTCTCGCTGCGAGTACCGTTGAGCTTCGACGATACGACGACTGACTCGCCGCCGTGTTCGATGTCGGGGGCGTACCTAAACGAGATGGGCAGCAGACTCGTCACTGTGGTGGTGACGTAGGTCTCCAGGGCTGCCATACGTTCGCGCAACATTGCCTCGTCGGCGAGGATTTCCGGGGTCAGTCCTGTGTCACCCGCGGCAATGGCTACGATCTGTCGATTGCGCTGCTTGCGCTCCAGTACGTCCAGCAGCGCGTCGACGTCAGCGAGCACTTTCAATGCACTCTTTAGCGTGTCACCCGAAACGGCTGTTCCACTCGCTTTTGAACTCAGAACGACGTCTTCGGCACCGAGATCCACCAAGTAGGTAGCCAACGTACTTTCATCTTTCAGATAGTTTTCAGTCTTCCCTTTCTTGACGCGATACAACGGCGGCTGCGCAATAAAGATATGTCCGTTCTCGATCAGCTCGTAGAAGTGACGGTAGAAGAACGTCAGCAGCAATGTGCGGATGTGAGAACCGTCGACGTCTGCATCGGTCATGATGATGATCGTGTGGTAGCGAAGCTTCTCGATGGATTTCTCGTTGTCTCCGAACCCGGTGCCGAGTGCGGTTATCAATACTCGGATCTCCGCCGAAGATATCGTCTTGTCGATGCGCGCCTTCCAGACGTTCAAAATCTTGCCGCGCAGCGGAAGAATTGCCTGGTTGCGCCGATCACGGCCCTGCTTGGCCGAACCACCTGCTGAATCTCCCTCGACGATATAGAGTTCGCTTTTTGCAGGGTCGCGTTCCTGGCAGTCGGCAAGTTTTCCGGGAAGCGCAGCGGAATCGAGAGCGCCCTTACGACGCGCAAGGTCTTTCGCCTTGCGCGCGGCCAATCGCACACGTGCCGCTTCCATGCCTTTGCCGACGATCTTTTTGGCGTCGGCGGGATTCTCTTCGAAGTAGCTGCCCAACTTCTCGTTGATCAGCGCCTCAACGAGCCCCTTCACTTCGCTGTTACCAAGCTTGGTTTTGGTCTGACCTTCGAACTGGGGCTCGGGTACTTTCACCGAGATCACCGCAACGACTCCCTCACGAACGTCATCGCCTTCGAGCGTCGTCTCGCCCTTCTTGAACAGACCGATCGCAATAGCATAGCTATTCACGGTGCGGGTGAGCGCAGCCCTGAAGCCGCTCAAGTGGGTGCCGCCCTCTATCGTGTTGATGTTATTGGCGAAAGCATAGACGTTCTCGGAGTAGCCGTCGTTCCACTGCATCGCGATTTCCATGTCTACACCGTTGCGATTGCCGGAAAGGTAGATCACGGAGTCGTGAATTTTGTTTTTCGATCGTGTCAGGTGCTCTACGAAGGAGACGATACCGCCTTCGTAGTAGAACTCGTTGCTCTTGCCGCCTTCGCGCTCATCTTCGAGAGAAATCCTCACTCCCCGATTTAGAAATGCGAGCTCGCGCAGACGGCTTGCCAAGATGTCGAACCGATACGAGACGTCTTCGAAGATCGCGCTATCGGCAAGAAACTTGACCTTCGTACCGGTACGCTCGGTCTGCCCCGTACACTCCAGCGGTTTCCGAGGGGCCCCGCGTTCGTAGACTTGGGAGAACACTTCGCCCTGGCGTCGAATCTCTATTTCGAGCAACTCAGATAGGGCATTTACCACGGAGATGCCGACACCATGCAGCCCACCGGATACGGCGTAGGAACCCTTGTCGAACTTGCCGCCGGCATGCAGCTTTGTCAGAACGACCTCCGCCGCCGAGACCTTCTCGGTTGGATGCATGCCAGTGGGAATACCGCGGCCGTTGTCGGTCACGGTGATCGAGTTATCCACGTGAATCTCAACGTGGATTGTGTCGCAATGGCCGGCTAGCGCTTCATCGACCGAGTTGTCCACGACCTCGAAGACCAGATGGTGGAGTCCACGTTCGCCCGTATCGCCGATATACATGCCGGGGCGCTTACGGACGGCTTCGAGCCCCTCGAGGACCTTAATGTCACCGGCAGAGTAGTCCGACTGGCCGCCGTTGGTGCCGGTTATGCTTGCCGGCGCAGCACTGCTTTCGGATGTGGCTATGCCCTCAGAGGAAGCCGCGCTCATAGGCGTGGCGTTCCCGTCGTGGCCTTCGACGCTCACATCAGGTGACTTTTTCGCCATGTAGTGAAGACCAAAAAGCGTTGGCCCAGCGCGCTCCGAAAACGGGGTGTTCCCCCACCGCGACCGCCTCAACAGGACCCCCATAGACGCCTGTAAGGGCGCTGTGGGGAACCCCAAAAACTTACCATATAGAGCCTCTAAAGTAAAACTCAGAGAGGGCTGAAAACCCTTGTCCAGACTGCATTTCCGGGCATGTTTCGCAGCCGTGCCAGGGGGTAGACTGCGGGCCACGCTTAGCCGGTGGCAGACACTGCTGAGCCCCTCGGCGCCAACAGCCGCAATCGGTCAGATTCGCATCGGCATTACGACGTAGCGGTACCCCAGGTCGTCGCCCGATAGGACCCCTGGTGAAAGCTCGTCGCCGAAGCCGATCTCAACCGTTCCGCCTTCGGGCAGCACACCGAGAACCTCGATCAGATACTTTGCGTTGAAGCCGATCTCCATCTCTGCGCCGCCGTATTCAACCGCTAGCTCTTCTTTCGCTTCACCCATGTCGGGATTGTTCGCCGAAAGTTCGAGAGTGCTGTCTGACAAACGGAAGCGAACACCGCGCGCTCGTTCACTCGAAAGAATCGAAACACGCCTCAGCGTATGAAGTAGTTCGTCGCGCGAAACCTTCATCCGATTTGGCGTGTCCTTCGGGATGACCTTTTGGTAGTCAGGAAAACTTCCCTCGACCAGGCGCATGCTCAAAACCGAATCGCCAACGGTGATCATGGCTTCGTGTCCGGTCACGGTGACACTGACCTTGCCGGTTTCTTCACCGAGCATCTTGCCAATTTCAGCGAGTCCCTTGCGCGGAAGGATAGCCCCGTTTTCGGGGAGACTGCCGCTGATGGTACGATCGATAACCGCCAAGCGGTGCCCGTCTGTCGCGACCATACGAATCTGATTCTTCTTTGCCTTGGTGATGTAGACACCTGCAAGGTTGGAACGCGTATCGTCTCCCGACACTGAAAATAGGGTCTTTCTGACCATCTCGCCGAGGTCGCCCGCATCTACTTCGAACGTTGCGGTATCAGATCCTTTTACGCCGGCTTGAGGCATTCCCGGATATTCTTCGGGATCAATGCCCATGAGTTTGAAGTTGGACTTCCCGTACGAAACTTCGACCCATTGGTTATCCAACGTACGAAGACAGATATCTTCCGCGCTAGACTCTCGCACGATCTCGAAAAGTGTCCGGGCAGACGCCGCGGCTTTGCCGGGCTCACCGACCTTGGCAGGTGCAGTTTGTTTCAGACTCACTTCCAGGTCAGTCGCGACAATGCTGATCTCTTTGTCTTGAACTTCGACTAACGCATTGGTGAGTACGGCCATGGAGTGTCGTTTGTCTACAACACCTTGAGTACGGCCGAGGATACGGAGGATTGCTTCACGCTCGATAGTTACGTTCATGTGGAACCTATTAAGTAGAGAGTAATTTAATTACTGCTGCTGTTATTACTTGCGCAACTTTGTGGATATCAATGTTAAGTATCGAATAACTTTGGCCTCTGTTGTGCGCGGGTCTTGTGCGCGTCCTGGGCACTCACTTTCATAACTCCTCGCAAAGGCCGTCGGAAGCAATTTCACCCGTGCAGACACGTGATTGGCCGCACTGGTTATCCACAGTCCAATTCACGCATGAGTGTTTCGACGAGCGTTCGGAAGCGCGCGTCATTTTCGCAACGTTTTCGTACCGCCCCACAGCCGTGGACCACCGTCGAGTGGTCGCGCCCGCCCAAGTGCGCACCGATGGCGGGGAAAGACGCCCCAGCCAACGAGCGCATCAGATGCATAGCGATTTGGCGTGCTTCTGAGATCTTGCGGGTCCGCCGGCGCGCTTTGAGGTCGCCCGGGCGCAGTCCGAAATAAGTGGTCAGGCGTGTCTCAATATCGTCGAGTGTGACTGGCCGACGTTCTTCCGGAGCGGTTTCACCAAGCAACTGGACGGCCAAATCCAGCGTGATTTCACAACGGTTAAGTGAGGCCCAGGCACTCAACCGCGTCAGTGCTCCCTCGAGATCGCGAATATTGGAGTCGAATCGCTCGGCAACGTGGGTGGCGACATCCAGCGGCAGATGGATCTTCTCTTCCTTCGCCTTGCGCTCCAGGATCGCGACGCGGGTCTCCGCGTCGGGTGGCTGGATATCGGCCACCAGGCCCCAGCCAAAGCGGTTACAGAGCCGTTCTTCGACTCCGTGCATCTCGTTCGGGTACTTGTCTGACGTGAGTATGATCTGGCTGCCACGGTCGTACAGGGCATTGAAGATATGGAAGAACTCTTCCTGCGTACGCTCACGACGGGCAAGGAACTGTACGTCGTCGATGATGAGGACGTCGACCCGGCGCACCCGGTTCTTGAATTCTTGAACCTTATTGTGGCTGATCGCGTCTATTAGGCGATTCGTGAAGGCGTCGGCACTCAGGAAGAGGACCCGTGCCGAAGGATTCTCGGCAAGCACCGAATGGCCGATGGCATTGGCCAGGTGGGTTTTGCCCAAGCCGACACCGCCGAACACAAAAAAAGGATTATAGAGATTGCCCGGCTGGCCGCTCACGGCAATCGCTGCCGCGCGGGCGAATTGATTGTTGGGACCAACGACGAAACTCTGGAAATCATAGCGCTCAATCAGACCGGTCGTGCGACGACGTGATTGTTTGAGCTCTTGGAGGACTTTTCGAGCGGCTTCGCCCTGCTTGTCGGTTGCGCGGCCAAACAATTCGCCCTGTGGCGCGATGTCGCCCCATGTGAAATGGAATTGGCTTCGCCTCCCGCCGGCGCGAACCCACGAATCGGCGAGCTCGTCGAGGAAGTTCTCCTCCACCCACGCCGCGAACATGCGATTCGGAACCGAGATTTCGACCCCTCTATCGTCGGCGAACAGCGGTTTCATGGGCTCGATCCACGTGCTGTAGTCGGTAGCATCCAGCCGGGCACGAAGTGGCGCAACTGTTTGTTCCCAAAGGGTTTTTAATTCTGTTCCGGAAGGTTTATCCACCCAGGCACTCCAAGTTATGAACAGTGTTGTCCACAGGTGTTGATAACGTGCGCGTAACGCAGCGCAGGTCAACTCGGGGATCCGGATCGGGAGGTGTCGGAAGGAACCGGCTGGCCGTCTGCAGCGTCTCGGACGAGATAAATCACACCGCTGGCACGTTGCAACACCACTCGGGGGCCAACGTACGTTAAGCACAGCCTTGGTGTTTGCGGTACACCTGTTACTTGTCTTAGTCGGTTCGTTGGCACATAGGGCGCGACATCGAGAAAGCGCTGTTTTCTACTATTGTTTTGCGGCGCGATGGGCCGCGATCCAGCAACGGGCTAGCCTGGAGAGCATTGATGACCGCATCCGAGTCAGAAGATCTTTTTGAAAAGGCCGAACAGGTCACCCCCGGTGGGGTGAACTCCCCAGTACGTGCCTGGAGCGGCGTCGGCGGGTCGCCGCGGTTCGTAGTGCGCGGGCACGGGGCCCGTTTGTTCGATGAGGACGACAACGAGTACATCGACTATGTCTGCTCGTGGGGGCCACTGATCATGGGGCACGCACCGCAGGTGGTCATCGATGCGGTGATCGAGACGGCGCCGCGAGGTACGAGTTTTGGTGCACCCACGAGGGCCGAGGTGCGGCTTGCCGAAGAGATTGTTGCGGCCGTAGCGTCGATCGAGCGCGTGCGCCTGGTTAATTCGGGAACGGAAGCGACTATGAGCGCGCTTCGGCTGGCCCGCGGCACGACCGGCCGCGGCGAAATCGTAAAATTTGCCGGCTGCTACCATGGGCACGCAGACGGCTTGCTGGTGCGTGCCGGCTCGGGCGCCACGACACTCGGGGTTCCCGACAGCCCCGGGGTTCCCGAACCTATAGCCGGATTGACGAAGTTGGCGACCTACAACGACGCCGATTCGGTTCGTCGCGTGGTTGGTGCGGACACCGCGGCCATCATCGTTGAGCCGGTCGCGGGAAATATGGGGCTGGTGCCTCCGGCGCCGGGCTTTCTCGAGGCGTTGCGGCAGATCGCTGACGAGACGGGTGCCGTGCTCATCTTCGATGAGGTGATCAGCGGATTTCGCGCCGCTCTCGGCGGCTATCAAAGCGTTTCGGGCGTATTTCCCGACCTCACCTGTCTGGGAAAGATCATAGGCGGCGGTCTGCCGGTGGGGGCTTACGGGGGGCGCGCCGATCTGATGGACCAGGTCTCGCCGGCGGGGCCCGTGTATCAGGCCGGTACCCTATCGGGGAATCCGTTAGCGGTCGCGGCCGGTCTCGCGACATTGGATGCCCTGCGAGAGTCCGATCCCTACGACGAATTGGCCCGCAAGGGCGCTCGGCTCGCCGACGGACTTCGTCGTGCGCTCGGCTCACGTGTCGGTTGCGTTCAGCAGCTGGGATCGCTGTTAACACTGTTCTTCGGTCGCAGCGAAGTTCGAAACTACGACGATGCCGGTGGGCTGGATACCCAGCGTTTCGCCGCGTTTTTCCAGGCTATGCTCGCCGAAGGGATTTGGCTGCCGCCGTCGCAGTATGAGTGTTGGTTTCTTTCCACGGCCCACACCGACCAGGATATCGACGCCACCGTTGCGGCGGCCGAGCGCGCGATGGCCGCGTCGGACTGAAGGGCGAGGGATGGCCATGCGACTCACCCCCCAAGCCGCCCAAGCATGGGGTGTGGCACTCAGCTTCGGGTGGAGAATCGCCGCCGGGCTCGTGCTCGGCTACTGGATGGACGAGTGGCTGGGGACCGCGCCGATTTTCATCACGGTTGGATCGATCGGCGCGCTGGTCAGCGCGGTGGCCGACATGCTGCGCATCTCCAAACGGGGCACCACAGGCGATTCGGACGACGATGCAGCTGCGTAGGATCGATCTGCGGCGGCTGTCCAATATAGCCATCGCACTCACGGCAGCCGGCGGCGCTGGTTCGGCGCTCGTGGGGATGGGCAGTCCGTGGAGTATTGTGGCCGGCGGCGGCGTCATGTTGGCGAACTATCATTTGATTCGTATGCTGGTTTCCCAGTTAATAAACCCGCGCTCGGACAAGGTTTGGGCCCTCTTTCTGTTCATCGGAAAGTTGGGGCTCTTCTTCGTTTTGGTCGCGGGGGCATTCTACAGGTTGCCGATCGAGCCTATGTCGTTCGCTTTCGGTGCGACTGCGCTACTACTCGCTACCATCATTGAGGCGGTCTTCATGGGTAAGCCGCTTGGGCCTCTAAACGAAGACGGCAACGGCCGTATTACATAGGTTACGCATACGATGACGCATCCGATTTTTTGGCACGAGGTCCTGAATATTCCCGAGCCGTACGGCCGGACCTTCTACGCAACGCTGGCCATGGTGATCCTTATCGGCTTTGCGCTGCTAGCGAACCGACGACTCGTTGCCGCCAAAGCGTCGGGTGATGCACTGATCCCGGATGAAGGATTCACTGTTCGCAACCTCGCCGAGCTTCTCGTCGGTGGAATTTCGGATTTGGCGCATGGAGTCATGGGGCCTCGCGCGAAACCGGTCGTCGGTGTCTTCGGTTCGTTTTTCGCTTTCATCCTGGTGTGCAACGCCATGGGCCTCGTGCCCGGCTTCGCACCGCCGACCAGCAACTTTAACATTACGTTCGCTCTCGGTATCTCGAGCTTCCTCGCTTTCAACTACATCGGCATCAAAGACCAGGGCATACGTAATTATCTTGCCCACTTTGCCGGACCGGTCTGGTGGCTTGCGATTCTCATGCTCCCTTTGGAAATCATCGGCGTCTTCGTAAGGCCGGTCTCGCTTGGACTGCGTCTGTTCGGGAACATGACGGGTGATCACTTGGTGCTCGAGATCTTTACCGATCTCACCAAGGTCGTCATCCCCGTGATTTTCTATTTCTTCGGCACCCTGGTTACGGTGCTTCAAGCGTTCGTGTTCACGCTGCTTTCGATCATTTACGTGTCCCTCGCGATGGGCCACGAAGATCATCACTGAAGGAGCGGGTGGATACGATTTCGTGCGTCGCTAAGCGCAGGTGGTGGAAGATAGCAGAGGTGCGGTGAAACGCGTCTGCGACGCAACACACAATAGGAGTTAAGTAATACAATGAAACGAATTCGCACTTTCCTAACGATCACCGCTGGTACTATTTTCGCAACGCTCTCGACGAGCTCGGTTGCTCTGGCTGAAGAGGCCGCGAGTGGTGCGGGCGCCAGCGCCGGCGTGCTCGGGGTAGCCGCCGGCCTCGCGATCGGCATTGCTGCTCTTGGTTGCGGACTTGGCCAAGGCCGCGCCGTTGCCGCCGCGATGGAATCCATCGGTCGTAACCCGGCCTCGGCCGATCGCATTCAGACACCGATGATTATCGGTTTGGCACTGATTGAGGCACTCGCGATTTACGCACTCGTCATCGCGTTTACCATTGCAGGCAAAATCTAGACGCGATCGTAGATAGAATGATCGCCCTGCGCGGTCAGGAAAGGGGAGGCTTTTGGCCTCCCCTTTTTCGTGGGCATTGGTGTTACTGAGCTCGAAATTGAAAGATCCAGCATGCCAAAGGCAATACCCAGCGTTCTCTTGGCGATGTTGGCCGTTGCTGTCTTGTCGGTATCGCCGGCTCAAGCGGTACCTACGAACGACGCCTGCGAAGCGGCAACCGTAGTCGCAAGCACCGAGTACGAAGAAACGCTCGACACTGTCGCTGCGACGTTCCACGGCACCGATCCCGTGCAGAGTTGTAGCGTCGGCGGTCCCGCTCCCAACAGCGCGAGCGTCTGGTATTCCTTCACGCCGCCGACGAGGGGCTGGATGAGCGTGAGTACGCTTGGCAGCGACTACGATACGGTGCTCGCGTACTACACTGGTGCGTGTGGAGCGCTAGTCGAGTTTCGCTGCGACGACAATTTCTGGAGCCCGACGCTCACATCGGCCTATACGACCCTCGTGGAGGGGGGTACCGGCTATTCGATCGAGGTGACGAGCCACGGTCTCGGGCCTGGCGGGACGCTTGAGTTCGACTTCTGGTATCGACCGCACAGTACGGTGTGCACAGTTCCCCAAGACATCGAGAAGGGGAAACTGCGCGTGAAGAAATTGGGACTACCGTTAGGTGATGAGATCCTGAAATTCTCCGGTCGTATTCTCGCGTCGTCGCAACCGCTGGACGTTGTCGGCGCGCAATTCACGCTCGAAGACGGCGAGAACGGATTTGCAGCTATCTATGATGTCTCGCACCGCACAATCGCGATCCCGCCCGGTGCGCCGGGTACGGGATGCAGTCCTGACGACGGCTGGACGACGACGGCGTCCGGCCGCCACAAGTACGTGAACAAGTCGGGATCATTTCCGCCGGCTTGCGTGCCGGGCTCGGCGCAAGGACTCGCAGTGGCGTTGTTCAAGCCGAGAGCCGGTGCGTATCGCGTGAAGCTCAAAGCTACCGACGCGTCGATATCCGCGCCGCTCGACGACGGTCGCGATCTTCGTGCGGTCATCGCGCTAGGTGCCGATGCGGCAGCCAGTAATACGGGGCCATGTGGTGCGGCCGACGGCCCGACTTTCGATTGCAATCTGTCAGCGAACGGTGCGTCGCTAAGGTGTCGCGTGCGATGACAAATGCTCAGGCTGGACGATAGGTTTATTTCGCGGCCGCGACGATCTCGGTTCTCGTCGCGAGAGCGTCAACACGCCCAACGCGCGCGCCAAGTCGCTCTAGGCCATCGTTCTCTTCACGGTCAACTACCGAAACTACGAGCACGACTTTTCCGCCTGCCGCTTCGACGTCATCGATTGCCTTGATCGTTGACTCGCCAGTGGTTACGACGTCTTCGACCAAGGCGATGGTGGCGTCGGGATTGAAGCGCCCGTCGATTTTGCGCGACGTTCCGTGGTCCTTGACGTCCTTGCGCACGAAGAACCCTTCGAGCGCGTAGCCGCGCACCGCCGCTGCATCGAGCGCTGCGGTTATCAGCGGGATTGCGCCCACTGCCATCCCACCGACCGACGTGATTCCGGCTTCTTGCAGCCTGTCGCAGAGCATCGCGCCGATCAAAGCGCTCCCGCGGGCTGTGAACACTGTCTGCTTCACATCGACGTAGAAGTCACTCTCGAGCCCGGAAGCCAGCGTGAATGTTCCGCTTCGGTAGGAGAGCTCGGCAAGTAGAGCCGCTAGGGCTTTTCGATCGTTGCTCATCGTTTAGTCAGATTCTTCTAGAAACGGCAGCAGGTGTGAAATGAACTCGTCGAACTGGTCATGGTGCACCCAGTGACCGGCATCGGAGATCTCGACGTACTCGTAGCTGCGGATGTGCTGCGCGCGTCCATCTTTCTCCGGGTCTGAGGCCCAACTCTCGCTACCACGCACGAGCAACACCGGGCAATCGATCAGCGACCACAGCCGTTCTATCGACTCGCGGTCGTAACGATTGGGCGGCCAGTTCCGGACGTAGTTGTCGAATTTCCACGCGTAGTTCCCGTTTTCCAGCCGCATTGCGCCGTGCACGGTGAGGTGTCGCGCCAGCTCTTCGCTGAGGTGCGGGTTCGCCTCGTGCATACGGGCTGCCGCTTCGTCGAGACTCGAATACTCTCGTGGCTTTCGCGTTGCGAGACTTTGTGCCGACTCGATCCATTCCCGCCACCGCTGCTCGACCGGCCGGTCCTTGATCATCTCAGGAGGCGGGCCCATACCCTCGACCGCGCAGAGGCGAACCACCGACTCCGGATAGACCCCCGTGTAGTGAAGGCAGATGGCGCCACCGAGCGAGTGGCCCACGAGCCGCACGCGCTTCTCGCCCAGGTGTCCGAGCAGTTGTGTGAGATCGAGAACGTATTCCGGCATCGAGTACTGCGCACCGATTCCCCACGCCGAGTCGCCATGGCCTCGAAGGTCGGGCGCGATGACGTGGTACCGGTCGCGGAGCTTTGCAGCGACGGCGTCCCAATTGCGTGCGTGGTCGCGACCGCCGTGCACGAGCACGACCATTGGTGCGCCGGGATTGCCGTAGTCGACGTACTGTAGCCGCAGTCTCTGCGAGATAAAGGTGTGAGAGGTTGGTCCAGGGCCGGGTGCGATAGCGCTCATTGCCTATTTACCTGCCTTGGCGTGCCTGCCGGGTCCACCAGGGGTGTCTGCAAGGACCCTTACCGTCGGTGCTTGTGTGGCGCTTTTCGCAACAGCTTCGCGTGCCCGGCTTCGGAATTAAGCCCGCGGCCGCGCACGAGATGGCAGAGCCAACTTACTGATATAACTATAGTTTGTGGGACTTTTCGGCGAGGGGCATCAGTGCACCTCGGCGCATTGGTTTCGCTACACCCCGAATAGTGCGCCCAGCCCGCTCGTCTGCAGAGCAGGACGTGACATGCAGAAAATGAACGGCTATAGAACACGTTCTAATTTTGTTTGCGCGGGTGCTTTTCTTACCGCACTCGTATCGGCCGCACACAATGAGCAGCCGCGGGCAGCAGGAGGTCCTGAACACATGCTTCGAGAACGGCCGCAACCGCAACGAGATACAGAGGCTCGCTTGCTCACCGGATTTGCCTATTCGTTGGCTGCAATTGTTTCGATCTTCTCAGCTTCGTCGGCAGTGGCGGATGTCGCCCCGGGCGATCTCATCACCAGACGCAACGTAGAGAAGATCAAAGATATCGCATCGCCGGGTATTCTATGGGCGGTCGAGAACGGCATGGATCTTACGATCGTCCCCTACGAGAAGATCGAAGAGCCCCCGCACTACACTGCCGCTACGGAAAAGTATGCTTCGCAGGTGACACTCGGCGAAGACGGCAGCGTCGAGAACTGGGTTGCAGGTCGCCCGTTCCCGACTATTGACCCGAACGATCCGAAACTCGCGACGAAGTTAATGTACAACTTCGAGCGAACGCACTACTTCACCGACGACCTCAACGTCCGAGTGCCCGATGCCGACACCGGTAATTTCTATGTCTCGGCTGACGGCAACCGTATGTATAACGTAGAGCGCCACTTCATCGTCGATTGGAGCCGTCGTATTCGCTTTGTCGGCCGGCTCGAGAATGAGCCGATTCATGAAATCGCCGACAACAAAGACGGCGTGTTTGGCAAGCAGGGTTTCTACCCACTGATCGAGCCATTCGATCTGAAGGGTGTGGGTTCTATCAGCTATCGATATCTCGATCCGTCACGCCAAGATGATACGTGGCTCTATGTTCCAACGATCCGTCGTGTTCGGCGTATGTCGAGCGCCCAGCGTAGCGATGCGCTGTTCGGCCAAGACATCGATCTCGATAGCTTCGGAGGCTACGCGGGGCAGGTCGGCTGGTTTGACTGGAAGTTGCTGGGTCAGAAGCCCATGCTCGCGTCGTTTCACGGAGAGAATCTGCCGCCGGTGGTCTGTACGAAAGACGGTGGCATGACCTACTGCGAAAATTGGGAGGTTCGCCCGAACGTCTTCATCATCGAAGGTAAATCGCGCGTGCCGAACTATGCCTACTCGAAGCGGATGATCTTCATGGACCAAGAGACGAACTTCATTGCGTACGCTGACATGTACGACAATGCTGACGAACTGTGGAAGACGGTTATCCAGAGCATTCGGACGTCAACGAAGCCGAATCCACGGCTCGATTTTGAGTACGAACGCGAGCGTATGTTTGTCTACGCATTCACCGTTTTGGATATGCAATTACTCCACGGTACCCGCGCGGCGATTCCGGGTATGCAGTTCCCGAACGAGCCGGGCTGGTACATCGACATCGGGTTCGACAGCGAAAACTCGGTCGATGAGAATTGGTTCACGATTGCAGGCTTGTTGACCGCCGGTAAGTAAGGCAGGCGCAGATTCTCTGCACGGGGAGGGCGGTCGATCTAGTCGGCTGCCCTTTCTTTTTCTTGCTCGTCGTCGTCAGGCTCGCGGTTGGTATCTTGTTCTTTGTCTGGCAACGGTAGGGTCACGCGAATTCGTTCGGCGCGCGATTTGCGGACTTCAAGCACTTCGGCCTTAACGGCTCCGAGCTCGATCACGTCTCCCTCTTCAGGGACATGCCCGAGCCTGGCCATTAGGTAGCCCGACAGGGTATCGGCTTCTTCGTCGCCGAGTTCCAGATTGAATCGCTCCATCACCGACTCGATGCTGGCGCGGCCGTCAACCAGGAAGCTGCCGCGGCTTTCGGGGACGATCTCGGGTGTCTCGATGTCAAACTCATCGGCTACCGGGCCGACGATTGGCTCGAGAACGTTCTCAAGCGTAACGATTCCACTGGTGGTTCCGTATTCGTCGACGACGACGGCGAGTAACTGATGGGTCGCCTGGAACTGGCGAAGCAGTTTGCTGACTGACAAAGTTTCTGGAACGAAACGCGGCGGTCGCATTATGGTGCGAAGGTCGACTACGTTCGGATCGGTGGCGAGCATGATGTCTTTTACGTGGAGGACGCCGACAACGTTGTCGAGCGATCCGTCGCACACGGGATAGCGCGTATGTTTAGTGTGGCGGATCAGCGCTAGAAGACTCTCGTAGGACTCGTTGATGTCGAAGAACGCGACATCCACGCGCGGCACCATGACTTTGCGGCAGATAAGATCGTCGAACTCGAACACTCCTTCGATCAGCTCGCGTTCGGCGCCGGTTACCTCACCGTGTTCGCGAGCGACCGTTAGAAGCGCTCGTATCTCTCGTTCGCTGTGAGGCGTTTCGTCGTTCTCTGAAACGGCCTCGACGCCGAATGGTTTGAGGAACGCCGCGGTTGTTGCGTTCAATACGACCAGAACGGGGTAGCTCGCGAGCCAAAATGCGCGCAGTGGTAATGCGCACCATCGTGCGAGTGATTCGGGGCTGCGTATTGCGAGTGTCTTTGGAGCGAGTTCACCGATGACGACATGCAGGGCGGTGATGATCGTAAACGCGATGGTGAACGAGACGCCGTGCAAGAACGTCTCGTTGGTGAGCCCGAGCGATTCGAGCGGCATGCGTAGCAGGCGCGCAATCGTCGGTTCGCCGATCCAACCGAGTGCCAACGATGCGATCGTAATGCCGAGCTGAGTCGCCGACAGCGCACTGTCGAGATGTTCCACCAACCATTGCGCCGAATCTGCAAATGGTTCGCCACGCTCGACCATCTCATCGAGCTGGCTCCTGCGCACGCGCACCAGCGCGAACTCGGCGGCAACGAAGAATCCGTTGAGTCCTATTAGAAACGCGGCGACCAAAAGGCCGGCAGAATCACGCCAGGGGTCCACTAGGATTCGCGATGCCTCGCCGTGATTCTGCCACGTCTACTATATGGGTCTTCGTTGTCGGTGTTGGTTCTCACTTAACGTCCGTTGGGGCGCGTATCGGTCTGGATGAGGCTGAGGGCTTGGTCGCCGGAGGCAGCTGCTGCCGGCAGGAGGCTGGGAGTGAGGTGAACGCGCGATATACGTCGGCCTTCCATTTCTTCGACGCGCCCGTCGAAGTCGCCGAACTGGAAGCTGTCGCCGACCCGTCCGATCTTACCTAAAGATTCTGCTACGTAGCCGCCCACGGTATCAGCCTCGCCGTCCTCGAGATCCAACTCGAGAGTGCGGCAGAGCTCGCCCACCAACATCATACCATCTACGAGCAGGCCGTCGTCGTTCCGAGCGATCGCGGGCGTTTCGTCGCCATCGAATTCGTCGTGAATCTCGCCGACGAGCTGCTCAAGCACGTCTTCGAGCGTTACCAGACCGATGATCGAGCCGTGCTCGTCGACGACCTGTGCCATGTGAGCGCGTTGCTCCTCGAACACCTTTTGGAGCTCGTCGAGCGAAAGCGTTTCAGGGACGACGGGAAGCTTACGTCGCACGCGGCGCAGATCGGCGAGTTTTGCGAGACCGCCCGCCTGCTGGAAGAGGTCCTTGATGTGGACCATGCCGACGATGCTGTCGATGTCGCGCTCGCAAAGTGGGTAGCGGGTGTGTCCACTACTGCGAATCGTCGCAAGGTTTTGGTCGAGCGTCTTCGCAAGCGATAAGAACGAGATAGCATCGCGAGGCACCATGACCTGCTTTGCGGTGATGTTGGAGAACTCGAGCAGGTTCTCCAGGAAGGCGCGCTTGCTCGACGACAGGCGACCCAAACCGCCGAGCTGGGATATGACGAGTCGCAGCTCGCGGTTGTCGGTGTCGTCGCCTTCGACTCCGATGGCGCGTCCGAATAGCCGGGCAAGCAGGGATAGTGATTTACGTGGCGACGAAAGTATATTCGCCAACGCACGCAGGAAGTGCGCCGACCATAGCGCCACGCGTTCGGAACTACCGAGTCCCAGTCGTTTCGGGATGGATTCACCAACCGTCATGAGAACGGCTGCGATGAACGCGAATGACGCGATCGCCGAAATCGGTGCGACGAGGCCGTTGCCGCCAATTCCAATCGCATCCAGTGGTCGACCCAAAGCGAACTGCACCGCGGGAATGCCCACCCAACCGATTGTCAGAGTGATCGCAACCGTGCACAGACGTATGGCCGCTATGTGGGGTTCGAGGTCGTCGAGGATACGTACGAGAACTTTTGCCCGGCGCCCACCGGCGGTCTTGCGCGCTACGATACGGTCGCGTCCGACGGTGACGAGCGCGTACTCAGCAGTGACAAGCCATGCATTGAGCCCAACGAGCGCAGCGACGAGGGCGACGGTCAAGCCGAGACTCATTTGGGCGCACGCGCGCGCTCGGAGCAGACCGTGTGCGCACGAAAGTCTGGTTTGGGTTGGGTTCGGCCTTGCGGCCTTGGCAACGGAGGTTGGTCGGGGTCGTTCATCGACTGGTCCCCATGAGTGTAGACGCGACCCTGCCCGTGATGCAAATGAATTCGTAATGATCGGCCGAGAGCGAAAAACCAGTGTTTTGCCGCGCTGCGTCCGCGAGTTACTCGATCAACTCCGACTCCATATGAACCGGTTGTACGCACCTGCTACTAGGAATCGACTGAAACGACGATGTTGGCATTCGTATTAGAAGGAAAGACGGCGGGCCTTTCTCGCGAGCATCCGGAGCCCGTCGCGCCGGATGGCTTCGTCAGCGTGCGGATGCGTACGGCGGGAGTCTGCAATACGGACCTCGAGTTGGTTCGCGGCTACATGGGCTTTGGCGGTGTGCTCGGACATGAGTTCGTCGGGGAAGCGCTCGAAGGCAAATTTTCCGGTCGCCGCGTCGTCGGCGGTATTAACTTCGGTTGTGGCACATGCTCGACGTGCATCGCGGGAATGGCTCGGCACTGTCCGGAGCGCACCGTGCTCGGAATTTTAGGTGCGGATGGTGTGCTTGCGGAGCAGTTTGTGATTCCTGAAAGGAACCTTCTCGTAGTCCCAGACTCCGTTAGCGATGCGATGGCTGCCTTCACCGAGCCGGTCGCAGCAGCGTGTGAGATCATCGATCAGTTGCCTTCTGACTTTCCTCGCGGACGGGCGTTGGTTCTTGGCGACGGGAAGCTCGGCCCACTTATTGCGCAGGTACTCGCCGCCAACGGGTTCGACGTTGCGCTCGTCGGCCGCCACACCGACACACTTCGTTGGATCCGCGACAATGGTGTGACCCTCGGCACCACCATACCCGCCGACACCGTTTACGATCTCGTTGTTGATGCGACGGGTTCGTCGGAAGGGCTCGAAGCGGCAATCGCGGCAACACGACCGCGCGGGGTGCTAGTCTTGAAGACAACGGTTGCCGGCGCGCACAAAGTGCACCTTGCCCCGCTCGTGATCAACGAGATCATGGTCATCGGTTCGCGCTGTGGGCGGTTCGCGCCGGCGCTCGAACTCTTGGCCGACGGCCGTGTGAATGTGCGACCGCTCGTGGCCGCCGAGTACGCGCTCGACGCTGTCGAAGAAGGCTTTGCGTACGCGGGGACGCGCGGCGTTCGCAAAGTACTCGTGAGGAACGACTGATGGATTTCAACTACACGGTCGAGCAGGAAGCGTTTCGCGCCGAGCTGCGAGCGTGGCTCGATGCCGAGAAGGCGGCCGGCAGCTTCGGCGACATAAATACGACCTCACTCGATGCATACGTCGAACACGGTCGCCGATGGCAGAAGCGCCTCTACGATGCCGGATGGTGTGGCCTGCATTGGCCGGCGCAGTACGGCGGCCGCGGCATCGGTGTCATCGAACAGATCATCTTCCAAGAGGAACTCGGCCGAGTCGGTTCACCGCAACTGGTGAACCTGCTTGCGCTGTCGATGGTCGGCCCATTGATCATCGAGCAAGGCAGCGAGGCGCAGAAGAAGCGCTATTTGCGATCAATCCTCGACGCGAGCGAGATCTGGTGCCAAGGGTACAGCGAGCCGGGCGCCGGTTCCGATCTTGCCGCGATCAAGACAAAAGCGATTCGCGACGGCGATGAGTTTGTCGTCAATGGTCAGAAGGTTTGGACTAGCTACGCGCAGTACGCTGAGTTCTGCATTCTGCTCGTAAGGACCGATCCAGAGTCGAAGAAGCATCGCGGCTTGACGCTGATGATTCTCGACATGAAGAGCAGTGGCATTGATGTACGGCCGCTCAGGCAGATGAACGGCGACAGCGAATTTAACGAGGTCTACCTCGACGACGTACGTATTCCCGTCGAGAACGTGATTGGCAACGAGGGCGCAGGTTGGCAGATGGCGATCTCGCTTCTGATGCACGAGCGAGCGACGCTAACGTTCCAACGCCAACTTCAATCGCGAGTCGCATTCAACGAAATGCTGCAGTTTGCTCGCGAGTTTGACGCCCGAGGCAGCGCCCCGGCCGATGACCCGATCACCCGTCAATGCCTTGCGCAAGCGTACATCGAGAGTGAGGCCATGCGTTTGACGGCGACGCGTCACCTTACCGATCGCATGAAGCGCGAAGACCCGCCGGGTCCGGAAGGCTCGATGGAGAAGCTCTTTTGGAGTGAGATGTACCAGCGCATGCTCGAGATCCCGATGTCGATGTCGGGAGCGTATGCAATGCTGGACGGCGAAGACGCGCGCGCACCGCTTGGTGGCAGATGGCCACACCTCTACATGTACTCGCGCGGACGCACTATTGCTGCGGGCACGTCGGAAGTGCAGCGCGGCATCATCGCACAGCGTGTGCTAGGCCTCCCAAAAGACAGATAGAAAACGGCCGACGAGGAATTCCCCACCGGCCGTCTAATTAGAGATTCGTTATTGTTGCTTGGCTCAGCCTGTCTTACGCACCTTACGCCGTTCGCGTTTGGCGTTGATGCTATGGCGACGCCCGTTTACTCGACGGAACGGGAAGCGGTACACCTGGCCTCGCGTGCCGGCCTGTTCCGTGCGGTCGCGCCAGTTATGTAGGCCGCGTCGCAGGTACTCCGGCTCCATGTCGAGAGCCTGGCATATGCTCGCGAATGAGAATGGCCAGGTCATGTCGTCAGATGCCAACCAGTGTTCTACATCCCCGTCTTCGCCTTCCTGCTTCGCCGCGCGTGCCTGAACAAAGTTGCGTTGGAACGACGCGATCGCGTCTTCCAAAACGGCAAGCATCAGTCGCTTTTCGGGTACGAGTGTAGACTCGGTAAACACACGGTCGAAAAACTGAGACGGTGTCATCGTATCCGGCTCGACCATGGTTATTGCGGGATCTTCCACGCATACCGTTTTCGATTTACGTGGTTCTTGCGTGTCTTTCGTGACTTCGCTCATTGTGCCTCCGTCATCATCCAGCCGCCTATCGCGTACCCGTGATGAAACAATTTGCGTTCTCCAACTCTGTCTGGCCTATCGGCGCTCGTTTCTTTTCGGCCTTCTCATCGCGGCGCCCAGCCGCTACTGGCCTCCGGTCGGGTACGTTCATGGCCCTGTTGCTGCGGATTCTTCGTTAGTCTGCTCACGCAATTCTTGGATTGCTCGTAGCAGCAATTTTCTCCGTAACAGGACGATGAACTGTTCCACTATCTTGACGCCCGCCATCGCCATCTCGGCGAGTTTGGCGTCATCAACCTTGTCGGTGACGGCACGGCTGAAAATCGTTAGCTCTTCACGCGCGAGCTTGTTGAGGGTTTCAACGTACATCGGAATGCCGATGTTCTTAGGAATGAGTGAATCGTCGAAACCGACGCTGCGCATGGACGCGAAGGTTTCGAGCATGAGAATGTCGTCGCCTTCGAAAACTTCTTCGCCGTTTCGGATCACGGGGGTGAGTACGCCGCTTTCCAGGCAGTAGTCGAGCTCGTCGGCCCCGAGACCGTACTGCTCGGTGACGTCGGATCTCTTGATCGGCTCTTGACCGGGAGAGACATGGATCGCCTCGTAGAACTTTCCCTCCAAGCGCAGCAGGGTCTCAATCTCGTGGGAGCTGATGACCTCGGAATCTCGATCGAGGATGGTCTTGATGACGTCAAGGGGAAGAAAGCGCTTCTGCCGCAGCTCCTTGATCACCCGGATTCGATCAACGAAGCCGCGGTCGTAGTACGACATGTTGCGGCCGGTCTTGAGGGTCGCTGGAGGGAGTAGGCCCTCACGTAGGTAAAACTTGATGGTTCCGATCGAGACTCCTGTCTCTCGCGATAAATCGGAGATCTTGTACAGGCCCTTGCGGGCATGACGGTGCTCTGCGACCGTTGCTTTTGGCTGCGTGCTGGCCATTTTGTGGTAGGTCCGCCACGTCTGGCGCCAAGTTCCCTCCTGGGCGCCAAAGTGGAAAGTACAGCTATCTACTTAGTAGATCGCGGTCGCCGCTGTCAAGGACTTTTTGAGGTCTGCCAAAGCATTGGTTTTGTTTAATAATTTGCGCTCTGCGATCCTTTCGCCCTGTATTCGCCTGGACATATTGACTCGGGACGGTTCGGGCCGTAGGTCGCGACGCTGAAGATGCGATTTTCAGGGACTGAGAGACGTGCATGGTTGGGGCGCGCAGCCGACGGCCGAGTCGACCTGGTCGTAGTCGGCGGAGGCATTACTGGCGCCGGGGTAGCGCGCGAGGCGGCGCTGCGCGGACACTCCGTCGTGTTGCTCGAAAGGGGGGATTTCGCCTGCGGAACGAGCAGCCGATCTTCCAAATTGATCCATGGCGGGGTGCGTTATTTGGCGCAGGGCGATGTGGCCCTGGTGCGCGAGTCCGCGCGCGAACGGGGGGTCTTACGGAGGCTCGCCCCACATCTTGCGCGTCCGGTGCGCATGGTAATTCCGGCAAGTTCGTTTGCCGGACGGATGAAACTGGCGGCTGGACTTTGGACTTTCGACAAACTGGCTGGTGACCCTGACGAATCGCACGAAGTGTTGGATCGCGCCGCCACGCTGGACGTGGTGCCGAATCTTCGGCGCGAACGCCTTTCCGGCTCGGTGGTATTCACTGAGTATGTCACCCACGACTCGCGTCTCACTTTGGAGACCCTCAAGGCCGCCGCTTCGGCCGGTGCG